>JAEEGI010000928.1_pt1 | contig 76721 bp, 61 predicted proteins | sample 8958751 | NCBI WGS metagenome assembly JAEEGI01 (sample SAMN16246545, study PRJNA631951) | gut metagenome | biome: gut microbiome; feature: rumen; material: KS-attached | host: Bos | place: Iran: Karaj | collected 2018-10
TACGGGGTGGCTCAGATTTCCGAAAATTTGACAATCAACGACTTCGCTAAGCACATCGCTGAGCATGGAACGCTCTACAGCCGCGACGTGATTCAGGGTGTGCTGATCAAGATGGTGGACTGCATGCGCGAGCTGCTGCTCGAGGGCAAGAAGATCCAGCTGGGCGAGCTGGGAAGCTTTGGAGTGTCGCTGAGCACCAAGGGTGCCAACACCGCTGCCCTGTTCACCGCTGAGAATATCAAGAAGGTGAATGTCAACTGGGATCGCGGCAAGATGTTCCAGAACCTTCGCGACGATGCTGTCTTCAATCTCGTCCCCAGCCGCAAGGCTCAGGAGGATGCGGTAGCTGAAGCCAAGCGTCAGGAGACTCTGCAGCCTGAGGAACCAGAGGAGCCCTAATCTCATTTCTTGCGCTCCAGTAGGTGCTCAGGCGCAGGCGGAGTCCCATTTACCATTTTCTAGAGGATCTAGAAGATCTAGACTATCTAGAAGGGCTGGATTCTCTAGAAAAGAGCTGATAATCGCTAACCGATCCTCACCACAGGAATCTTCATCAGGGCAGCGAGTTTCTCTATCTTCGATGCCACATGGCCTACGCCTATCGCACAGTGGTGCGACGGTCCACCCTTGCTCCAGCGGTTCATGAACTCGCGTATATCCATTGGGAAACGGTAGCGGCTGTTCGTGTTGCCTATCTGCAGCGTCTCGCCAGGAACGGACTCTCCCTCTGCCACAAGCAGATGCACCTTCCCCTCGTTCTCGCAGACGGAAAGCAGGGTGGCAGGCCCCTGGCGCACGCTCATCTGAATGGACAACCCCTGGCCTGGCTTGCCATGAAAGACTGGCAGCGGAACCAGCGCGATGCCATCCTCTGCCATGTTGAAATGCCCTGGGCCATCATGACCCCACAGAATCACGTTGTCGCGGAAGTCCATCGCATAGGGCTCTGAGAAGGAGCCGCCCGCTCCCAGCAAAGCCATGATCGACATCGCCTGCACGTTCTTCACCTCGCACTCGCCTGCCACAGGAATGCCGCGCCCCGTGAGCAGCGTCGTCCCAGCGATGAAGGAAGTGATGAGGTCCTCGTATTCGTTGCCTGGACGGCCCTCGTAGTAATAAGCCAGGCTGGTGAGGCGATGGCGCGCCACCAGTTTATCCAGCGCCACAGAGGTGCGTGCAGCCCGCTCCAGCTCCCTTTCAGAGCACTCTGGACTCACGCGGAAGGTCGTCTGGAACTCCTCCAGCTTCCCCTGCAGCTCCGTCGATGTCACGCTGTCGCGCAGCTCCCTGAGCTCGCACATCTCGAGCAGCTCGATGTGGGTTCCAAAGGTCAGGGACTGCAGGGTGGTGTCCGTGTAGACGTCCAGCATCCCCCCATAGTAATGCCCCAGGATGCCCATGCGCCCAGAGCGCATCCCTCCGACGGCACGGGCCGCAGCCATCCATTCCTCCAACTCCTTCCACAGGGCAGGATCCTGCATGTAGCCCGTCACGATATCGTACCAGAGGCCTGAGCGGTTCAGCACGCACGCCAGTTCAGGCACGCTGCACGCCTGGCAATGAGCCAGCCATTCGCCTGTCATCCTCACCCGATCGCCCATCGCATTCAGCCGAGCGTAATCGATGGCTGCCTCTGGCTGGATGTTCAGCAGCAGCACAGGTTTCCCCACGCGCTGCACCAGAGGGAGCACAGTGGAGGACAGGGCGTAGGTGGAGATGAAGATGCAGACCAGTTCCACCTCCTCGCGCGAGAAGAGGGAGGCCGCCGCAAGCGACTTCGCCTCGTTGTCCACCATGCCGCCACGCACCACCTCTACGCCCATCTCGCCGATGTGGGTGGCAATCTCACTCTCATAGCCCTGCAGACGAGGCAGGAGCCCTTCGTACTGTCCCCAGTACGTGTCAAGTCCGATGCTGAATAATCCTATTTTCATTGTATCTTTATTTTAAGTTTCACTTGTTTTCGCTCATGTTCGCTGCTGCTCAGGGTGCTGCTGCCCCTCGTTTTCCTGGCAGATACTGCGAGCGGCGGTATTCCACGTATTTGCGGAAACGTCCGTTCGCAATGGTACTGTCCACGAGACTGAAGTCGAAATGGTTGTTGATGAGCCACTGCAGCTGATAGATGGCGCAGCCCTCCTCCTTTCCATGCTCGCGATTGTACTCCTGTATGCCACGGCGGTAAACCTCGTCCAAGCGCTCCAACTCGTCCGTCAGCTGCTGGAAAGCCGCTTTGTCCTGCGGATGCTCAGAACTCAGACTGTTCAGCTCCATTCCCTTTTCAAGAACAGGTTGGAACAGGCTGTCGCGATATGCCTTGAAAGCGTTGTACTGCGCGTAGAACACACCCCCATGCACCTCCATCTCGTCGTAACGGCATCCTGTAATCCTCAGCACACACGTATCCCCAGGAATCGCCCAGAACTCCTTGAACTGGAAATCCGTGTTCCCATCCTGATGGACACCTTTCAGCAGGCCGCCCACAGGTTCCTCGATGTGCATAGCGAACGAGAACTGCCCGTTCCTTACCTCCAGCGTATCCACAGGAACATCGAGCTGGATATGCCCGTAGTCATCGATGATGTAGAGCAGATACCTGACATCCTCCACCCCCTCTGCCACTGTTCCCTGCAGCACGAAATTGTCCTTGTCGCGGGCTTCAGTACATGCGGTCAGCAACAGAGCCACCAATAAACTGCTAAAACAAAACCTTCTCATACGCAAGCATCTTTTAGATAAGGAATCCTTTTTCATTTGTCAGGGAATCCAGGAGTCCCAACTCCCTTTGTCATCAATTCCTTCAGTTCCGACAGGTAGTCTGCATACACAGAACGAGGAAGAACCCTATGCCTCTTGCAGATTGATGCTGCCATTCCCACCACTTCACCCATCATGCCACCCGTACGCATCACCCTAACCGTTCCCAAAGCGATGTGGGTTACGCTAATGTTTCTGCCAGCCATGAAGAGGTTGTCCACATTGCGGGAATAGAGACACCTGTAAGGTACGGCGTAGGGTTGGATAGGCTTGGACTCGCTATAGGCTGTGAACGGTTCCTCCTTTATGCCTGCGATACGCTCAGGATAGTGCAAATCAATGGGCCAGGTAGTAGTGAACGAGGCATCGTCATAAGGGATACGCCCAAGAACATCCTGTTCCGTCAGCACCACATCTCCCATGAGCCGACGCGATTCTCTCTTTCCTCCGATGTAGGCTACCCAAACCAATTTCCTGCGAGTGAATTCCTGTTGACGGTTACTGTGGTTCTTCATATAAGACCAGTTGCCATAGACGGCTCTCAAGGCATAGTCCCTGATTTGCTCCGTCTCTGTTATCTGGTTCCTCTCCAGTCCCGTCTCCCACATCCATTCACCATGAATGATGGGGAAGCAATTGGTCTCATTGAACTCCACAGCCCAGGGACAATCAGGAAAGGGTTGGGGGGACTCTGTTTCCTCTGCATACCATTGCACAGAAGTGCCCATCGTCAGACGATCCGCCTGGTCAGGAGCACTTGCCTCCTGAGTCTCTTCCCTGCTCTCTCTTCCCATTCGGAAATCTGCTCCAGCCAGACAACCCAGGTTCCCGTCGCCTGTACAGTCGGCAAAAAGTGTTCCCCTGAAACATGTCTCCCTGCCGCTTTCTATGTTCTTTCCTATGACCTCCCTTATCTTGCCCTTTCTCATCTTCACCCTGATTATTTCTGTATTCAGGAACAGGGTAACAAGAGGCTCGCTTTCCACAAGGCGCAGCTTCTTCTCGTCCTCGTAATTGCTGGCAGGACCTGCATTGTGGATATTCTTCTCTGGATGAAGATTCATGATGCTCAGAATTTGCTTGCTGCGCTCAGATGAAGAGTCCTGGATGGCCTCCTGATACGTCCAATAACCCACACCGCCCAGCTCGTCCATCAGATTACCAAGTTGAGGATAAGGCGACTTGTTGATGAGACCTGATAAGCCAACCCTCACTTCAGAACTGTTGTTACCGCCCAACACAGGTCTGTTCTGTATCAAAGCCACTCGACAACCCAGTCGGGCTGCACTTACTGCCGCACAGCAACCAGCTATTCCGCCTCCCACCACCACCAAGTCATATTCTCCTCCTGAAGCAAGAGCGCCGCACCTCGTTTTCTTCTGTCGGAAAAGGGCCAGTTCGTCACCTTTTGAAGGAGGTTCATCTTCAAGCCGCGAGGTCAGGTAGATAGCATCGCAACGTCCTTCGAAACCCGTCAAATCATGCAAAGCAATCCTGTTTCTTCCCTTGGGGAGAAAGATGACTCCACCATCCTGCCAATCCCACTCCTTATTCCTTGTTCCAAACAACGGGTTAGCCGGCTTTCCATTCAGCAGCACCTGAAAGCGTCCAGGGGATTCCGTCCTTCCCCATGTGCGGGTCCAGTCCCTTGTGCGCACCCAAAGCCTGTATTCAGCAGCCTTTGAAAGAGAGAAAGAGGTAGTGGCATCCTGGACAGGCACTCCCAATCCATGAGCCAGCAGGTAAGGAGAGCCCATTACTGAGGTTGATTGAGTGTCGATAACCCATCCTCCTTTCTTCTCGAAACTCTCAGCCTCGATAAAGACATCGTCACACCAAGCCCTACACGTCAAGAGGAACAGCGCCACGATGAGCAGTACGTATCTCTTTCTCATTTTTTCTCATTCATTTTTCAGCTATCTATTTCAGCTTCACTTCCACGAGGGCTTCCTCGCTATCGAAATGCGGCCAGAGGTCGTCGCCCATTCGCAGGTGCTGGAGAATCGCCTTGCGACCCTCGCGATACCTATCATAGAAATAGGCGTGACAAAGGTAGTACCATTGGCCTCGAGAGGTTTCCACCAGGGTGCCGTGACCACAGCTCTGGATGGTCTTTCCGTTTCCCTGCAGGATGGGATTCCCAGGATATTTCTCATAAGGTCCTGTGAAGGAACGGCTGCGGGCTACGGAGACGGCATAGTCGCTCTGGGGAGAGCAGCAGTCGCGAATGGAGTAGAGCATGTAGTAATAGTCGCCGCTGCGGAAGAAGCACTGGCCTTCCATACCAATCCGCTCATCATCGCGCAGGAGGGTGAAGGGAGTGCCTTCCAAACGAAGCCCATCGCTGGAGAGACGCTGGGCGAGAATCTCTATGGGACGATGGGATGGGTCCAGGCCATAGGCTTTCCAAGTGATGTAGAGCTGCCCGTTGTCCTGATAAACATAACTGTCGATGGCTTCGTTGGTGGTACGAACCAAGGGACCATGATCGACGAACTTACCCTCAGGACCGTCTGCTACCGCCACACCTATGCATGAGGTGCTGTCGCTCTTCTGGCGGGCTGTATAATAGCAAAGAACACGTCCGTTCCATTCAAAAAGCTCAGGAGCCCAGAACGAGCCATTGGTCCAGGCAGGCCATTCGTCGAAGATGTGTCCCATAGGAGTCCAAGTCTTCAGGTCGCGCGAACGGAAACGGGGATACACCTGAGCAGCATTGCCTGAGGTGGCCGCCGCATAATAGGTCTTGCCCACTCGAATGACGGTGGGGTCTGGCGTATCAGCATCGATGACAGGATTCTGGACAAAGGAACGGCTGCCACTGCAGGCTGCCAGCAACAGGAACAGGAAATAAGAGAGCTTTTTCATCATGGGATTTTGAATTAGTTGAGGACAAAGGTAAGAAATCTGGCGCTGGAATCCAAATAGAAAGGGAGGAAAACGAGGGGAGGCTTGAGTAATCCAACTTTTTTTCGTAAATTTGTGGTCAGAAAACTACTGAAGCATTATGTTGAACCTGCATTCCAAAAGAAACCTTTCCCTCCCTGTCCAGGGGAGCGGCTGGACCAAAGTTGTCCTGACTGTCAGCCTTCTCTGTATCGCATCTGCGCTCTTCTCGCAATACACCATCCCAGCTGAGAGCATCCGCATCAGGGATCCGTTTGTGACGGTGGACCGCAAGACCTCCACCTACTATATCGTGACGGCTGCACGCAGCAACGGGAAATTCGCGCTGAAAGCCTACGAGAGTAAGGACCTGAAGATGTGGAAGGACAATGGAATCGTCTTCGAGGGCAACCAGAACTTCATCGCCAAGGCAGACGGAAAGAAGGACAGCTGGTGGGCACCTGACACATACCTCTACAGGGGGCATTACTACACCATCGCAACGATGTCCTGCGAGAGTGAGGGACTGCTGCGATGCTGCACACTGCTCGATGGCGGGAAAACTCCAATGGGACCGTACAAGGATGTCTTCAAGAAAAAGGAAAACATCGGTCTGACTCCCGTTGGACAGCAATGTCTGGACGGTAGCCTCTATGTGGACGAGAAGAAACAACCCTGGTTGGTCTATAGCCTGGAATGGAACGGACCAGACGTGACAGACAAGGTGGGCGAAACCTGGGCAGTACGGCTGAAGAAGAACCTGAAGGGGCGCAAAGGGGAACCCATCCGCCTGTTCCGAGCATGCGATGCAACGTGGCTCACACACTCCAAGGATGGAATGGTGGTGGATGCTCCCTTCATCTGGAAGGACGAGGAGAGCGGCAAACTGATTCTGCTGTGGAGCAGCTTCGTGAATGGCGTCTACACAGTAGGACAAGCCACCAGCGCGAGCGGCAAGGTGGAAGGTCCCTGGGTACACGAGAAGGAAACCATCTATACGAACGGAGGCCACGAAATGCTCTTCCGCGACCTGAACGGCAACCTGAAAATGAGCCTGCATCACAACAACAACGACGCCCACCTGAAGATTGTGGACGTGGAGATTGTGGAAGGAAAAGTAAGGTTGAAATAGAAAAGACTCAGGTCCCAACCTCATCACAAAGAAAGACTGGAGCCTGAGAAAACTTTTTTAGCCTATTATCCTATTAGCCAAAGAACCTGTTCACTTTCAGGAGGAGGGCGAGAAGAACAATAACATCAAGGATTATGAAGATGATCAGGCCCACTTTCGAAGAGGTTGTCATGGGCTTACTGGATGCCAAGGGACGTCCGCTGTAGTGATTGATGGCCTCGACGAGTTCTTCCTGCTTAATGATAATGCTCGAAGAAGTGATTTTCTGCACATCCCCATTAGGCTGAGTCAACTCCATAACCATTATGTTACTCCTCGAATTGGATGAATACTTTATCCTTACCACGCCTGAATTCTGAAACGAAGAGACCTGAATCTTCTCGTAATCTGACCAAGGGCAATTGATTTCGAAACCACGAAACCACTTATCATGGACATAACCCGTCATGCCACGCGAGTTCAGTTCGATGAAATCATTCTGAGTCCTCAGCGTCATGAACACCACGAAAGCATTTCCCAGCAGAAGAATGACAAATATCAAAGCAAGCGTCAGAGGGGAAGCACCCGTGAAGCACAAGAAAATCATAGCGCAGATGGAGATCAGACCGATGATCAAAGCCACCACACGTACCTGTTTGCGACAGGTATAGACACACGTTTCACCAAATTCTTTCATGACTATAAAGTTTCTTTAGGTTCTTTATCCTTTTTCATTCGACCGCTTTTCTTAAGCGCTTCGGCCAGAATCCACTGAATCTGTCCGTTGGTGGAACGGAACTCATCAGCAGCCCAAGCCTCGATGGCATTCATCATGGCAGTATCCAAACGAAGGACGAAACTCTTGGTTCCTCCCTTTGTCTTATCCTTGTTCGATGATTCCTTTTCCATTGATCAATCAGACATGAATGCGCCCCCAAGCCTCGTCCACAGAAAGGAAGAGGCCAGAGGGACACCAAGGTTCCATTAATGATTGAGTGTGCCAGAGTTGATGACAGGCTGGGCAGGCTCATCAGCACATAGAACAACTAGCAGGTTGCTCACCATGGCAGCCTTTTTCTCATCATCCAGTTCGACTACTTCCTCTGCAGCGAGTTTGTCGAGAGCCATCTTGACCATAGAGACAGCACCATCAACAATCTTTTCACGAGCCGTGATGATAGCAGCAGCTTGTTGACGGCGAAGCATGACAGCAGCAATCTCAGGAGCATAAGCCAAGTAGTTGATGCGTGCCTCCAGAACTTCGAGACCAGCCATATCAAGGCGCTCGTTGAGTTTCATCGTCAGCTCCTGGTTGATCTCGTCTGACCCATCACGCAAAGTGATCTCCTCTGTGCCAGAATCAGAGTTGTCATAGGCATACATGCTGGCCACCTGACGCAGGGCGCTATCACTCTGAACAGCCACAAAACGCTCGAACTTGTTCATGCGGGCCGTAGCTGAACTGCCTGCCTGATTACCTGTGCTGACATCTGTATCAATGTCGAAGATTGCCTTGTAGGTGTCCTTCAGCCGCCAAACAACCACAAGACCAATCAGGATAGGGTTACCCATCTTGTCGTTCACCTTGATGGGCTCTGCATTGAGGTTGCGGGCACGAAGACTTACATTCTTGACTCCCATGAAAGGATTGAGCCAATAGAAACCTGTCTTGCGGAACGTGCCTACGTAACGGCCAAAGAAAGTCATCACCTTAGCTTGATTGGGTTCAAGCATCGAGAAACCACAACAGCAGATAATGGCGGCTATCAGGAAAAGCACAGCCAAAATGATGTACCAAGCAAAAGAACGGCCTGAATCAGCAGCAACAATACCATACACAAACGTTGCAACAACAGCAATCCACAATAGAACATCGATCACGCACATGAGGAATCCATTCAAATAACCTCCATGATACTCAACTTCTTTCATTTCCATAACTCTGTTTCTTTTTAGGTTAATTATTTCAATATTTCTATGATATCATTTTAATATCACTGCAAAGATATGGATTTTTCTGAATTACTTCCAAATAAATCCATCAACTTTTTACTATTTTTAACATTAAAGACTTCTCAAATGACATGATTATTGTTAGAAAAGTAGTACCTTTGTCGCCCAGATAATTATGGAGGAACGAATAGAACAAAAGCAATATGTACCCACCGAGTTAGGTGAACTGGGAGTGGGTCGCTTATTGTGGCAATATGCCTTGCCCGCCATCATAGCGATGGCAGCTGCATCGATCTACAACATCGTGGACAGCATCTTTGTGGGTCAAGGCGTGGGAGACATCGGCATCAGCGGAATGGCAATTGCCAGTCCCTTCATGAATCTGTCCGCCGCATTTGGTGCTATGGTGGGTGTGGGAGCAAGTACCGTCATCAGCGTACGATTGGGCCAACAGAGATACGAGACTGCACAGCACACTTTGGGCAACGCTATCACCCTGAATATCATCCTGGGACTGCTTTTCACCATCGCTTGCCTACCCTTCCTGGACAACATCCTGACACTCTTTGGAGCCAGCGAGGCCACCCTTCCCTATGCTCGCGACTACATGCGCATCATTCTTATAGGCAATGTGGTCAGCCACAGCTACTTTGGCATGAATGCGATGCTGCGTAGCGCTGGACATCCCAAGGCCGCCATGAACCTAACGTTCTTAACCATCATCGTCAACACCATTCTGGATCCTTTGTTCATCTTCGTATTCGACTGGGGTATCAAGGGAGCTGCCTGGGCAACTATCCTCTCGCAACTGGTCTCCCTAATGGTCCAGATAAAACTCTTCAGCCGAAAGAATGAATTGCTACATCTCAAGCGTGGCATCTATGGCCTGAAAAGTGACATCGTACGCCAATGTCTGGCTATCGGACTGAGTCCTTTCCTGATGCACAGCTGCGCCTGTCTGGTGGTGCTGATTATCAACAACCGCCTGAAGGAATACGGAGGTGATATGGCCATTGGAGCCTACGGAATCGTGAACAGGGTGGTCTTCCTCTTCCTGACCATCGTGATCGGCCTAAACCAAGGCATGCAGCCCATCGTCGGCTACAACTGGGGAGCGCACAAGAACGATCGTGTCTGGAGGGTGCTCTTCCTGACCATCTGTTCTGCCACAATTGTGACATCCTGTGGATTCATTGTGGGCATGTTCTTCCCTACCCCCATCATCCACATCTTTGGCGCTGGACCTGAACTGACTGGAAAAGCAGTAACAGCCTATCATTACATGGTGGCTCTATTCCCACTCGTAGGAGCCCAGATGGTCATTGGAAACTTCTTCCAGAGCATTGGCCATGCAGCCAAAAGCATTTTCCTGAGTCTGACCAGGCAACTGCTTTTCCTGATTCCTTGCCTGGCCATCCTACCCTCTCATCTTGGCCTAAACGGCGTGTGGCTTTCCATGCCTGTCTCAGATGCCATCAGTTTCTTCACCGCCAGCGGCATGCTGTGGTGGCTAATCAGAAAAGTGAATCGTGAAAAGAATAGGACTGCTTAGTGATACCCACGCATACTGGGATGACCGTTATCTGAAATACTTCGAGGAGTGTGACGAGATATGGCATGCGGGTGATATCGGTTCTTTGGAAGTGGCCATGAAACTGCAAGAATTCCGTCCTTTGAGAGCTGTGCATGGCAACATCGACGGAGGTGACTTGCGATGCCTTTACCCTGAAAAACTGCGATGGGATTGCGAAGGAGCTGACGTGCTGATGACTCACATAGGAGGATATCCTGGCAAATACGATCCACGCATCCGCAACATTCTCTACACGAATCCCCCCAAACTCTTCATCAGCGGACACAGTCATATTCTGAAGGTGCAATTCGACAAGACGTTAGGGCTGCTCCACATCAATCCTGGGGCAGCAGGCCTGCAAGGATGGCAGAAAGTGCGCACCCTGGTTCGATTCTCAGTCCATGAGGGAAGTTTCTCTGACTTGGAAGTTATCGAGATACCTCGATAGAAACTGGCGAACCTGCCTGGTATACTCCGCCGGATGATCGTGATACGACCAGGCATGCGGACTCCCTGGAGCTATCCACAGGGCTTTCGGCTGCGGTTTTGCCTCATAGAGCCGATAGACCATCTCAGTGGGCACATAGTCATCCTGCTCGCCATGAATGAAGAGCATCGGACGATAGCACTTCCTCACCTGACGGAGCGAACTCGCCTCGCCAAAACTCCATCCCAATTGAACCTTACAAAGCGCACTGGCCGCATAGAGCAAGGGAAAAGAGGGCAGATGGAACTGGTTGCGCACCTCGCCTGCGAACTCGTCCCACACGCTGGTGTAACCACAGTCTTCCACATAACAACGGACACATTCAGGAACATCTTCTCCTGAGAGCATCATAGTGGTGGCTGCTCCCATAGAGATTCCATGAACCACCACCTGGGCATTTCCTCCAAACAAACTGTCGGCCAATTCGATCCACTCCAACACGTCCAAACGGTCAAGCCACCCCATCTGCACGTATTTCCCTTCCGAAAGCCCATGATAATGCAAGTCAGGCAACAGAAGATTAAATCCCAGTTCGTGATGGTAAAGGTACCCAATAAAAAGCATTTTAAGAGCGCAATCTGTGTATCCATGCACCAAAACGGCAGTCTTATCCGTCACTGAATCCGCATAGATGTAATATCCATGCAGACGTTCGCCTTTCCTGTTTACAATAAACGTGTCACGCAATCCTCCTGCTGCCAGGATGCTGTCAATCCACGGCGCTCCAAACGAATAGTCGTTCCGAAAGTTGTCGATACGTTCCTGCTCGACATACGCTCCCATTTCTGGTTGCAAGGCATAGTGCAGCATATATTCGCTGGAAACTGTCAGACCAATCAGTATCACAGCAAGAAAGACAGCGATTGACACTTTCATCCACAAGCAGGAAGAAGAAACCTTTGAAGTGTGTCTGGTTGCTTTTCGCTCAGAATCCATGTTCCCTTTGTATTTTAAACTCTTTCCCTATATCCTTATTAAATATGAAGGTAGAAAATGAGAAACTATTCCACCAGAAACCAAGGGTTCAGCAAATCTGGTTTATTGTACTTCAAGGGATGCCCTGTCTGAACATTGATGACAGTTTTTCCTGCAGCACGTGCAATAGCATCTCCTGCCGCCGTATCCCACTCCATCGTGGGTGCATAGCGAGGATAAGCATCTGCTGCACCTTCAGCCACCAAACAAATCTTGATGCTGCTGCCACTGCTGACAAGCTCTACCTGAGGGTGAATACGCTTCATCTCTTCAACGTAAGCAAGCGTCTCTGGGCTCATGTGACTGCGAGAAGCCACCACGCGGAAAAGGTCATCCTCAGGACGCTGCAAAGGAATAGGGATAGATTTCTGGAACACCTCATCCACAGAGGCCAGCGAAGAGACAATGGCCTTGAAAGCCCGTTGATTCTCACCTATCCTATAACCATAATAAAGTGTTTCTTTCACAGGCACATAGATGACACCCATAATGGGATCTCCTTCCTGAACGAGTGCGATGTTGACAGTGAATTCACCATTCTTCTTGATGAATTCCTTGGTTCCATCCAACGGGTCCACAACCCACAATTCTCTCCATTGCTGACGAATCTCATAAGGAAGATGCTTCCCTTCTTCGCTCAGAACAGGAATCCCCAAAGGTTCTAGATGCTGCATGATACAGCGGTGAGAGGCCTTGTCGGCTAGTGTCAGCGGGCTGTTGTCGCTTTTCTTCTCTATGCCGAAATCCTGACTGGGATCGTTATAGATATCCAGAATATCCTTTCCTGCCTCGAGTGAAGCTCGTATTGCAACTTCCAAAAGTTCATTCAAATCCATGATTAGATGGTCTTTCTGTTCTACAATTATTTGGTGTTGAGAAATTTGCGGTGGTCTTCGATATAGATGCCGTGAGGTCTAGTCGGCAGCATACGGCCCTGCAGATCATAGAATCGATGGGACGTTTCTACACGAGGCGATTCGACTGCCGATCCTTTGGGGACTACATGCACGACCTGAAGAGGTTCTTCGCTCACCCATAGCATGCTGTCATTGAAAAGATTCTGGTCGTAAGCCACACGAAGAGAATAATCCCCAGGTTGCACGTTCATGCGACTACGATGGAAATAGCGATAAGTACTCTCATCGGCTGCCAGCGTAAGCCCCTCGAATTGGATATAGTAGTACGTCTCATCTTCATCATCTACAGGTTGGAAAACAACGTAGAATCGCCCGCAATACTCTGAGTTGTGATTCTGTAATGTAAAAGAAAATTCAGGGCAGGAACCCTGCTCTACCGTTTGGGGAAATTCAAAATCCTCCAAAGTGATATAGGCTGTGCTTTGATCATCAGCCACCAGGCTGACACCCGTTGGACTGACATGAAGCAAGAGGTAATTAGGCGTGCCCATACTGGTACGAGCCTCTTCCCAATAAACAGTCTGGGGGATTGCCGACTGAGCTTCGACCTGCGGAAAAGCAGGAACGACACGGTAAGTCCCCTCCTTCACACTGGCAGGAATGGTAAAAGCAAGTGTATCCGTATAGGAAGTATCATCAACCTCTTCGAGCAAAAACTCATGTCCATATTCAGCAAGCACAGCCTCCACTTCATCGCCTTTCTTCAGCAAGAGTGAAAGCTGACCTTGCAGCATATTCCATCCCACATTGCTCATCTCCTGAGTCGCCACTTTCAACTCGCCATACCGATCGGATGAAGCCACAATGGGCTCAAGACCTGCGAAAGCAAACACGTTGTGAGGCGTATCAGCATTTTCTCCAGCATGTTCCGGACGGATACCCATCACAGCGGACTGAATCAGATTCATGCCGCCCTCAGGGTTGTCGAAATCGTACCATTCAGCTTGCTTAGGCGTCAAGTATGGCAAATAGTAATACCCGTCTGCATCGCCTGACATGCCCAAATTGAGATGAAAGAGTCCCTGAGCATCATATCCATCGCACACAAAAGCATGAGAAAGCGAAGGAGACTGGGCCGACATCAGCACAGGGCGCCCGTGCGTGAGCTCAGATTTGAGCATCCTGATCCAATCCTGATAACTGTAAAAATCGCGGAAATACATCTGCAGCCCATCATCAAACCCCAGATAGTTGGCTAGAGCGATGGGCTGGCGAATGGAGCGCGCCCCACTGGACTCTACTCCATACTTCATCTCCACAAGCACGCCACAATCATAAAGCAGCTGAGTCACAGCATCCAGTTGCTCCTGGGTATACTGGCCTTCAACGTACGAGTCAAGCATAAGATCATACTTGTAACCCTGAGAAGGAAGTGATGCAGAAAGAGTCTGATTGCATCCCAACGAATCCACATACGTATAACTTGCGCCTGAGGTACTTTGTTTCCAATAGCGCACGATTTGAGCCAAAGAATGAGCCACACAACCCGTAGCACAATGCTCACCCTCGATAAGCGGACACAAAGCGTTATAGGGAGCAAACTGGTCCCACGTGTCATGAATGAGAGGCTCCACGCATTCTGCCAGTTCACTGTCCTGCAAGACCACAGGGAAACAAGAAGGACGTTTGGAATACACTTTCATAAGAAATTGGAATCCTGGATTCAAACGAGCCTCGTCGAAACGCCCCCTTTCGCTATAGCCCAATATCGCAGGTCCCTCATCTGACGTATTCACGATCACGAAACCTGGTTGAAGACGGGATTCACAAACGGCTATCCCTCCCTCCGCAGAACGAAAAGAAACATACTTGTTTTGTCCGTTTTTTTTCACTTTCGACAGCACCTCGGAATCAGTAAGCCTTGCCCTCTGAGCATGAAGGCTCACAACACAAAAGGCCATCAGAAACAGCAAGAAGCAACTTATGGAAGGAAAACTCTTCATTACAACATCTTTAGACCCAGTTTGATGACTCGTTCCACTGAAGCTTCTGGTTCGTCATGCAGGATCTGCTGAACAGCTTTCTGGGTTGGGCCTGGGCTGAAACCCAACATCGTCAAAGCAGCAATAGCCTCCTCCATTACTTCCTTATTGATTCCATTCGAGAAAGGAGATCCACCATCTCTCGGCTGAGCATAATCAACATCCAGGGTCGCAATTTTGTCATGCAACTCCACAATGATACGCTGAGCAGCCTTTGGACCAATTCCTTTGACCTGCTTGAGCAATTTGTCATTTTCGTCCCTAATTACAGTACAAAGTTCAGAGGGAGTCATTGCTGACAAAATCACGCGGGCCATACTGGCACCAATACCACTCACTGTAATCAAGAGCAGGAAAAGCTCTCGTTCCAATTTCGTACAGAATCCCCACAATTGGTAAGCATCTTCACGAATAGCTTCGTAAATCCACACCTTCACTTCCTGTTTCCCCTGAATGGCAGCATAAGTGTTGAGGGAGATATTCACTCCATACCCCACTCCAGAACATTCCACGACAGCCAAAGTTGGCGTCAGATCTGTCAAAGTGCCTTTTAGATACTCTATCATACAGACTTTTTCAATTGTTTTTCATCGCAAAGATAGAGAGTTTTTCATGATATAATTGTTTTTTACCAGAAAAATTTCTCACAATACATAATAAAGTTGGAATCCTCACGTTATTTATTCGTGAGCGCGCGAAAATTCATAGCAACTCTAATAGTAGCCAGTAGTGTTAATATACTGGCAGCTATGCATATTCCACACATTGCTCCGTCTGAATCTTCCGTTCCTGCATTTTCTCCAGGCGAGGCTCCCAACGATACAGTCCCCAAGAAGAAATCTCGCAGCAAAGCAAAAAAAACTGTCGCTGAAGACATAAAAGACGTTACGAGAAAATCAGGTGATCTGGAAGACCCTGAGAATATCCAAACTACCGTAACTTATGACGAGAAGGACGACACGTACACCATCGGCACCACGCTGGGGGGCGACGTGAAGGGTGACAAGAAAGGTGGAAGCTCAACCAGTCGAAACACTTCTACGAGTAACCGCAGTACGACAACAACCAACAGGAACACGACATCGAAGACCAATAACAGCAACAGTCGCAACAGCAAGACCGGTACCAGCAGCACCTCGGGCGGAACCAACAATGGACCAGGAAACGTCATCCCTGGTCAGGCAGGCTATTCATTGGGAACTGCTACCAGTTATCTGACAGCTCCTATCTTGATGACTCCTGAGGAATATCAGGAATGGAGCCTGCGCCAAAGCATGAAGCGCTACTACTACGAGCGGAATGCAGAAGCTTTCGAAGCATCAGGAAAGAGCAAGTTCGACTTTACCGACATAAAGTTTGATTTGGGCCCTGCGGAGAAGATCTTTGGTCCTGGCGGCGTACAAATCAAAACTCAGGGTAGCGCTGAATTGAAAATGGGCGGAAACCTTAAGAAAGTGGACAATCCTGCCCTTGCAGCCAGCCGTCGCAAAACCTTTGGATTCGATTTCGACGAGAAGATCAACCTCAGCCTAAATGGTAAAGTGGGTGATAAAATTGACCTGAACCTCAACTACAACACAGAGGCGACCTTCAACTATGATACTCAGAACATGAAACTGAAGTATGATGGCAAAGAGGACGAGATTGTGAAGCTCATCGAGGCTGGCAACATCTCATTCCCCAGCAACATGAGTCTCGTGCCTGGCGTCAGCAGTTTGTTCGGCCTGAGAACCGATGTCCAGTTTGGCAAACTGAAAATGCAGACTGTGATAAGTCAGAAGAAGAGTGCAAGCACAAGTGTTTCCAGCAAGGGAGGACAGCAGACCAACAGTTTCGAATTCAGTGCCACAAATTACGAGGAGAACCGCCACTTCTTCCTTTCTCATTTCTTCCGTGAGAGATACGACAAAAACATGAAGACACTCCCCACCATCGCAAGTGGAATCACCATCAAGCGAGTGGAAATATGGGTAACCAACAAGAGCGCCAGCACAAACAACAACCGCAACATCATCGCTTTGGCTGACCTGGGAGAAAGTTCCTATATCAGCAATCCCCATTGGACAGCTTCAGGCATTCAGGTACCCAGCAACCGAAGCAACGACATGTACGAGAAACTGGTGAACAACTACAGCGAAGCTCGCGACATCAGTCAGGCGACCATGGTACTCGATGGAATAGGTGATTTTGAAGGATCCGTGGACTACGAGAAACTGCAGAATGCACGTTTGCTGAGCAGCAGCGAATACACACTCAGCCCCAGTTTGGGATATGTCAGTCTGAACAACACCCTGCAGACCGACGACGTACTGGCCGTAGCATACGAATACACCTATGGTGGCACCACATATCAAGTGGGAGAATTTGCTTCCGACTTGAGCAACAATACGCAGGCTCTTTTTGTAAAGTTGCTGAAAGGTACCACAGGAAGTCCTCGCCTACCCATCTGGCGTTTGATGATGAAGAACATCTACAACCTGGGCGCCACTTCCGTTCAATCCGAGAAATTCCGATTGGATATCAAATACTTGAGCGATTCAACAGGTGTCTACCTGAGTTATTTGCCTGAAGAAAAGCTGAAGAACACCACGTTGCTGAAGGCTATGAACCTGGACCGCTTGGATGCCAACAACAACGCCAACAGCAACGGCCAATTCGACTTCGTGGAAGGATACACCATCAGGAAGGGACGAATCATTTTCCCTGTGGCTGAGCCCTTCGGCGAACATCTGCGCGAATGGATTGGCGACGATAGGATAGCCGATAAATATTGTTTCCCTGAGCTCTACGACAGCACTAAGACTGTAGCAAAACAAATAGCAGAGCATGACAAGTTCTTGCTGACAGGTCGCTACAAGGGAAGCAGCGCTGCAGAAATAGATTTGGGAGTGACCAACATCGCCCAAGGTTCCGTTATTGTGACAGCTGGTGGTGTCACACTGACTGAGAACACAGACTATACCGTCGATTACAGTATGGGTCGCGTGAACATTATTAATCAAAGTATTATAGACGCAGGAACAAACATCAGCGCCAGCGTGGAAAGCAACGACACCTATGGTATGCAGAGAAAGACCATGCTGGGAGTAAATCTGGATTACGAGGTTCACAAGAACCTGACTGTGGGCGGTACGATGATGTTCCTCAATGAGCAGCCTCTCACCACGAAGGTGAACATGGGAAGCGAACCCCTGAAGAACACCTTGCTTGGTGGACACATTAATTGGAAGAAGGAATCCCAGTGGCTGACCAACATGATCGACAAGATTCCTCTCATTCAGGCTACTCAACCCAGCCAGATTACCTTCAATGGAGAAATCGCTGACCTGATGGCTGGTCAGAATAAGAAGATACAAGGTGGAGCCTCTTATCTGGATGACTTCGAAAGCAGCACTCAGAAAATTTCTCTGACGCAGCCCACCTATTGGACGATGTGCTCTACGCCCAGCATGTTCTCTGAGAGCAAACTAACTGGCGATCTGCAATATGGCTACAACCGTGCCCTGATGGCTTGGTACTATGTGGATCCTATCTTCACCCGTCGAAGCAGCACGCTGACTCCCAGCCACATCAAGAGCGACTTGGTCCAACTCTCCAATCACTATGTCCGCGAGGTGTACGAGCGTGAACTCTATCCTCAAAAGGCACAGAACAGCTACACCAGCGCCAGCAGTCTTTCCGTGCTGAACCTAGCTTACTATCCCAACGAGCGCGGCCCTTACAACCTGACAACCGATGTTGACCAGAATGGTCATCTTCTGAACCCTCGCGAGAAGTGGGGCGGTCTGATGCGGAGGATGGAAAACACAGACTTCGAGCAGCAGAATATTGAATACATCGAGTTCTGGATGATGGATCCATTCATCTACAGCCGCGACAAAACGGGTGACTTCGGAGGTGATTTCTACATCAACCTTGGTGAAGTGAGCGAAGACATTCTGAAGGATGGCAAGAAATACTTTGAGAGTGGAATGCCTGTCGACGGAAACGAGCGCTACTATACGACCACCATTTGGGGACGTGTGCCCAACAGTTCCAGTGTGACCTACGCCTTCAACAACGAAAGCGGAGCTCGTGCCCGTCAAGACGTTGGACTCAACGGCTTGACCAATGAGGAAGAACAGCAATTCGGCACTTACAATACTTTCCTGCAAGAGATTCAAAACAAGGTAAATGCTCAGGTCTATGACAGCTTGCGGAACGACCCTGCCAACGATGACTACCACTACTATCGTGGCACAGATTTCGACCAGTTGCAAACCAGCATCCTGGACCGTTACAAGCGTATCAATATGCCTCAGGGCAACAGCGCCGACAGCGACACGAATCCTGAGAGTTACGAGACAGCATGGAAGAGCACCCCAGATTTGGAGGACATCAACCAGGACTTCACTCTGAACGAATACGAGAAATACTACCAGTATCACATCAGTATCCGCCCTGAGGACATGGTAGTAGGCCGCAATCACATTGCAGACAAGCGGACAGCCAGCGTGAAACTGCGCGACGGTAATACAGAGGAGTGTACATGGTACCTCTTCCGTATCCCATTGGATGCCTATGACAGCAAGGAAGGCAGCATTTCCGACTTCACCAGCATCCGTTTTATGCGTATGTTCCTGACAGGATTCCAAGAGGATGTCATCCTGCGTTTGGCAACTCTCGATTTGGTACATGGGGACTGGCGCACTTATGAGCAAGCACTTTATACGGGCGAAGCTCCCGCTGTGAGCGGAAGTATTGCTGTCAGCGTGGTCAACATCGAGGAGAATGGCGACAAGGAACCTGTGAACTATGTCCTGCCTCCAGGTGTCAGCCGTATCACAGACCCCACCCAGACTCAGTTGGTAGAGAGCAACGAGCAGGCTATGTCCATGATTGCCAGCAACCTCTCGCCTGGCGATGCTCGTGCTGTCTATAAGAACTGCTCTTACGACATGCGCCGCTACAAGCATCTGCAGATGTTTGTGCATGCCAACGCTTTGGCTCAGGACATCACCGGCCTCCAGAATGGAGAAACCAGCATATTCCTTCGTTTGGGTTCTGACTACAAGAGCAATTTCTACGAATACGAAGTTCCTCTGACCCTCACTCCTGAAGGACATTACGACACGTATTCTGCAGCTGGATGCCGTGCGGTTTGGCCTGAGAGCAACATGATTGATGTCGACCTGGACATTTTCACAGCACTTAAGAAAGCACGCAACGCGCTCAAGAGTGCAGGAGCCGCCTCGTTCAACTCCCTCTATAGCGAATACGACAGCAACAATCCCAGCAATCGGCTCTCCGTGATGGGTAATCCTACTTTGGGCGAAGTGAAAACCATCATGATCGGTATCCGCAACAATGGCCGCACCGTCAAGTCCGTGGAGGTTTGGGTCAACGAGCTCCGTCTGCAGGAATTCACCAACGAAGGCGGTTGGGCTGCTCAAGGAAACCTGAACATGCAGCTTTCCGACATCGGTTCTGTAAACATGACAGCTCACGTAGAGGCTGCAGGATTTGGTGGTATCGAGCAGAACGTTCTGAGCCGTTCCGATGAAGACTCCTACAACTATGCCATAACGACCAACATGGAATTGGGACGTCTGCTTCCAGAGAAAGCAAGAGTCAATTTCCCGTTCTACTACAGCTACAACAAGGAGACCATCATGCCCAAGTACAATCCTTTCGATACCGATATGCTGCTCAAGGATGCTCTCGATGCTTTGGCCACCGAAGAGGAGAAAGACTCTCTGAAATCCCTCACCACACATACTGAAACGAGCAAGAACCTGAGTTTCAGCGGCGTGAAAGTCAACATAGGCAACAAGAAGCATCCCCTCCCGATGGATCCCAGCAACTTCACCTTCAACTACAGCCACATGTCGCAGACCACAGAAGGAGAAACCATCATCTATGAGCACGAGAAGCGATGGAAGGGAGGTCTGAACTATTCCTGGAGTCCCAACTGGAAAGCATGGGAACCCTTCAAGGATCTCAAGAGCAAATCGAAGTGGCTCGATCTGGTGAAGGCTCAAAACCTGTCTTTCGCTCCTCAGAGTATCACATTCAGCACAGATCTCAACCGTACGTATTCTGAGTCGCAGGAACGCGACCTCGACAACATCGACAACCCAACGGCCTTACCAGCCATCTTCAGCCAGAGCTATCTTTGGAACCGGTCATTCCAGCTGCGTTGGGATATCTTCAAGGCTCTCCATTTCAATTTCCAGAGCGGAACCCGCGCAGAAGTGGAGGAACCCTACATGCAGGTCAACAAGGATCTCTATCCCGATCTCTACGAGGCCTGGAAAGACTCCGTCCGCACGAGTTTGAAGCACTTTGGCCGTCCTTTGGATTATAGCCAGAGCACGCAGGTGAGCTACAAGGTTCCATTGGAAAAGATTCCATGCTTCGACTGGGTGAGTGCAGATGGCAGCTACAACGGAACCTATTCTTGGAAACGAGGTACCATGATGGAGGATGGAAGCACCTTGGGCAACACCATCAACAGCCAGCGTACCGTGAACCTCAACGGAAAGCTGAACCTGGAAACTCTCTACAACCATTCCACTTTCCTGAAGGATGCCAACAAGCGTTTCTCTGCCTCCAATGCCAAGAACGAGGCAAACAAGAAGAAGCAGGAAAAGAAAAAGGCCGACGAGGCAAAGAAGAAGCAAGAGGAACAGGAAAAGGCTGCTCGCCAGAAAGCTGAGGCTGAGGCTGCCAAGACAGGTGTGCCCGTCGATTCCATCCTTGCAAAACAGGCTCAGCGCCAATCCAACGCGAAGGGACAGAGCCAGAAGAAGGTGGACGAGAAAAAGAACAAAGGATACGCAGAGGAAATCACTCTCGTCCCTGACAGCATCATCCAAATCACCCACAACCAGAAGAGCAATCGCATTCGCGTAACAGCGATGGACAGCACGGGACATCCCTACAAACTGAAATACAAGAAGGTGGACGAGAACACGCTGAAGATCACCCGTGCCCCTGAGGACACCACTCAAATCCGCCTGAACGTAATCGCTCTACCAAAACGGGAGGAGCAGAAATGGTATGGTATGGCTCAAGCAGGTGCACGCTTCCTGATGATGCTGCGCAACGTAAGTGTGTCCTACCGCAACACGTTCAACCTCGCCCTGCCTGGCTTCTTGCCTGATGTAGGCGACATGTTGGGACAGAAGAAAGTAGCTGGAGCATTCAGCCCTGGCATGGATTTCGGATTCGGACTGATTGGCGACAGCTATATCGATAAGGCAAAGGAAAACCGCTGGCTGCTGATGTCCGACAGCGTCTCCACTCCTGCTACCACATCCAGTACAGAAGACGTGCAGGTCAAAGCCAGCTTGGAGCCCTTCACCGATCTGAAGATTGATCTCAGCATGAGTCGGACAGACAACCACAACAAGAGCATCCAGTACATGTATCTGGGCAACCCAACAACTCGAAGCGGCTCGTTCAACATTACCACCATCAGCCTGAAAACAGCCTTCGCCAGCAATGGGAATGTCAACAACGGATACTACAACAAGAACTTCGATAAGTTCCAGCAGTATCTCGACATCTATCAGCAGCGTGTCGAGCAACGCTATAGCGGCACCCCCTATCCCAGTAATGTGGGGCACACGGGAACCTTCAACCCAGAGAACGGAACGGTGAGCAAGTACAGCAGCGACGTGATGGTCCCAGCCTTCCTGGCAGCCTACACGGGTGGCAATCCCCACAGAAACAGTCTCGACATATTCCCATCTCTGGCCAAGATGCTTCCCAACTGGAGTGTGGCATACAAGGGACTCTCCAACCTGCCCTTCCTGCGCGACCATTTCAAGAGCGTACAGCTCACTCATGCCTACAAGAGCGTCTATGCCGTAGGAAGCTACAACAGCTACAGCTCCTGGATTGAAGCAATGGAATCCGGCGGCAGCATGGGGTACATGCTCAACACCACCACAGGCACCTACGTTCCCAGCTCAATGTACGACATCAGCACCGTCTCCATCAACGAGAGCTTCTCTCCCTTGGTGGGTCTGAACTTCACGTTCAACAACGACATGACGCTCAAGATGGAATACCGCACCACCCGCGTCCTCACCCTGAGCATGACCAGCGCTCAGCTCAACGAGACAGGTTCCAAGGATATTGTTCTCGGATGGGGCTACAAGATTGCTGACTTCAAGATTGCCAGTCTTTTCCGTGGAAAGAGTGCCAGCCAGCAGCAAGCCCGAAACTCCAAGAGCAAGAAGAAGAACAGCCGCGACGATGACGAGAGGGATGCCGACGGAAAGAGGAATGCTCAAAACAGCACCAACTCGAAGAACAGCCGAAGCAATTTTGCCCACTCGCTGAATCTCCGCTTCGACTTCAGCCTGCGCAACCAGGATGCCATCAAGCGCGATCTCCAGACCAGCCTCTCCGAAGCAACATCTGGAAGCAAAGCTATCAAGACGAGTGCTGCCATCGAGTATGCGATGAGCCGCATGGTATCCATGAGCCTCTATTATGACCGCCAGCGCTCCCAGCCCCTGCTCTCCAGCAGCAGCTATCCCACCATCACGCAAGACTTCGGCATGAGCATGAAGTTCTCCCTCACCCGATAAGCAACTCCCTACCTACCTTCGTGGGCCTGAGCCCTATTTGATTGTTTGCAATTCTGTCAGCAAGGTTTCACACGTTGGCAGGACATCATCGGTATGAATGTAACGGATGATGCCATTACGGTCGCAGATGTAAATGCGGGGAATGAGCGAGGTGGCAAAGAGATTGTAGATCGAACGGTCTGCCTGTGGGGAGTAGGTCATAGAGAAACTCTTCGACTGCCAATAGCGCTCAATTTCTGCCTGCCCCTGTGCGCGAGCGATGAGAAGAACAGGTATTGCTGTACGGTCAACCGAATCCCATAGACACTGCACCTCTGGAAGCTCTTTCTGGCAATCAGGACAGGTTGTGGCAAAGAAAACAATGACAGACGGACGTCCCTTAAGGTCAGACGTGGCGACAGAAGTCCCATCATTCATCTTTACGGAAAAAGTGGGCAGAGCATCGCCCACACCCAGATCAGCGCCCTTCATCTCGTCAGGGTCGCAACTCATGCACGTCAAACACAACAAAATCAGTCCCCATGCGAAACAACGCATAATATTTCTTTTCATCCCAATCATTCCTTCTTATTACAACTTTAATATGAATGTCATACGTTTTCACGACCAATGTCTTTGCAAAGTAACAACTTTTTCATTTGCCACAAAAGCAACCAGTCCCTTACCTTTCCACATTTATTGTTTTTTAACTAGCAGCCTAGAAACAGAAAAATACTATTGAGAAAAATTTTGTTTAATTTTGCACCCTGAATTCAGTTATCAGAAGATGGAAAGCAAATACGAAGAAAGGGTGCGGCGAGCCGTGGACAATTTCATGCAGGGCTACGGCTGTTGCCAGAGTGTGGTGGCCGCCTTTGCCGACCTCTACGGGTTCAGCGACGAGCAGGCCAAGCGTGTCAGTGCAGGGTTCGGAGGCGGAGTAGGACGCTTGCGCATGATGTGCGGCGCCGTGTCGGGAATCGTCATGCTGGTCGGAATGGATTGCGGACAGACAGAAGGCTCTGACCGTCAGGGCAAGTCCGCTTGCTATAAGGTCGTCCAGGAGCTCCTCCATGAGAGCGAGGAAGAGAATGGCTCCCTGATCTGCGCTGATCTCCTCGGACTCAACGGCAAGGTCGTTCGTGGCAACTATCAGGCCTCTGAACGTACCGCCGAGTACTACAAGTCTCGTCCCTGTGCCGCCAAAGTGGAGAGCGCTGCCCGCATCTTTGCGCACTATTTGGAACAAAAAGATAGTAAGAAAGACGATGGGAGTATTTGAAAAATCCTTACAAATATAACGCATAAAAATTTAGAAATTTCCGTTAACCCAACTTGTTGGACACGAGGACGAGACTCGTCGAAATCGACTCTTTAACACGTCGACTTCCTCTTTCCGACACGGGATTCAAGTTGTTTTTACATGTTTTTATGGGGAGGGGGACTGAGAGGGCGGTTCTTGATGTATTCCGCACACTGTTGCACTGTTGCACTGTTGCATTTCGATTTTCAATTTAGTTGCAGAGTATGTAGGTGTATTTTTTATATTTTATATTATATAATATTATATAATATTATATAATATAAAATATAAAGTCAATTTCTCCTTGCAGCATCATTCTTTCCATCTTGATTTGCAACAGTGCAACAGTGCAACAGTCTGTACTTCCCTAAAAAGTTGAATGATTCTCTCTAAACCCTTGTTTTTGTTGAATAGGCTCCGCGGAAAGCTGTTCAATCATATTCAGGGTTTGCGGTGCAAAGGTATGTCTTCATCTGTAAAGCCTTGCAAAGATGAAACTCTTATCACGAAAAGCCAGACCCCCTCCAGAACCCCTCCCATTCGCCACAAAATCGCCCGAAACGCCTCTGGCGTACACTCCATCACCCGCAGCGAAAAGAGGCGCTCTGCGGGGCTTTCTCGCGCTGAAGGCAAAAACCTGGCGGCAGAAAGCAGTCCGAAGAGAAAGGGACTCAGTTCTGAACAGGTTTCAGCCCCATTTCCTCTGCCTTCTGCATCATGTACTGGCGAGCGGATTCATGGTCGTTGGGGATCAGGCTGTCCCAAATGGCGTCCTTCACCTTCTGCTTGAGGACGCCAATCTCTCGGCAAGGCTGCAAGCCGAAGGTGGCCATGATTTCCTCGCCCGAAATGGGGTTTTTCCACGTACGGTAGTTGTCGCGAGCCTGCAAGTCCTTGAGCTTCTGGCGAACAATCTGGAAGTTGTCCAGGAAACGGCGCTTGCGCTGCTGGTTCTTGCTCGTTATGTCGGCCTCGCAAAGGATCATCAGGTCATCGATGTCCTCGCCTGCCTCGAAAAGCAGACGGCGGACGGCACTGTCCGTCACTTCCTGGTCGGCAATCACGATGGGCCGCATGTGGAGCCCCACAAGCTTCTGGACATAGTTCATGCGCTCATCCATCGGAAGTTTCATGCGCCGGAAGATGGAGGGTATCATCCTCACTCCCAGATAGTCATGGCTGTGGAAGGTCCACCCCACTCCATTCTCCCACCGCTTGCTCCTGGGCTTTCCTATATCGTGGAGCAAGGCAGCCCAGCGGAGCCACAGGGAGGCGGCTGGGTCGGTCGTGCCGGCCACGTTGTCCAGCACTTCCAGGGTATGATAGAAATTGTCCTTATGGGCACGCCCGTTGCGCATCTCGACGCCCTCCAGCGCAGCGAGCTCTGGGAAGATGATGGGCAGCAAGCCGCAACGGCTCAGTTCGACGAAACCGATACTGGGGGCAGCAGACATCATGATTTTGTTGAGCTCATCGATGATGCGCTCCTGGGAGATGATGCGGATACGCTCTGCATTGCGATCCAGCGCCGCCTGAGTCTCGTCCTCGATCTGGAAACGGAGCTGGGTGGCAAAGCGGATGCAGCGCATCATGCGCAAGGGGTCGTCGGAGAAGGTCACGTCAGGGTCCAGCGGAGTGGCTATGAGGCGGTCCTCCATGTCCAGAAGCCCATCGAAACGGTCGATGAGCTTTCCGAAATAAAGATCGTCTTCAGGGAACGCATCCAGATGCTTGTGGTTGAGGCAAACGGCCAACGCGTTGATGGTGAAATCCCTTCGGTCGAGATCGTCCTCGAGGGTGCCATCCTCCACGATAGGCTTGCGCGAATCGCGACTGTAACTCTCGCGACGGGCTCCCACGAACTCGATTTCCTGAGAATGACACTTCAGTTGGGCCGTCCCAAAGTTCCGAAAAATATTTACATTTGAGCCTTTTCCAAGACGCTTTCTCAAGCTCTTTGCCAAACGAATACCTGGTCCCTCTTTCTCTGCGGATGCACCTTCCTCTGCCTCACGGCGGTCCACCACCACGCAGTCTATATCCTTGCTGGGACGGTCGAGGAAGAGATCGCGCACATAGCCTCCCACCAGATAGCATTCCAAGCCAAGTTCATCGGCTGCCGAGCCAATCTGATGGAAGATGTCTCTGTCCAACAGCTGTGCCAAATCCTGATCTGTCAGATGCCTCATAACATCCTATTTCTCGAACTTGTTCTGCAAGAGGTCCTCCTGGAGCTTTCGCTGGAAGAATTTGTGCTTGACGTCCAGACGCTCCCATTCCTCGCCATTGGCACGCGAGAGACTGTCTGCCGCACCCTGCAACTCGATGCTGTCGAGCAGGACAAGTGCTTGGCGACGGGCATACAACGCCTTAGGGCAACGGAGACGAAGCATCATGATGGTATCGCGGGCGGCTGCAAAATTCTTCTGGCTAAGCTCGCGACGAGCCTCATCGAGCATACGCTGTCCCTCCATCTCTGGATCAGGCTTGCTGGCACAAGCGGAGAGGAACAGGGCCGCAAATGCGACTTTCAGTATAGAAGATTGGTATTTGGGCATGGTGAATCAAATTCTCTTAAGGGAAACAACTACAAAATGAATCGCATGACATCGTTGCTGAGAGCAAGAACCATCAGAGCCAACAGGATAAACAGGCCGATGCGCTCAGCCCACTCCATGAATTTATCGGAAGGCTCATGTCCCGTAATGGCCTCATAGGCCAGAATGGCAATGTGTCCTCCATCGAGTCCTGGAATAGGCAGGATGTTCATGACGGCAAGGATGATACTGATGAAAGCCGTCAGCATCCAAAACTGCTGCCAATCCCATACACTTGGGAAGATGCTCCCTATCGTGATGAAAGAACCCACCGACTTCGCTCCGTCGGCACTTGCCACGTATTTCAGGTCGTTGACATAGCCGCAAAGGATACGCCAGCCGTACTGCAGGCCAGCGGGGATGCAGGAGAGGAGACTGTAATCCTGATGCTTCGACGTGTAGAAACTGAAAGGACTTGCCTTGACGATTCCCAGCATGTAGTTCTCGTCGAGTTGAATCCGGACGGTATCCTGTCGAGCTCCATCCGCGCTCCTGTAAACGACATCCATCTGGCGGAGACGCATGCTGTCCGCATGGGTGCAACCTTCCATCGAGAGGACATCGGAGCGACGAAGCATGAGACTGTCGAAATCTGCCCACGTCTGGATATCCGTACCATCCACAGCCACGAGGTAGTCTCCCTTGCGGACACCCGCTCTGCCCATCGCTCCAGTAGGCAGGACAGAATCGATGACCGTAGGAATGTATGCGGTCATGAAGGCTGGGTTCTCCTCAAGCATGTGCAGAAGATTGAGTTTCTCCTGCAAGGGGATTGTCACCTGCTTGCCATCACGCAAAACGGTTATCTGCTCAGCATTACTCAGGGTACGCAACACGCTGGTGCTCCACTCCTTGATTGTCTTCCCGTCCGCTGCAATGGGGATGTCTCCGTTACGGAATCCAAGCGACTGAGCGTGCTCGTTGAACTGGAATCCATGCTTGATGTCCTGCATGGGAAGATAATCACGTCCCCAGGCCAGCATGATGGCACTATAGATGACCCATGCTGTCAGCAGGTTCATCAGGACACCACCCACCATGATGAAGAAACGTTTCCAAACCGCCTGCGAGCGGAACTCATCAGGTTTGGCAGGCTGTTTCATCTGCTCCGTATCCATGCTCTCGTCCACCATACCGGCAATCTTGACGTATCCCCCCAAGGGAACCCATCCGATGCCATACTCCGTCTCGTTGTCCTTGAAGAAAGGGAAAAGACGGGTAAACCACTTGTCGCGGGTACTGAACAGATGGAACCAGGGATTGAAAAACATATAGAACTTCTCCACACGGACACGGAAGAGTTTGGAGAAACCAAAGTGTCCCCCCTCGTGCAACAACACCAAGAAACTAAGGCAGCAAAGCAGCTGCAGGGCTTTTATCAAAACTACATTCATATCTTTTCCTTAAAACAAAAATCCATTAACCTTTCTGCAAGAGCTCACTTGCAACAATCCTACTCTCGCCATCACACTCAAGATAATCCTCCAGGGAAGGCTGTTCCACATGAGGTACATGCTGGAGGGTGGCCTCGATGATGTCCGCCATCTGGAGGAAGGTACACCGCTCCTGACGGAAAGCAAGATTAACCACCTCGTTCGCAGCATTGACCACACAAGCTGCATTACCGCCCAGACGAATGGCCTCGTACGCCATCTGCAAGCAGCGGAACTTCTCAATGTCAGGACGCTCAAAAGTGAGATCCTTCATGTCCCACCAATCCAGACGTGGGAAATCGCTTTGGAGGCGAACGGGATACGAGAGAGCCAGCTGGATGGGCACACGCATGTCTGGACAACCAAGCTGAGCCTTCACTGCCCCATCCTGGAATTGAACCGCACTATGAATAATGCTCTGAGGATGTACTACCACCTGAATCTGCTCAGGCGACACGTCGAAAAGCCAACGGGCCTCGATGACCTCGAATCCCTTGTTCATCATGCTGGCGGAATCGATCGTGATTTTAGCTCCCATATCCCAATTGGGATGCTTGAGGGCCATCGCAGGAGTCACCTTCTCCAACTGCTCTGGGGTGAAAGTGCGGAAAGGGCCTCCGCTTGCCGTCAGGATAATCTTCTCGATGGGACTCTGCTCGCCCATCAGACTCTGGAAGATGGCACTATGCTCGCTATCCACAGGGAGAATGGGAACGTGATTCTCCACACACAGGCGGGTAACCAGTTCGCCAGCTACGACAAGCGTTTCCTTGTTTGCCAAAGCAATCATCTTGTGAGCCTGAATGGCACTGATGGTGGGCCGCAGTCCTGAGAATCCGACCAAGGCGACCAGCACGATATCGATGGGCTCCATCTGAGTCACCTGCCAAAGAGCCTCATCGCCAGCATAGACCTGAATGTCGAGGTCGGAAAGAGCATCGCTGACATACTGATAACGGGACTCGTCGGCTATCACTACAGCAGAGGGACGGAATCTGCGGGCTTGCTGAATGAGCAAGTCTGCCTGCTTGTTTGCCGTCAGCACATAAGCCTCAAAGAGGTCGCTATGCTCCTCAATCACCTGCAGGGCTTGGGTGCCGATACTGCCAGTGGAACCTAAAACACAAATTTTCTTCTTCATAATTCTATTAAACCTTCGGGCAATTCCATCGTGATAATCCGCTTCTGATGATCCACCTCACGAATGAAGGGAGCAGCAGCAGGAACAAGAAGGTCGCCCACTTGGAAAAGGATGTTGGCTGTGGAGTCATCCACACTATCTATCACTCCCACATCTCCTATCTTGGTGTCCACTATACGGAAACCAGTAAAGTAACGCCATGTGTACTCGTCATTCTCATCCGGCTGAGGAGTGAGTTCGTAAGGGAAATACACTTCGACGCCACAGAGCTCCTGAACCGTCTCTGCAGAGTCGTAGCCCAAGAATTTCAACAGAGCCACGCTGTCTGAACGGAAGCGGTATTCCTCGAGGAAAAAGGGCACCAGTATTCCATCGATCAGCAAGACCAGGTAATCCGCATCGGCCCGATCCCACACATCATCGCTGAAGGTGAAGGATATCTCCCCACGCACACCATGTGTTCGTGTCAGAACACCTATCTTATAAACTGAACTTTCCTCTATCATTATTCCACACGGGTTATATGAGCTCCCAAAGCATTCAGTCGGCCTTCTATGTTCTCATATCCACGATCTATCTGGCCGATATTGTCAATCTGGCTTACGCCTTCTGCGCTCATGGCTGCGATAAGCAGAGCAATACCTGCACGGATGTCGGGGCTCGTCATTCGGCCAGCACGCAGCTTCAACTGATGGTCGTGTCCCACCACAACGGCACGATGAGGGTCACACAGTATCACCTGAGCACCCATATCGATGAGCTTGTCCACGAAGAAGAGGCGGCTCTCGAACATCTTCTGATGGATGAGAACAGCTCCCTTCGCTTGCGTGCTCACCACAAGCAAGACGCTAAGCAAGTCGGGGGTCAATCCTGGCCAAGGAGCATCGGATATCGTCATGAAAGAACCGTCTATGAAAGACTCTATCTCGTAGTGATCATGGGGAGGTATGATCAGGTCGTCACCCTCACGATCTATCCGGATTCCCAAACGATTGAAAGTGCTGGGGATAATGCCCAGCTGGTCATACTGAACACCACGGATGCGTATGCCGTTACCTACCATCGCTCCCATGCCGATAAATGATCCCACCTCTATCATGTCGGGCAGAATGGTGTGTTCCGCCCCATGAAGGCTGTCCACTCCCTGAATCGTCAGGAGATTGCTGGCGATGCCGCTGATTTGGGCGCCCATATGATTCAGCAGATGACAAAGTTGCTGGATATAAGGTTCGCAAGCCGCATTATAGATGGTTGTGACACCTTGGGCAAGAACAGCAGCCATGATGATGTTGGCAGTACCAGTAACAGAAGCCTCGTCGAGAAGCATCGTGGTTCCCTGCAAGCGCTTTGCCTGGATAGTGAAGATTTCACGAGAGGCATCGTATTGGAACTCTGCTCCAAGTTTCTGCATTCCCAAGAAATGAGTGTCGAGTCGACGCCGACCGATTTGGTCGCCTCCTGGCTTGGTAACCATCGTTTTTCCGAAGCGGGCCACTAAAGGCCCCACAAACATTATGCTTCCGCGCAGACGAGAACAACATTGCAAGAAATTATCGCTCTCCAAAACATCCATGTTCACCTCATCCGCTTGGAAAGTGCAGGTCCCCTTTTCACATCGGGCAACCTTCACGCCCAACTTCTCCAGCAGACTAATCTGGTTATTGACATCTGCGATATCCGGAAGATTATGGATGGTGACAGGCTCCTCTGTCAACAGGGTTGCACAAAGCACCTGCAGAGCCTCGTTCTTTGCGCCCTGAGGCGTGATATCTCCCGACAAACGATGATTGCCTTCGATGATGAATGATGACATAACTGAGAGAGTAAGGCAGGAAGTGGAAAGACTACTTTTTCTTCTTGGACTTCTTGGTAGGAACAGGATGATTGGAAGTCTGGACGGAAGCAAACTGGAAAGTGGAGAGATCCAGACGAATCTGGCCGTCGGTATAACGGGCCAAATCTTGAGCCACCAGATTGTCATCCATTGAATCACGATTCCAATTATAAAGGTTCTGCTTCATCTGATTGGCTATCATGCCGACCAAAGCATCGCGCTCTTCGCCCTCAGGAAGCTGCATGGCATATTTCAACGCGTTCTCCACCTGATAGCCATAATGCTTGCGCCGTATATGCTTCATGGGATAATGCAAGGGAGCAGCATGAGCAAAGGCCTGTTCCTCAGGGACAATCTCCACGGGATAATCAATGTCCAGCTTATAGTGGGACATGCGGGCCAGATGATTCCAAAGTTTCTGCTCGAAATCCGGTTGCTGGTCTTGTCCCTGTTGAATACGCGCCATGATGGCGATGATGGTTTCTGCACAACGCTGTCGACTCTCTCTCTCAGGAATGGAAACAGCCACATCGACCATATTCTGGATTCCCCTTCCATACTCGGGCATTACCAAGTGTTCTCTCTGTGTATTGTATTGCATTTATATTTAAAAAAGTTTTTTAGGATGTGTTGCCACAAACTCTTTCAGATAATAAGGCTCAAAATATGCCACATCCTGAAAATCGCCACGCAGGAATGATTGCTCGGCCAAAGGATGCATATATTTAGCCAAAGGATTAATATTCGGAATAAAATGTGCATTGGGATGCTGTATCTTCGACTCACATTTTGCTGCTCCGTCACCAAAGAAATAAACTGGGCCACGCTCCAGATACTCCTGATAGCTCCCTTCCTCCACAATATCGGCCTGCGTAGGACGGATCTCATGCAAAGCACGGTCCAGCACCACGGAGTAAACCTCCATCCGGCGAGCATCTATCATAGGAACGAGCAAAGCATTCTCCTCCAGCTCCTCATGATAAAGCAGAAGAGGCACACACAGCACCTGCAACGTAGGAACTGCAATCAGAGGGACTCGACGGCCATAGCAGACTCCCTTAGCCATCGAAACACCAATCCGCAACCCCGTGTAACTGCCTGGACCTTTACTGATTGCGACAGCATCCAAGGGAATGGCATGACTCTCCGCAAAGGAAAGGGCTTCCTCGACAAAAACCCCACACTTGACGCTATGGCTGGGGCCTTCCATGTCCTCTTCGTGGAAAAGCAAGACACCATCTTGGCTCACGGCAACAGAACACACATGAGTGCTGGTTTCAATATGCAGAATACAGGCCATCCGTTTTTTTTTCTTTATTTTGGCACAAAGTTACAATTTTCTGCTATTATTTTGCTACTTTTGCACAAAATTGTTGTTAAAATTATGATTCAATCTATGACTGGTTACGGTAAAGCCTCGACCGAATACCAGGGAAAAAAGATTACAGCAGAGGTAAAGTCGCTCAACAGCAAAGCGCTGGACCTGTCGACACGTTTGGCTCCCATCTACCGCGAGAAGGACATGGAAATCAGAGGGTTGATATCCAAAGCACTCGAGCGTGGAAAGGTAGAATTCAACCTGTGGGTTGAGCCGACAACCGACCAAGTTGCCACTCCCATCAATGATGCTCTGGTAGATAATTATTATCGGCAGATCAAGGACATAGTGGCAAAATATGATTTACCAGAGCCAAACGATTGGTGGAACACCCTGATGCGTATGCCCGATGTTCTCTCCAAAAGCGATGCGCAAGAACTTAGCGAGGAGGAATGGAATGTGGCTTACAGCGTAGTCGAACAAGCCATCCAGCAATTAGTGGAATTCCGCAAACAGGAAGGTAATGCCCTGCAAAAGAAATTCCAAGAGAAACTGGACAACATCGCAAAGCTGCTGGACAGCATCGAGCCATACGAGAAAGAACGAACCGAGAAGATTCGCCAGCGCATCATAGACAGCCTGAGCTCCATTCCTGAAGTGGAATATGACCGCAACCGCCTGGAGCAGGAAATGATCTACTACATCGAGAAATTGGACATCAATGAGGAAAAGCAACGACTCACCAATCATCTTCGCTATTTCCAAGAGACAATGGAGAATGGACATGGACAAGGAAAAAAACTTGGTTTCATCGCTCAGGAGATGGGACGTGAGATCAACACCACAGGAAGTAAAAGCAACCAAGCTGAGATGCAGAACATCGTCGTAAGAATGAAGGACGAGTTGGAGCAAATCAAGGAACAGGTTCTGAATGTAATGTGAACACGTTCTTCCTCTGGTAAGAACACGTTCTTTTGGGGATAAGAACACGTTGACTCTCTCGTAAGAACACGTTCTTCCTTTGGTAAGAACACGTTAATTTAACTTGAACAAAACAAAAAATGGCAAGGAAGAAGATACAAGAAGAGGCATCTCAACCCTCTCCAGAAAAGAAGAGAGGAAGTCTGCTGATTTTCTCTGCTCCCTCTGGAAGCGGGAAAAGTACCATCATACAATGGCTGATGAATGAGCACCCAGAACTGAAGCTGGCATTCAGTATCAGCGCCACAAGCCGTCCTCCTCGTGGAACAGAACAAAACGGAGTGGAATATTTCTTCCTCTCTCCCGATGAGTTCCGCCAGAAAATTCAGAACGGCGAGTTCCTGGAGTATGAGGAAGTATATCAGGATCGTTTCTATGGAACCCTGAAGGAACAGGTGGAACGCCAGTTGGAGGCAGGACAGAATGTAGTCTTCGATGTGGATGTGAAGGGAGGATGCAACATCAAGGAGTTCTATGGAGACCAAGCCATGAGCCTCTTCATCCAGCCTCCATCCATCGAGGAGCTTCGCCGACGCCTGATCAATCGTGGCACAGATGACATGGAGCAGATAGAAAAACGCGTGGCCAAGGCTGAATACGAGCTGTCTTTCGCACCCCGATTCGACCATATTGTGGTGAACGACATACTGGAGGATGCTGAAGCTGAGGCTTTACGGCTGATAAACGAGTTTCTGGGGCAATAAAAACGAACAGGAATGAAGGTAGTGACAGGAATCTACGGAGGAAGTTTCAATCCCATCCACAAAGGGCACACCACGCTTGGGAAGGCTCTGGTGAAACAGGGCCTGGTGGACGAATTGTGGTTTCTTGTCTCACCCCAAAACCCCTTCAAGGTAAATGATGAGCTGCTTCGCGACAAGGACCGTCTGCACTTGACTCGCCTCGCCATCAAAGGAAAGGCACATCTTGCCGTATGTGACATTGAGATGAGATTGCCTCGACCCTCCTACATGATTGTCACCCTCGAGCATCTGCGTGAGGAATACCCTGAACGGGATTTTGTATTAGTCATCGGAGCCGACAACTGGGAACGCTTTCCCCAATGGTACCATCATGATGAAATCTTAGAGAGGCATCGCGTCATCATCTATCCTCGTCCAGGCTACGAACTGAATGACGTGCCTGCAAACATTCTTATCGCCAACACACCATTGCTGGACATCAGCAGCACAACCATTCGAGAAAAGATAAAGGCGGGAACCTATATGGGTGAAGACCTTCATCCCGCTGTATGGAAAGAAATTAAAAAGAAAGGGTACTATCAATGAAAAAGGAATTGTTTTTCACCATTTTGGCAGTTTGCTCACTTTATTGTTCTGCCCAAATCACTCCCATCGAGAAGTACGAGATTGCGCCCAGTGCCTACGAGCAGATCTTTTTGGACCAGATAGGCAAATACAAAAGCAAAGTCATTGACACGGCTTTTGGGCAATATGTAGGTCAAGTGGATAACCTGAACCAGCTATATGGTTATGGTATGCTTATCAACCTCGATGGTTCCCGTGTAATAGGTAAGTTTCGCGAGAACAAGCTTCTCTTCGGTATCACTCTTGCCAACCGGATTTCCATCGTGGGAGCTCCCGAATACCATGTTGCCTACAACATGACGGGAGGAGACATTGAATATATCCTGCGAGGCAAAGAGAAGGATACACCTGTGGATGAAGACATCAATGCCTATCGTTTTGAAACTATCGGATATCCCAACGGAGAACAGTATGTGGGTGAGACTTATCTGGGAAAACGTCACGGTTACGGAATCTACTATTACCCTAATGGAGATTTCTGGTTCGGAGAATTCGGCAACGACCAGCGTTGGGGCTACGGAGCCTTCTTCACATCCGAGAGTGGAATCTTTGCAGGCGAATGGCAAGGAGAACAAGCTGTACGTGTAATATCCATCAAACAAAGATAACAGAAACGATGAGAATAAGAGTAGGAATGGGGTACGATGTCCATCGCTTGGTGGAAGGTCGCGACCTTTGGCTTGGAGGCATTAAAGTGGAGCATTCATTAGGACTGGATGGACATAGCGATGCCGATGTGTTGATACATGCTATCTGCGATGCTCTGTTGGGTGCAGCCAACATGCGAGACATCGGTTATCACTTTCCAGATAACAGCAATCAATACCTCAATATCGACAGCAAGATTCTGCTCAGGAAAACAGTGGAACTGATTGAAAGCAAAGGATATCAGGTTGGCAATATCGATGCCACCATCTGTGCAGAACGTCCAAAGCTGAACCCTTTTATCCCTCAGATGCAGCAATGTATGGCTGACGTGATAGGCATCGACGCAGAGGATATCAGCATCAAAGCCACCACAACCGAAAAACTAGGTTTCACAGGACGAGAAGAAGGTATGTCGGCCTACGCAGTTGTGCTGATACAAAAAGACTGAGCTATACTTTCGCCACCCTTCCTAAAAAAGATTTGATATGGCATCGGAATCCTTGATGCTTGTTATCTTCTCCTCGTACTGAACAAGTCCTTGATGCCATCCAAATCAAATCCAAGGGTAAAACGCATGGTCTGATCCAAAGGATTGGTTTGGCTGGTACTGAACACATAAGCAGCATCCACAGAGAACACACTCATGTGGAAACCTGCTCCTACCGTGAAATACTTACGGTTACCCTTATTGGCAGCCTCGTGGTGATAACCTCCACGCAACATGAAACGATCATTGTAAGTATACTCAGCACCCAAACTCCATTGAATCTCCTGCATCTCCTCCTTGAATCCGTTAGGGGCATCATAGAAACTCTTGAAGATACCAGCGATGGGCGAAATGTCATAATAGTCACGCTGCACACGATCCTCGTAGTCGTTATCTGGCTCGTCAGTTTCCTGCTTGGGATAAGTAGGAACCAACATCTTGTTGACATCAGCAGCCACACTAAACTTGTTGTATTCGTTGAACGGAACGGTGAAATTCAGACCCAAACGCAAATTTGTAGGAATGAATTCGGAATTGTCATCACCTCCGTACGAAATCTTGGAACCAATGTTACTGATATTCAGACCCCATCCAAAACTGCACTCGCGATTACCTGCCATAAAATAGCCTAAACGATAGAGGGCGATATCGGCGGCAAAAGCTTTTCCTGCACTACTCTCAGCAGTATAATCGTATTTGATATCAGAGTAGATAAAACGCATGTTTACACCCATTGAGAAGCATTCACTCAGCATACGGCTGTAGCCGGCATCAATAGCCATCTCGTAAGGGTTGATGGTCATGTCATCCATATCGCTCACAAACACCTCGCCTAAACTGAAGAAACGCAACGATGCACTAAAAGCAGAATAGTCGCCAATACGATAGAAACCTGTCATGTTGGCAAGATTGATATCGTTGACCAACTTGCGCAACCAAGGAGTATAACTGATAGCAACGCCTGCCCGCCCTATATTGAATGGATACTTTGCAGGGTTCCAATACTGAGAATTCACATCTGCCTCTGTGGCACCTCCCACATCACCCATAGCACCTGCACGAGCATCAGGAGCAATGGCAAGAGAAGTCACACTGGTATTCACAGGGTTAAACATGTTCTTTTTATCCTGCGATTTTGCTGCTAAGGCTCCCATCACGAGAAAACCCATCAGGAAAATTATCCTATGAAAAAATCTTGTATTCATATACTATATAAACTCTCAAAAGCTCTATTTATTGTTCAAGACAATGATTTTTTGAGTTTTTGATACTTCTTTACTCTCACCACACTGTAAGGTACAGCGATACAAATAGATGCCTGTACCTATCCTGCCGCCTGAGCCTGTTGTCAAATTCCAGGGTATCACATAAAGCCCACTACTGCTGCCCATCTCGCTCTGAGACCACAATTTATGTCCCATGAAATCGAAAACCTCAATGGTGAAAGTACATTCCGAGCCAGGACGGTCATAAGAAATCAGGAAGTTGGTATTGGTGACTGCAGGATTGGGACTGGCTGTCAACTGCAGAATCTCAGGTTTCATACCCGAATTCACCACAAAATTCATTGAGATGGAGCTCGAATTGTTCAGCACATCCCAAGCACGGAAGGTAAGCGAGTGTGGTCCTGCTTCTAAAGTTGGGATAGTATAAGTAACAACTCCACGGGTAGAGTTTCCGAAATCAACAACATAATTTTCATTCAAATTATAGGTTCGGTCAGCCTTTCCGTCCACACAAAGTATCAGGTCATGACCAATTCCATTTCCGCTTACGTTTACTCCACTCTCATCTTGCAGCAAAGCCACAAAGTAAGGTTCTGGATTCACTTCATCGCCATCCTGAAAGTCCTCATTGTTGAGGAATGCATAGATGAAAGGAGCAATGGAATCGGTATCAAGTTCATCGCTTACCCCTCCCAGAATGAAATTCTCGTTGTATCCATTTGCCTCAATGGTCTTATCGTCGTTGATGGCATAAAAGACGATGCGGCCTTTCTCATCGCTATAATTGATGTCTACTGGAATGGTAAACGCCAGTTCAAACTTACCTGCCAAGATACTGTCTTGAGCATTATAGAGAACATCCTCGCGATTCATGAAAGTATAGGCGGCGGAAGCTTTTGCATTGTTCTTGCACGTCACCGTCTCCTCGCTGTCATATACTCGAGCAGAAAGAACTCCTTGGAAATCAGGAATCAGGTTGCCTTCACTGTCCTCGATATGTCCACTCATTTTCACTTTGCTGCCTGCTTTCAATCCGATAGGATTCTCATTGGAGACAGCTTGACCGTTGATACTGTCCAACACAACACGTTGCAAGGGAGCACCCATCACCAAAGCAGGATCGCCAAGCAAAGCATAATGAAGTTTGTTCTCCTCGTATCCGGATTCAAAGCCATCTGTTATAATATCTCTCTTAGCCAAACGGATTGCATCACCCAACCGATAACGGATGCCCTGACTATCCACTCCAAAAAGATATTTCATGAAGAAACGGTTCATGGACAAGTTCTGGCTGGCATATACTGTACGTGTAGTGCCGTAAAAGGCTACAGCAGAACCCTTGGCATTCAGTACAGCAGTCTCACCTATGTTGGCGGACTGACCATCGAAAGGCATCACGTCGCATGCTGCCGTAACCCACAAGGGAAGATTGTTACTCTGAAAGTTTTCGAAATCCTCCAGATTCAACACGAACTCATGAGACAAGGTATAAGTGCTGGCATGTCCAGTATAGTTCATTACCAACGCACCTTCTTTCATCTGCTTAGCCAACAGGGCTTCCACCTCGGGATAAGTGTTACTGCGAGCAGAGCTTACACGGGTGTAAGCATCCCACATGACCTTACGGATTTCAATCTCTGGGTTATCCGACTGGATACGTTTCGCCACATCATCGCAATACTTCATGTGCTCGTTGTTATCACCATCATCACCCATCATGCAGACCACATTCTTCCAACTGCCAGCATACTGGCGACTCATATAATTGATGGTCTTATCCACCATGACTTTAGCCTCTGAAGCAGATACTACAGGGAAGCGGCCCACTCCGAGATCTGTCTTGTCACGAAGCACTTTACCACCTTCACCATCGTCGAGCAAACCAAAATAATCTTCCATCACATAGCAACGAGTATCACTATAGCTGTTTTCGCTCTCGTAGCAAAGCAAATAGTCATCGGGGTTGTAGTTGCGCCAAGCTGTACTCACCATGCGGTTATCCCATGCAGCATCACCCATCAAAAGCAAATAACGGGGAGCATCAGCCTCGGTCTCAGCACGATCATAAAGCATCTTCATCAGACGGCGATAAGCAGTAGCGTCTGGTGTTCCACTACTGAATTCGTTATAAATCTGGTCGGCACGAACAACAGCTACACGCAGACTATCATAATAGAGATGTGCTGCCGCCAAACGTTGTGCCTGCTGCCTCATTTTGCCACTCGTAGGAATGATGATAACCATATCCACACTATCCAAAGAATGCAAATCCTGATTCTCGATAGGACCCACATAGGTCGGTTCGGGAAAACTATGAGTCACATCGAAAGCCACATAACGACGAGTGGGGTCATCTACGGTAACACTCAAGATATTGCCATCCTTGGCAGTACCACTTATCAATACAGCTGGATCTCCACGTTGTCCCACTCTCATCACCTTGGTATTGGAGGGGTCACAGATAATATCAAATCCTGAGGTTTTGCTGCCTGTCTGAGAAAAAGCGACAAAACCTTCCTCATTGGTGGGAGCTATCTTCCTGTCATAATGAAGAGCCAGATAATCCAAACGAGCATCATTGCCAGAAGTACTGGTCAGGCGAACGGTCCATTCGTTTTCCTTTGCCAAATTACTGACATCGTACGTACGCGTAGCCACAGTAGCATAGGTATATTTCCCAAGAGCAGACATCGACATAGTTCCGTTCAAGTCAGTTCCATTCACGTTTGCTTGCAACTCAGTTGTCGTGCTGGCTCCAGCAGAGAAACTGATGGTCAGCAGTTCTTTTCCTGCCGAATTGGAGGTGGTCAATTTGTAACTATGAGAATTACTGCTACCATAGTTAATGTTTTCATAAAGTTCTCTTCCTCCCCAATACCATGCATACTCATCTTTCTCGTAAAGGACATGTGAAGGGAAAGTCGCATAGACTGTATCAGCTTTCCCTTCAGATTGAGGAATTGTCTTTATTTCAGTATTGGTATCCCCTTCTGTCAGGAAATAACAAGCTCTGTTGGCATAATAGTTCACGACACGAGTGTTACCTGCCCAATAGGTTAGGCCATTTCCCCAAAAAAGCAAATTGTCACCTTGTTTGTAAAGAGGAATTTCCTCCAAGTCATCAAAGTCTTTATCGGCATTTATCAATTCGTTTTGACGATAACCACCATAGCCATAAAGGTGAACCTTATCGGGGTTCGAGAATCCCATCTTCCGCAAACTGCTGCGAGTCAGGCTATAAATTCCATCCTCGGTAATACTTATCTTTACCCAAGTTCCTGTACTCAGAACTGAATGCTCAGCATAGCGCGATGATAAGTTGGCAGGAATCTTACGAGGCCCTATTCCTTTGGGATTGGCTTGAATAGTAATACGACAGCTAAGGAGCTTTTTATATGTTCCTTCTTTCTTTATAATAGGAATAAAGGAAATGTCCAGTACCCCTTGCCGGCGATCCACACCCACATGAGTATCGATCTTGATGTTTTCACTTACTTTATCCTTGAACTGATCCACAACTTTTTCTTCAGCTTTGCTGAGGGAAACATACTCAGGATATTCCAACAAAACAACATAGTCATAGAATCGATAGTCTGTCTCCAAAGGAACCACTTCTGTATAGATAGGCAACACTGAATCTATCCGCAACTCCGTCCAATCAAGAGTCGTGAATGTTGACATTGCCTTCTCTGCTTCTTCTGATGCCCAGACCTTTCCCCCAAAAGGAAGAATCATCAAGAGTATCAGTATGCATATTATGTATCTCTTCATCGCAGTATTTTCTCTACATTATTCTCTCGTGGCGCACATCAGTTTCTATTTCACATTAAATTCCATCACTTTCTTGCCCTCTAGATAGCCCACCAGGTGGTCATCGATATGGACAGGTCCCACACCTACTGGCGTTCCTGTATAAATCAGGTCACCTGTCTTCAAAGTGAAAAAATGGCTAATATAGCTTACCAGTTCATCCACTTTGTAGAGCATATCACCTGTGAATCCTCGCTGTACAGTCTCTCCATTCAACTCCAGATGGAAATGTAGATTCTGCACGTCACCCAATTGGTCCAAAGGAACGAAATCACCTATCACCGCACTCCCATCGAACCCTTTACACAAATCCCAGGGAAGTCCCTTTTGGCGCAGGCTACTCTGGATATCACGTGCTGTGAAATCAATCCCGACCGTCACCTCTTGGTAGTAGCGATAAGCAAACCGCTCTGGGATGCTTCTGCCCAAATGACTGATGCGGACCACCAACTCCGTCTCGTAGTCACACCGCTGAGTATACGAGGGAATGAAAAAAGGTTTCCCACCGCTCAGTAGCGCAGAGTCAGCCTTGGTGAAAATCACAGGTGCCTCTGGTTTATATAACGAACCATGGAGCTCTTTATTGTGCTCTGCATAGTTCATTCCTATGCCAAATATCTTCATTTCCTTTAAAAACCGGTCCAAAGTTACGTAAAAACGACAGGAAAACAAAAGGAAAACTTGTTTTTCTTTTCATTTCCTGGTATCAACAACTTCCAAGAAGCAATAGCTGTGAAAAGTCGAGGGCAAAAGAAGTCGTCTTTTAGGACCAAGATAATGCAAGATTACAATCTAAAATGAATGGTAACGAAAAAAGTGAACCAATTTCTTGATCCACTTTTCTCTATTAGTTTGTCTATCTTCAAGTCTTAATTATTCTGAGCGAAGAGTAAAGCGCTTAAAATCAACGACTGTCAAATCCTTGTCAACAGACTGCAAATAAGAAGCAACTGTGAAATTCTTGTCCCAGATATATTCCTGGCTCAACAAGCAGTTCTCTTTCAAGAACTTGTTCAGACGACCCTTAGCGATGTTCTGAATCATGCTCTCGTTCAGATTCTGAGCCTTCTCAGCAGATACGGTTGCAATGATTTCTTTTGCCTTAGCAACATCCTCAGCGGTAATCCAACCTTTCGTCATGTTGCTCTCCATGTGATCCTCGCTGTCTACGTGAGCGGGGTTGATGCCAGCTTTCTTCAGAGCTGCTTCCACAGCCTTCTGAATCTGCTCTGCCTTAGTCTTCTCTACAGCAACTGCAATTTCATTGTCCTTTACAGACTGGGGAACACCTGTCTCATCAATAGCAACAGGAGCAGCACTAGCAATCTGCATGGCAACATTCTTGCCTACGGAAGGATCCACATCCTTATTCAGAGCTACCATGGTGCACAGACCGTTGCGATTCATGTGGTTGTAGGTATAAATGTTCTCTGCCTCGATAACATTATAGCCATCCAATTCCATCTTCTCACCTGTGATACCACTACGGTTAACTACTGCATCTGCGATTGTAACGCCATCCAGAGTCAAAGCCTTCACCTCGTCCAAAGTCTTTGCCTTAGCAGCAATAGCAGCATCCAGGATCTGCTTTGTCAAAGCAATGAAATCTGCGTTGTTGGCCACGAAGTCAGTCTCGCACTTCAATGCAATGATGGCACCGAATCCATCCTCTGCCTTCACCAAAACGCAACCCTCAGAAGCCTCACGATCACTACGCTTTGCAGCAACAGCCTTACCCTTCTCACGAAGGTATGCAATAGCACCATCGAAATTCTCGGACTCAGCCAAAGCTTTCTTGCAGTCTGCCAAACCAGCTCCAGTCATGTCACGGAGTTTCTTAATATCAGTCATTGTAACGTCCATATCGTACAAGTATTTTTTTGTTCTCCCCAGACCGGCTCTGAAGGGAGATTACCCTTCGAAGTCCAGTCATAAGAGATAAGTTGTTTTTTAATAATGTATAATAATATTACTCTGCTTCAGCTTCTTCAGCCTCTTCTGCAGGAGCCTCAAAAGCCTCTTCTTCTGCAGGAGTCTCAGCAACTTCCTCATCCTCACGAGCCTTACCGCTGCGGCGACCTCTCTTTACAGGTTGGTCTTCTTGCTCAGCAGCAGCCTCTGCATCCACTTTCTCTGCCTTGCGCTCCTCAATTCCCTCTGCAATTGCAGCACAGCAAACATCCAGAATAACCTCAATGCTCTTGCTGGCATCATCGTTAGCAGGAATTACGAAGTCGATATTGTCAGGATTAGAGTTGGTGTCAACAATACCGAATACGGGGATACCCAAGCGGTTAGCCTCGCGAACAGAAATCTGTTCCTTGAGTACGTCAACTACGAAAAGAGCTGCAGGCAGACGAGTCAAGTCTGCAATAGAGCCCAGGTTCTTCTCCAACTTAGCACGCTGACGAGTAATCTGCAGAATCTCACGCTTACTCAGGTTACCAAAAGTACCATCAGCAGTCAGTTTATCAATATTGGCCATTTTCTTCACGGCCTTACGGATAGTGGGGAAGTTGGTCAGCATACCGCCGGGCCAACGCTCGATTACGTAAGGCATGTTCACAGAAGTTGCCTTGTCAGCCACAATCTGCTTTGCTTGCTTCTTAGTAGCAACAAAGAGGATCTTCTTGCCGCTCTTTGCAATCTGCTTCATAGCCTCTGCAGCCTCGTCAAGCTTTGCGACAGTCTTGTGCAGGTCCAGGATATGAATACCATTGCGCTCCATGAAAATGTAGGGAGCCATAGCGGGATTCCACTTTCTCTTCAGGTGGCCGAAATGACATCCAGCCTCCAACAGTGTATCAAAATTTGTTCTTGACATTTTTGTTTTTGTTTGTTTGTTTACTTTCTTTTTGTATTCTTTCTGATTAGAACCAACCCTCTGGTAATTCGTCGTTCATCACTCTGATAGCCGAAGTCTAAAGGGTTTAGATACTAAACTTTTTGCCGATTCTTTCCAGATGTCTCTGCAATAACATAATAATATATAATATAAGGTGTAATGCAGAAGACAGCAATTCTGTATTTTAACGCTTGCTGAACTGGAAACGACGACGTGCCTTGGGACGACCGGGCTTCTTACGCTCAACCTCACGACTATCACGGGTCATGAAGCCTTCTGCACGCAGGGCCTTCTTGTCCTCAGCGTTGATCTTCACCAATGCGCGGGCGATTGCCAAACGCAGAGCCTGAGATTGACCAGTATAACCACCACCTTGCAGGTTCACCTTAATGTCATACTTCTCAACAACATCCAAAGTGTTCAGAGGTTGCTTTACTACATACTGCAGTATTGTGCTGGGGAAGTATTCGGTCAAGTCTCTCTTGTTGATGGTAATCTTACCTGTTCCCTCGCTAACATAAATGCGAGCGATGGCGCTCTTGCGGCGACCTAATGCATTTACTACTTCCATCGTTTATTATTTAAGGAGATTAATATCAATTGCCTTGGGTTGCTGAGCCTCTTGCTGATGCTCGCTACCTTCGTAAATGTAGAGATTGTTCAGAATCTTTGCGCCCAGCTTTGTCTTGGGGAGCATACCCTTCACAACCCTGCGGATCAACTTCTCTGCGCCATTGGGCTTAGCCAGAATACTGGCAGGAGTAGCCTGCTTCTGACCACCAGGATAACCAGAATAAGAATAATAAATTCGATCGGTCATCTTCTTACCTGTAAGCCGGATTTTTTCAGCGTTGATGATGATCACGTTATCGCCACAGTCTACATGAGGAGTAAACTCAGGCTTGTATTTACCTCTCAACAGTTTTGCCACCTTGCTGCCCATACGACCAAGAATCTGGTCTGTAGCGTCTACTACAACCCACTCCTTCTTGACAGTTGCCTTGTTGGCAGAGATGGTCTTGTAACTCAAAGTATCCATTCTTTGTTCGTTTGTTTTTGTTATTCTACTAAGTTCTTTCTCACACGATTCACGAACCATCCGCCTGGCCAAAGAACGGACTATTCACACGTGCAACAGAGGCACATTTCGCCCCTTTTGATAATAATCGGCGTGCAAAGGTACGACTTTTTCTCAAACTGGCAAAAACAAAATGTCTTTTTTTTAAAATTCTTCATTCATCTCACACTTAATTCACACAAAGTCCCCTTCGAATGACATAAAATACATAATTTTGTAAAAACTTGACGACTGGTTTGTCACATTCTATCGCAACACGAAGTCTAACACGAACATACGTTCCACATTCAAATGCTATGAATAACGAATTGAGAAAAGGATTCCTGGCACCTCCCGCCTTCAAGGCTGAGGAGAGTGGCCCTGCAGCAGACGCAAAATACCGTCGACTGCGTCTTCAAGTCTTCACGGGTGCCTTCATCGGATACGCGGCTTTCTACATCGTACGCAAGAACTTCACGATGGCCATCCCAATGCTCGAGCAGTTTGGTATCACCAAGGGAGAACTGGGTACTGTTCTTGGCATGAACGCAGTCGCTTATGCCCTCAGCAAGTTCCTCATGGGATCCATTTCAGACCGCAGCGATGTGCGAAAGTTCCTGCCATTGGGGCTCATCCTGGCTGCCATCACGATGGCATTCATGGTGGTTCCCATCACAGGCCTCGACCTTTTGAATCACCCTGAGCGCACGTCCCTCGCCATCATCCTTATGGGCGTCCTCAACTTCCTCGTTGGTTGGTTCAACGGTATGGGCTGGCCTCCCTGCGGACGCGTGATGACGCATTGGTTCTCCCAAAAAGAGCGAGGCACTATGATGTCCATTTGGAACTGTGCACACAACGTGGGAGGAGGTCTCGTCGGACCTATGGCGACCTATGGCGCCGTATGGTTTGGCAGCTGGTTCTACGGCACCCACGAGAATCTCTATTTCCTGGCAGGCACCTATCTCTTCCCTGCCGCCACAGCCATCCTCATCGCCCTCATCGCCTACTGTCTGCTGCGCGATACTCCACAAAGCTGTGGTCTCCCCTCTGTCGAGAAGTGGCGCAATGACTATCCAGAGGGTTATTCTGAAAAGGCAGAAGAAGTGCTTCCCGTTCGCGACATCTTCTTCAAGTACGTTCTCCCCAACAAATACCTCTGGTTCATAGCTATTTCCAATGCTTTCGTCTACATGGTCCGCTATGGCTGTCTCGATTGGGCTCCCACCCTGCTCAGCGACAAAGGAGTTGACCTCACTTCAGCCGGCTGGGCTTATTTCGCCTACGAGTACGCAGCCATACCTGGCACCATCATCTGCGGCATCGTGAGCGACAAGATGTTTCAAGGCCGTCGAGCTATGCCCACCATTATCTTCATGCTCTTCGTCGCCCTCTTCATCGGCCTCTATTGGTACGCATCTTCGCTGGAAACGCCTAACATCAACGTTGTCATCCTGAGCCTCATTGGCATAGGATTCTTCATCTACGGCCCCGTCATGCTCATTGGAGTACAAGCCCTCGACCTGGCTCCCAAGAATGCAGCTGGGACGGCTGCTGGACTCACAGGTTTCTTTGGCTATTTCTTTGGCACAGCGATCCTCGCAAACAGCGTTATCGGATACGTAGCACAAAGTGCTGGATGGAACTGGACCTTCATCCTTCTCCTGGCGGCATGTGTTCTCAGCATCCTATTCATGCTGCTTACTGTGAAGAAAAGCTGATTGCAAGAATCAATCGAACTGCACGAGCGACTTCCCTCGTAAGGAAGTATCTCGTCGCCCCTGCAGTCGCTCCATCCCTGGCTTCATTTTCTTCCCGGCAGGAGAAAGTGTTGTCAGGCAGGATACAACACAATGTTTGGGAGAGTCCGACAGGTACGGACTCGCAGTCCGACGCGTTCGGACTCCCAGTCCGTCGTGTTCGGACTGCAGTTCCAACACGTTCTTCCCTACGGAATTTCACCAACCGCCGTGACCGCCATGACCTCCAGGCCCTCCACCGCTGCTGCCGCTTGAGTAGGAAGATAACTTTACCGTAGAGCCTCCGCTGCAATTGTTGTAGCCATTCTCGCTCCAGAAACTGGTCCCGCTACCTGTCACGCCTGATTTCAGCACAGTTGTCCCTGTCGTATAGACAACCATAGGAGTACCCATCGAACTGTTTGAAGGCACCTTGATAGCGAATGCGAGTGAACCGTCTCCGCTGAAAAGACCATACCACGCACCTTTGCTGTACGAGGAAGCCTGGTATGCTGTCCCATTGGAGATAGTGGCGCCACGCTCCAAACCACCAATGGCCATCACGTTTCCGCCTGAAACATAGAGCGCATATCCCCTTTCAGTATTGGCATCGAGTGCTACTTCAGGGCTCCTGGCTGACACGGCCACCACGTTGCCTCCTTTAATGTAAAGGTTGCCGTTGGCGTCAAGCCCGTCATTCCCTGTGCTGTTGCCCATCACGTAGCCACCTGAGATCGTCATGTGGCTGGCTGAATTGATGGCATCGTCGCTGCTGTTGGCATAGACGTAGCCCCCCGTTATATCCAGCGTACTCTTGGATTCAATGGCTTCATGGGAACTGGCAGAAGCAACAACAGAACCGCCGCTGATGAGCATCGCGCCTGCACATTTGACAGCTTTCGCTGAGGTGGAATAGCTGCCAGAACTGAATCTGGAACCTGTCGCGATGGCTGAGAGAGTTCCATCCTCGATGGTCAATGTTCCATCCACATTGATACATTTCGCGCCTGAACCAGTACTCTTCAGGGTAACGACACCTCCGCTGAAGAGCAGGTTGCCGTCAGCATTCAAGGCGGCACAGCCTTTCGCATCTTTCTTGGAGTAATTGACGGCTCCTGTTCCCTGCACGCTCACCGTGATGGAACCGCCTGTGATGCTCATATTGCCCTCGTCGGCCTTGATGCCTTTACTGGCAGCACCAGTCGTCACAACCTCAACGGTGCCACCATTCAACTGCACGTTTCCTGCCTTCAATCCTTGGGCAGTATAGAAATAGGCTGATGAAGAACTGGTTCCGCTACTGCTTGAGCTGATGGCTCCTTTGTTTTCCACATACAGAGAGCCCGTATTGTCTGCCGCCGTTGTCAGGGTTCCATCCACAGCGATGCCGCGTCCTGCATTTCCAGTCACATAGATATAGACGTTCCCTCCATGTTGGACGAAGTTACCATCGGCCTTAAAGCCAGCTGTGGTAGAAGCGTCAGTGGGGTCCGTCAGATCAATGGCTCCCATAGCATACAACACGAGAGTTCCATCGCTCACACGAATGTCGCCACCAGCCTTGACACATTTGGCGGCAGCCGCCGTAGCAGCAACATTCAGCGTTCCACCTTCGAAATAAACGTTTCCTGTGTCTTCATCCTCGTGGTCGATGGTTTCGCCTGTCGAGCTGGTACTGCCCAAATCGCACTGGATGCAGTCATCTCCCACATTGCCAATCGTCAGGGTTCCGCTCTTCATTTGCATGTACTCCTCGCAGTTGATGCCATCGCTGGCAGCTGACGTGATGTTCAGCGTCAGGTTTTTAATGGACACATACGAGGCGCTCTTGATTCCATGCTTGGCATTTCCCACTACATTCAGCGTGCCATTACCTTGCAACTGAAGCTGTCCTTTGGCATAGAGGCAAGCCTTTTGGGAGCCGCTGGCACAATCGGAAAGTGTATTCTCCGTATCTTTCTTGGCTACGATCTGGATACGCTTCGAGTTGGCGATGTTGATGGCAGAGCCGCTGTATACAGGTGTCTTGTTTGTCAGGTTGAGTCCGTTCAGCTCGATGGTGGTCTTCCAACTGCCTGATATGCTGAACTCTCCGTCAGTCGACGTGCCGCTCAACACATAGGTTATCTCCTCTGCAACATTATCGCTCTGGCTTATCGAAACGTGAGCCCCACTTTGGGAAACGGTCAGGTACTGAGCCACGTTGCCGCTGATGGTCACGCTGGCAGACGTTCCGCTGTAGCTCACGTTGACTGTATTGTCCGCCACGATGCTGTCGTCCACCTTCATGCTTGCAATCTCGCTGAGGCTGAAGACCTTATCCATGATGGTCAGCATCGTGCCATCCGCATAAATCATATCGCCTGTCTGACTGGCAGGAAACTGATAAGTCACATTCCCCACCGTTACGCTCAACGTCTGCGCCTCAGCCGCAAGCGTCAGGAAAAGAGCTAAAAGGACATGTAACTTCTTCATCTTACAACGATTTTACAGGTTCCTTTCTTCGTCTTGATAATGTAAGCTCCTTTCCTCAGTTGGCTCTTAGTAAGCCTGTGGCCTTGAAGATCATAGATTTCCGTCGCCTCGTCCCATGCGTCAAATGCAGGAGCATCGATGCCTGTCGTCTCGTCTGTCGCAGAGAAATACATCTTTCTCAGGTTGGAGAGAACGAATGATTGCGTACCCACCTTCAAAGTGGTTCCACTAACGGTCAATGTCAGCGCAGACGTGGGAACTGAAACTTTGGCTCCTTCCGTCGTTTCAAAAGTCAGGTAGGAATAGCTGTCGGCCCAAGCCGCAAATGCCCCTACCATCAACAGGATTGTTAAAATTATTTTTCTCATAGCTGGATAGTTTTTCTTTTTTACACTTTTTCTCGCTCCAAGCAACAAGAGCTTTCGAAGCGACTGATGCCGAATCAAACTTGATGCAAAGATAATGTTTTTTTCATGGAAAACGACAAAAGCAAGGCGTTATTTTAACAATAAAACAAAAGTGAAAAGTCGATTTTAAAGAAAAAAAACAAACTTATGGACAAAAGAACCTGTTTGCTGGCGCCAATTTATGAATTCATGGATCTTGGCTGCAAAAACGTTTTCAATCCTGTCTCCACATGTCAGACAGGAAGCATCAGCTTACCTCCGCTTTCACTCCCTTTGCTTCCATTCTTTGCTTCCTGGAGCCGGATAGCCTTTAGCGGCATCATCTATCACCAGCACCCAATCCGTCAGCTCCCCTGGAGTAGGAGAAAGGAAGGTCATTTGCTGACCGTTCCTCATCTTGCCGCCATTCTTGGCTTTGCCTGTACGTGGATTGAACCACCAAACTTTCAGTTGTTCTCCTTTTATGAAAGATGTATTCACGGTAAAAGAACGCCCTACTGGCGCATAGACCATGATATAAGTCCCATCCGTGTCCGCAGTAGCCACAAAACGATAACTGCCCGCACCTGGGACTGCACTCTGAAACTCATGAGGAAGGAGCACTTTGTCAGATGCTGGGATACGGGTGAAGTAAGGACGGGAAAGAAGGAGCCGTTTGGCGTGGATCATTTGGCTGGCACCAGGTTGTTGTATGGCATCCTGCCAATCCATCAGCGGACGGTTGATGGGCTGACGTTTTTTGTGGTCGTACATCTGCCATACACTATGATGCCCATACGTGTGGCCACAGGCACCCCAAAAGAGATCCCAGTAGAGTGCCCTGCGGCAGTCTGCTGCTATCGAATGCCCACGTTCATCAGGATTGAAAGCAATGGGATGGTCCTCGTAGATGGGCTCCCCGTCCATCACAGGCTTTGCTGGCTCCCGCTGATAATCTTCGTAGGTCTTGCTGTACATGAACCAGTCATTGTTGTGACCATTCTCTCGCATATTGAAATCCAGCCATTCATCCTTGTGGAAATAATTGGCTGAGCCTGATCCTCCGCCTGGATGATAAGTGATGAGATGACGACCACCATCGCCCTTCCTCAAGCCCTTCGCCATCGCTCTAATCACGGCTTTATCCTGGTCACGGTCAGAGTTGCGGTCACCACCTAATATCCAAATGAGATTGGCGTCTTTGTATCGCTCAGCCAACCAATGCCCATAATGCTCTGCATTCTGTGGATTGAAGACAGGCTTCTCCCCATCATGCCAATACCGTCCCCATGTAGGCAACATTCCAACGACAAGTCCCAGCCTGTTCGACTCGTGAACGATGAAATCCACATGGTCCCAGTAATCATTCTCAACTCCTTCTTTGACAGCTGGCTTCTCAGGATTCTGGTCAAGGAAAGGCAAGTGTCCGTAGGCATTGCCTGTACTGATGCCATCCAGCTCAGCGACAGCAACAGCCTGAATCACAGTGAATCCCTTCTTTGCCCGGTCTTGCAGATAGCTCCTCGCCTCCTCACGATTGAGCCTGTGAAACAATTCCCACGCCGTATCGCCCAGATAGAAAAAAGGCTTCCCATCCTGATGCGTCAGGAATCGATGGTTCTCAGACACTTTGATCTGCTCAAACGGCACACCATCCTTTGCTTTCAATGGCTGCAAGCAAGACAACAGGAGGCAACCCAGCAACAATTCGCATTTCATTCTCATTCCTTTAGGCGATTTCTTCGTTCAACATGGAATACAGGTCACAAAAGTACAAAAAAATAGCACAAAAAGAAAACATCTGCCGGATAAAAATGAAAGCATCAGGTTGGCTTCCTTCTCATTTTCTGTCCTTCTGTTTTACCTGCTTGAGAAAGCCTCTCGTCGACATCGCAATCACAACGTGTTGAATCGGCCAAATCAACACGTTGTCTTCCGCATTTCAACACGTTGAGTTTTCCGACGGAAAATATGGGCAGCCATACCGCAACTTTTTCCTTTTCCTCTCCAATCTGCTCTTTGCGATGGATTCTCGCTTTTATTCTGGCAGCCAACATCAGAAAATTCACTTTATGCTTTCATGGAAAAAAGTTTTTTATTAACTTTACCACCTCAAAAAGAAACACATTACCACGATGCACAAAGACAATATCGAATCCACGAAAAAGAGAAGAACCTTTTGCAAAGCCTTGTCTTTGTATATGAAAAGGCACGTCCGCAGCACAGCTGTTTTGGCATTGTGGGGAATCTCTTATGCGGCAGCCATAGGGAGCCAACCCGTCAAGCCCTTATCGAAACCGCTCGAGGGCTCGAAAGTCAACCTGTTCGAACTCTCTGATGTCCACATTACCAGCGGGCAGATGAAGACTATACAGGAACTCTCGCACAAGTACCTGCTGACGCTCAAACCTGACCGCCTGCTGTCTTGGTTCCGTCGCGAGGCAGGTCTCACACCGCTGGCTCAACCCTATCCGCAATGGGAATCCGTCATCCACGACGAGTGGTCGCTGGCGGGGCATATCATGGGCTTCTACCTCTCAGGCATGTCGATGATGTATCAGACAACGGGCGATCCTGCCATCCTGGAACGTCTGCGCTACAGCATTCACGGCTTGCGCGAGGCTCAGGATGCAGGAGGCGACGGCTACGTGGCTGCCACACGCATCGGACGGCACGTTTTCGAGGATGTGGCGGCAGGCAATTTCAAGACCACGAATCCCATGATCAACAACACATGGGAACCTGTCTATGTGATGAACAAACTGATGCTTGGCCTCTATGACGCCTATACGCTTTGCGGTATCGACGAGGCAAGCATTGTGCTGACACGCTTGGCTGACTGGTTTGGAAAAAGCATCATCGACAAACTCGACCACGATGCCATGCAGAAACTACTCGTCTGCGAGCATGGAAGCATCAATGAATCCTATATCGACGTCTACCGCCTCACAGGCGAGGAACGTTATCTCAGATGGGCTGAACGACTTAACGACGAGGATATGTGGGTTCCGCTCTCGCAAGGAAAAGACATTCTGCAGGGTTGGCACGCCAATACCCAGATTCCCAAGTTCACGGGCTTTGTCGCTGTAGGAAGGGCCAACGGAGACCAACGGATGTTGGACGCAGCCCATCTCTTCTGGGACATCGTGCTGAGGAACCACACTTGGGTAAACGGAGGAAACAGTTGCGGCGAACATTTCTTTTCAGAGGACAAATATATAGAAAAGGTGGAAGCTGCTGGAGGACCTGAATCGTGCAACTCAGTCAACATGATGCGGCTCACAGAAGCTCTCTACCAATGGGATGGCAACATGAGTCGCGTAGATTACTATGAGCGCGTCCTGCTGAATCATATTCTGGGGAATTTCGATCCTGAGACAGGTATGAGCTGCTACTACACCTCGATGCGACCTGGGCAATACAAGGTTTATGCTGACCCCTACGGCTGTTTCTGGTGCTGCGTGGGCACAGGCTTGCAGGCTCCTGCAAAGCTTGCCAAGATGGTTTATGCCTATCAGGCGGACACTCTCTTCGTGAACATGTTTGTGCCCTCAAGCCTCGAATGGAAAGAAAGAAACTTTGCCCTTGAGCAAAAGACATCATATCCTGACACAGACAAATCCGTCCTGATTGTGGAGCGGGGCGGACATATTGCGCTGGCGGTGCGATGCCCTTATTGGGTGGAACAGGGCAGCATGCGAGTCAAGGTGAATGGAAAGAACCATCGATACAGCTTGCAGAAGGGAAAACCAGGAAGCCAATACATCGTGCTCAAACGTGACTGGCAGGAAGGCGACCGCATAGACCTTTCGTTCAAACCTGTGCTCGATGTGCAGCCACTCAAAAGATTCAGTCAATATGTCTCTATCCAGTACGGCGCGATGGTGATGGCGCAGAAGATAGACAATCATGGGCTGACACACCACGACTTCATCAGCGTCAATACTGTGGCAGGAAAAACTCTCCCCCAGAACGAGATAACAACCCTGGTGGGTTCTCTTGCAACCATAAAGAAATCGATTCAGCGTGCCAAGGGTGACAGCCTCGTCCTTCTCTGTCAACAGCCAGGAAAGGCTGAGCCAATCTCTCTGATTCCCTTCACTCGCCTACTCTTCGACCGCTACGAAGTCTATTTCCCTCGTGTGGACACGCAAGCTCAGCTGGACTCCATCCTGTCCGTTGGGTATGGGTATCAGGGGACATTCTCGCCCAAGCCTGAACAACTGGCACGTTTCGAGCGCTTGCAGGTAGACCAAGTAAAGGTAACAGACAGGGATTCAGAGCGTGAGCATCGTATGGAGTCCTATTTCTCCAGTACAGGCGAAGACTTTGGCCAGCCTTGGCGCCATGCTGTTGACGGCGGCTTCTTCATGTATCTGATGCGTTGTCTGCCCAACAAACCAATGGCGATTGCTGTACGTTTTCGCCAGGACGATGCAGGAGAACGTCTCTTCGATCTGCAAGTGGACGGACGGACCATCCACACCTTCGACCATCGCCATCCCATAGAAGGTGTGGAGAAACCACTTTATTACGAAGAAGTGGAAATCCCAGAAGAACTGACCAAAGGCAAGACTCACATCACTGTGAAGTTTAATGCCCATAACCACAACATGGCTGGCGGCATCTTTGATCTCAGAACGATACGACACCCATAAGCTTATGACAGAATCATCCATGCTTCCCTTGCCCTTCCGCAACACGTTGCATCCACTCACAAAAAATTGACCTATAGAGAAAATATCAAGAAAAGATGAAAAAGAGATTTACTTCACTCGTGCTGATAGCAGCATCGCTGCTCACCATACAAGCACAACAGGTGCCGCAAGTCGGCAATATCCTTGGCCGGAACATCTCGTCGCTCAACGGCAAATGGCACTACATCGTTGACGTACAGGAAGAAGGCTATTACGACTACCGCATGAACCCCACACAGAACGGATTCTTCCGCAACGCGAAACCACAACGGCCAGAAGACCTGATCGAGTATGATTTCGACAAAGCTGAAGAGATGCCTGTACCATCTGATTGGAACACACGCGACGAACGATTGTTTTTCTACGAAGGTACCGTCTGGTTCTACCGGAAGTTCAATGTCGAAAAGTCAGCTTTGAAAGAAGGTCGACGCAAACTGCTCTACTTCGGAGCTGTCAACTACGATGCTCACGTCTATGTGAACGGACGCCATATGGGACACCATATCGGCGGCTTCACTCCTTTCAACTTCGACGTAACTGACCAACTGAAAGAGGGTGAGAACTTCGTCATCGTAAAGGTCGACAACAAACGCCATGCAGAAGATGTGCCTACACAGATATTTGACTGGTGGAACTACGGCGGCATCACGCGTGACGTGCTACTCGTCGATGTTCCAGCCACATACGTGGAGAACTATTCTCTGCAACTGCTCAGCCTTGAGGGACGACAATTGGGATTTACTGTCAAGCTGAACAAAGCAGAGGCTGGTCAACAGGTGACCTTGCGCATTCCAGAACTAAAACTGGAAAAAAACATCACGACGTCTGACAACGGCACAGCCACCACCTTTATGAAGGCAAAACCACAGCTGTGGTGCCCCAATAATCCAAAACTATACAAGGTGGAAATCACAATGAATGGAGAAACCATTACTGACGAGATAGGCTTCCGCAAGATTGAGACACGAGGAAAGCAGATCCTGCTCAACGGTGAACCCATCTTCCTGAAAGGCATCAGCATCCACGAGGAGAAACCTTATGGCGGCGGACGCGCCAACTGCACGGAAGATGCACACACGTTGCTCTCGTGGGCAAAGGAACTGGGTTGCAACTTCGTGCGACTGGCCCATTATCCTCACAACGAGTATGCTGTACGCGAAGCAGAGCGTATGGGCATAATGGTGTGGTCGGAGATTCCCGTCTATTGGACCATCGCTTGGAAGAACTTTGCCACTTACCAGAATGCTGAGGCTCAGTTGCATGACATGATTGCCCGCGACCACAACCGAGCCAACGTCATCATCTGGTCCATTGCCAACGAAACGCCTCATTCGCCCGAACGCGACCAGTTTTTAGGTCGCCTGGCCACTTATGCCCGTTCACAAGATTCAACGCGCCTCATCTCGATGGCAATGGAGGTGACAGGAGCGTCGAACTATCACAACAAACTACAGGACAACATGAACAAGTACGTTGATGTAGTGTCATTCAATCAGTACATAGGTTGGTATCGCGATGTGAACGATGCGCCCAAGATGACGTGGGAGATTCCTTACAACAAGCCTGTTATTATCAGCGAGTTCGGTGGCGGTGCCAGAGCAGGACTTCATGGTGAAAAGAACCAGCGATGGACAGAAGAATTCCAAGAGAACCTCTATCGGGAGAACACAGCGATGCTTGACAAGATTGACGGTCTGGCCGGTACCACACCCTGGATTCTAAAGGACTTCCGTTCGCCCCGTCGTGTACTCACCGGCATTCAGGACTATTACAACCGCAAGGGACTCGTCAGCGATCAGGGTGAGAAAAAACTTGCCTTCGACGTGCTGAAGAAGTGGTACGAGGGAAAATAGCAGAAACATGATTCCTCTCATACAAAAAAGCACCCTGCCGACATAATTGGCACGGTGCTTTTTATTTAATGAATGGATGTCTTATTTCTCCAACCTGATATCGGCTGATGAAGCTCCCACCATTACCTTGGGCAGTCCCTGGGGAACGACGAACTGTTTATTTGACTCACTCCAATAGCGCAAGTCTTCGCGGCGCAGATGGATGGTCACTTCTTTGCTCTCGCCACGCTTGAGGTGAACACGCTTGAATCCGCGCAACTCCTTCAGCGGAGCTTTCCCCTCGTATTCAGACAGACGCGTATATACCTGAGCTACCTCATCGCCATCGCACTCACCAGTATTCTCTAAAGTGAACGTTACATCAACGTTCTCTCCCTTATCCTCAACATTCAGTCCAGAATACTTAAACTGTGTGTAACTCAGTCCATAGCCAAAGGGATAGAGTACTTCTTTCTCAAAATATTTGTAGGTACGTTTTGTTATATCATAATCGTTGAAGGGAGGCAAGTCACTCATACTTCTATAGAACGTTAAGGGGAGACGGCCCGCAGGGTTATACTGGCCAAACAGAACCTCTGCCACTGCCGTACCGCCCTTCTCGCCAGGATACCAAGCATTGACGATGGCTGGTAAGTTTTCCTGTTCCCAATTCAAAGAAAGAGAGCTCCCTGCAACCAGCACCAAAATGATGTTGGGATTTACCTTGACTAGTTCTTGCAGGAACTCCTGCTGATCAGCAGGCAGAGTTATCTCATCGCGATCCTTGCCTTCACGTTCGATGGTACGGTTAATCCCCATCACTGCCACTACAGCATCGCACTCTTTGGCCAATTCACCAGCTCTACCGTAGAGGGCTAATCTCACGTTGGTAGCTGGTGTCGGGATTTTCCAACTAAGTCGGGCCAACGAGTAGTCTCTGATATTCTGGAACTCAGCCTTCAGGTTGTAATCACGACCACCCTCCAAACGTATGGCCACTGTATCGCATCCATCATGATGGCTCTCCCAAACGTCTGTCACCTTCTGCCCGTCAAGAAACAATCGTCCGCCTCTCTCTGCCTCAAAACGAATAACATAGTTTCCCGTTACTGGCGGACGCAACTTGCCTGTCCAGCGAATGCAGTATGGTGCTGTGGGTACGAAAGGATCAGGTGCCTGATTGGAAGGCTCAAAGTTGATCCATTCCTCTTTTCTGACAGTAGGGGTACCTTCCATATTATCACTATCGAAATATTCAGCCGTCAACCCTTCAGGGAAGAACTCAGGAGCCACCACTTCCTTGTCCGCACGAGCCGATTTCCAGGGAGCATACTTTACTTCAATGTCCTTGCCAGCTAAAGTCTTGATACCTTCCAGCACAGAAATAGGGTTTGAAGCAGGTATACCGCTGTAATCGCCAAATACGCAGTCGGCAGCATTCACGCCCACCACAGCCAGGGAGTGAATCTTCTTCTTGTCCAGCGGCAGGATATTGCCTTCATTCTTCAGGAGCACAATAGCTTCGCGTGCAGCCTGCAGAGCCATCTGCTGATGTTCACTGGAGCCGATTACGTCAGGCGAGATTTTTGAATAGGGACAGCTCTCAGGAGCATCAAAGAAGCCTAACCTCATCCTGGCTGTCAAGATACGGCGAGCAGCACGATTGATGTCTTCGTCAGACACCATGCCCAGTTCGTATGCTTTCTGCAGGGGCTCGATGTAGCAATCGTCTCCACATTCCAAATCAAGTCCAGCCTTCAGAGCCAATGTGGCAGCTGTCAACTTTTCTCTCACAAAGTGATGACCTGACTGAATCAGATGTACACCTCCACAGTCCGAAACCACATAGCCCTTAAAGCCCCATTCGTCACGCAGCAATTTGGTGAGAAGCCATGGGTTGGCAGTACAGGGTATGCCGTTGATGGAATTGTAAGCTGACATGATAGAGGCCGCACCACCACGACGTACACAAGCCTCGTAAGCAGGCAAATAGTATTCGCGCAACTGCTTCTCTGAAATATCAGCATTTGCCTCGAAACGATTGGATTCAATGTTGTTGCAGGCAAAGTGCTTGGGAGTGGACACAACTTTTAGATATCGTTTGTCGTTACCTTGCAATCCCTTGACGAAAGCTGTTCCCATTTCTCCAGTAAGGAAAGGATCTTCTCCATACGTTTCAGGCGTGCGGCCCCATCGAGGATCACGAGCCATATTGATAGTGGGTGACCAGAATGTCAGCAAGTCGCTGAACTGTTCTTTCTGATTAGCTCCTTGTTCCAATTCGTTCCATCTGGCACGTGCCTCATCGCTGATAACAGTTGAGATATTCTGCATCAACTCAGTATCCCACATGGCTGCCAAGCCAATAGCCTGAGGAAACACGGTGAAACGACCTGGACGAACCACACCATGCAATGCCTCATTGCCATGATAGTATTTGGGGAATCCCAGACGTTCATTGGCTGGCGAGGTAGCTCGCATCAAGTCGATTTTCTCATTCACAGTAAGGCGATCCAACAGGTCGTCAACACGTTTTTCAATGGACAGCGACTCGTTCTGATATGGCAGTTTCTTGTCATTCGCACATCCGCTCCATGTCATCACTACCATCATACAGGTAATGATGCAGATAAATGTCTTTCTCATGTTTGGTGATTTTATGCTAAGGATTTCTTTAATATCTGTATCTCTATTGGTTGTCTTTACCAGTCGTCATCCTCGTTCCCTACTATGCCGTTTTTAATAGCTTCTTCCGCTTTGTCCATAATGGCATTCGAGTAGGCATGAGTCATGACGAGAGCCTTTGCACACGTGCGTTTCTTGGAATCCTTCTCAACAAAAGGATAGTGATGGGCAATTTCCCATTGCTCGTCGTAGAGGAAGGCATTGGTCTTGTCGTCCTTCTTGCGTTTTGGATCGCCGAATGTCCTCTCGTCAGGGTCAACAAGACTGATCCATCCGCCACTGATGTCGGCCAGAATGTCGTAACTTTGCACAGTAAAGGTGACACGAATCTTCTCCTCCTTGATGTCAAGACGAATCACAGGAGTAATGCTCACGGAATATTTGTTGAGAGTTCCTGTATGCTGAGCAATGTTGGCGATGGTCGATGTGATAATGATGCATCCAGCATCCTTGTCGTTAAGAGTGATGGCCTGCTTGTCGTTAAAAGTGGCAGTAGCCCAGTAGTTCAATATCAGATAGAGCTGTTCCTTCGTTTTCCCTGGTGCCTCTATCACTTGCTGATAAGTGAGGCTTTCATTCTTGTCGAGCGCTAAATCTGATGCAAGGTTCTTGGCTGCATCTATCCACTTGTCGCCATAACGTTCCTTGGCATACTTCTCCAGGTCAGCAGACTTCATCACTTGTGCCTGCGTGCCAATCGTGCCGACTATCGTCAGGAGCAGGGCAATAATGACTGATACTTTTTGTTTCATCGTTTCTTTTTTAATGTCCATGTGAAATTTGAATGCAAAGAAAAAGAAAAAATCTGACATGACCTATCCTTTACTCTTAAATCTTCTTAAACCTCCCATTTTTTTGCAAGAAAAAGACAACACGTTGAAACCGCAAAGTCAACACGTTGAAATCGCAAAGTCAACACGTTGAAACCCCAGACGCGACGTGTTGCGTTGGCACACACAACACGTCGCGTTTTAGAAGCCCACTTTTGACCCCTTTTGAACCGTCTCAAGTTATTTTTTTATTTGTTCTTTCATTTTTTCTATAATATTTTGGAAATTAACAAAACTTAATGTATTTTTGTCACCGATATTTGTGCAAAATGCGATACACATTTTATTAACATTCAATACAAATTAAAATTATGAAAAAGATTTATTATCTGATGGTGGCTATGCTGATGGCCATGACGACCCTTAGTTTGACTGCTTGTGGCGACGACGAGGAGGATGGACCCTCTGGCGGCGGTAATGACATTGTTGGTACTTGGAAAGGCAATCTTACAAATGACTGGTACGACGAGGAAGATGCTGATTATATTGAGAAAGCCGAGGCTCTGATTCAATTCAAGAAAGGTGGTAAGTATGTTAGTGTTACAATAATCCATTACACCAAGAAAGGAATTGAAGAGATCAGACAATATGAACCTAATTTCAAGAATCCACAAGTTGAGGTCGATAACGGCACATATTCTGTTAATGGTAACAAATTAACCACTTTCGATAGTGAGGGCGAAAGAGACGAATCCACATTCAGCATTAGTGGAAAGAAGTTGACCATAACTTATATAGAAGATGGACAGGAGGTCAAAATGACACTCACTCGTGTTGACGACAAGGAGATAAACAAATATCTGTAGTGACATCATTCCAAGTTAAGATTCAATAATATTTGGGAGGGATTCGTCAAGATCTCTCCCAATTTGTTTTATTAGGACGAGAAGTCATATTTACTAAAGAACTACATACTGATGTGTCGTTCCCACATAATTTCTTGTGTATTATTTCATTTTTCCTACAATATTTTGGGAGTTAACAAAATTTAATGTATTTTTGTCACCGTTATTTGTGCTAAACGCGATACACAATTTATTAACAACCAATACAAATTAAAGTTATGAAGAAGATTTATTATTTGATGCTGGCTATGCTGATGGCCATGACAACCCTTGGATTGACAGCCTGTGGTGACGACGACGAAGATGGACCCAATGGAGGCGGTGGCGACATTGTAGGCACTTGGAAATGCAACATGTTAGACTACAAGGATGAAATAGAGGATTATGATGAGATCAGCGAATACACTAAAAGTTTTGATAGTTATTTCAAATTTGAAAAGGATGGTCACTTTACCAGTGTTACCGTTTTGTACTATACCCAACAGGCAGTTGATAAGATGAAAGACTATCCTGGTTTTGAAAATCCTGTAGTTGATGTTGACAAAGGAACATACACTGTTTCTGGTAACAAATTAGCAGTAAACTATTTTGGTGATGATGAAGATGATAATGAAGTCAACTTTAGTGTTAAGGGAAAGACTTTGACCTTTAGCTATATAGATGAATTTGATGGGAAACAAAGAACCATCAAGTTCACTAAAGTCAACGACAATGAGTTAGATAAATATCTGAAAGATACTCTGAAATGAGGTAAAGTGACATCATTTCAAGCTAAGATTAAATAATTTGTGGGAGGGATTCATCAAAAAATCTCTCCCAATTTGTTTCATTAAAGACAAGAAATCATTATTTACTAAAGAAATACAGACATGAAGAAGCTGTTGGCAGTTCTGGTCATATTGATGGGCAGCGGCGTTTGCACTAAGACAGAAGTATTGAATGCGAAAGACTTCAAGCAGAGGCTAGGACGATTCATTTCCACAAAAATGCCATGCAAAATGCTGAAAGGCATCACAGAACGCGAGTATGGCATCTATCTTCCTGGCAGCTATGAGGAGGATTCCTTGCGGCTGTATCCTGTGATGTACCTCATGCATGGTGGTGGAGGAGCTCATACCGACTGGGAGCGTTGGAATCATCTCTCGCAGGTGGCAGATAGTCTGGCAAACTGCGGTGCCATTGAAGATATGGTTGTGGTATGTCCAGAAGGCAATCAGCAGAACATGATGTACTTCAATGCAGCCCCGCAAGACGATGGAACACCAGATTGGAAATACGAAGACTATTTCTTTCAGGAACTGGTTCCTTTCATAGAAAACAATTATCGTGTACGTACAGACAAGGGAGGACGTGCCATCGCAGGATTCTCGATGGGTGGCGGTGCTGCTACGGTTTATGGCGTGCATCATCCTGAGATGTTTGCGATGGTTTACGACATCAGCGGTTACCTGCGTGCCCAAGAGCTTGACTTCCTGAAGAATGACCCGTCGGCAGCATGGCGGCAGCGTCTCGTTGATGCCAACAATCCCATCCTTCGCATCAGTCGTGGCACAGAAGACGAAGTGAAAGCATGGCGCCAGGTGGATTGGAAAGTGGCTGTGGGGGATCAGGACTTCACGCTCGAAGCCAACATGGATTTCGTAAAGGCACTTCGTGAAAAGGGCATCTTTTGCTCGATGCATGTCGACGAGGGTGCGCATGACAACAAATGGGTAAGCACAGCACTGGTGGATGTGATGAAACGTGCCAGCAGAAACTTCATGAGCCTTTGGATTAAGAATAAGGAGCGCCATATTTTCGGCATTATCAGCAAGCCTCGTCAGACGGGTAGCCAGCAACCTGTCGCCATCATTGCCCACGGTTTCAACGGCACACATTATTCTGGATACTCTTATTTCGAAACGCTCAACAAATTGGGATATCAAGTGTATGCCTTCGACTTCCCTTGCGGTTCCCTCTATAGTCGAAGCGACAACAACACGATGAACATGTCCATTCATGATGAGGTAAGTGACTTGCAGGCCATTGTCCGTTACTTTAAGAACCAACCTGATGTGGATGCCAACAATATCGTGCTCATCGGTGAGAGTCAAGGCGGTCTGGTCTCAGCTATGACAGCAGCCAGTATGCCCAATGACATCCGTTCTGCGATATTGGTTTTCCCAGCCCTCTGCATCCCAGACAATTGGAACGAGCGTTACCCCACAGAGGCTGAAATTCCTGATACCACCAAACTATGGGATGTACCCTTGGGACGCAACTTCTTCCTTGAGGCACGCAAGATAGACGTGTTCAAGACTATCAAGAAATTCAAGCACCCCGTTTTGATCATACAAGGCGACAAAGATCCCATCGTTTCGATGGAAGACTCACGTCGTGCCGTCAAGACCTACAAGGATGCCCGCCTCCATGTCATCCCCAATGCTGGTCATGGTTTCAAACCCGATGAGCAACGGCAGTCGCTTGAACAGATTAGCGATTTCCTGAGGAGAACACAATAGTTACCATCCGTAGGGCAACACGATGTTCCCCACATCGTGAGCCTTCTCGAACAGCGGAGATATTTCCTCGTCAGTGAATCCTGCGATCCCACATCCGATACGAGTAACGAGGAACGTGAGGTCTGGATGCTGCTTGGCAAACTCGATGAACTCATCCACATACGGACGGATGGTTTCCACCCTACCCTGCATTGTCGGAATTCCATAACTCTGGCCCTGCAGTCCTACTCCCTGTCCCATAATGGCTCCAAACTTGCGGTAGGCTATGTAGGCTGCACCTCCACCATGCATGCCCTTCAGATTGCTGCCGAACACAAAAATCTCACCCGGCTGCAGTTCCGTAATAAACTCTGGTGTTGTTCTCTTCTGTTTCATGTTCCTTACATTTGAATAATCCATTCCGGTACCACAAGATATGGGAGCAGCCTTTGGTGACTCATACGTTGACATGCCGTCATAGGCAACAGCCCATTCATCCATTACCTCTGGCATATCCAGATCCATATCGAAGTTCTTCTTGAAATACGGAATGATGATGTGTTCTTTCAGCTGTTTGTATCTCTGAGAGACAGCCGATGGAGTCATGCCAATCTCAGCTGCAATCTCCTTTCCCTTGAATCCCTGAACCAACAACATGTCGATGATGAGTCTGTCCTGACGACTCAATGGTACATGGTCGCATACGTCTTCCACCAATCGGTTGAACTGTAAGCGTAGATTGCTGGTTACGTCAAACGACATCAAATAGTCCTCAAACGTGATGTTTCCATACTCCTTGTGGTACCATTTCAACGCATCGAGTACCACATAGCGGAAGCCATTGATCAACCAAGTGCGGAGACTTACATTGGACGAATGATCCTCCAGTGGTTTCCAGTCATGTTCCATCAGGTAAAGTGCATACTGGTGAGCCAGTGACATGAAGTCCAGATTCTCCTTGCTTCGCAATTGATATCGCTGGTCGAATATGTTATAGCCCACCATGCAATATCCATAGAAAAACTCACGGATAATCGCCGCATTGCCTTTGCGGAAGCCTTTTATTATTTCCTTATCAGATAGTCGTTGATAATGCATTTCTATGTGATTTTGATGCGAAATTACAAAAAAATCCATATCCTGCTTAATTTTTTTCAAAATTCTTCTTTAAAGGAATAAAAGACATCATCAGAATCGTGATGAACTGAGAACATACGAAAGTGTCCTGTTCAGAAAACGATTTTGAAAGAGTCAAATGAAGTTTCACCTATTTAAAAAATTACAATTATGACAAAGAAGAATGAAGATCAGAAAACAAAGCGCGTGTTCAACTTGATTATTGTCGATGAGAGTGGTTCGATGTCCATCATCCGCAAGCAGGCCTTCACAGGCATGAACGAAACCCTTCAGACCGTACGACAGATGCAAAAGAAATTCCCTGACCAAGAGCAACGCGTCAGCCTCATCACCTTTGACACCAGCCATACCACATGGCACTACGACAACACACCCGCCTTGCGCACCCGTAACCTCGAATGGAAAGCTTACCGTCCAGGTGGCGGCACTCCCCTCTACGATGCGATGGGCATGGCCATCTCTAAGATGAATGCACAGGTAACCGACGAAGACAATGTGCTGGTGACAGTCATTACCGACGGCGAGGAAAACAGTTCTGTAGAATGGACACTCAAGATGATTCGCACAATGATTGAGAAACTGAAGAAGCAACACTGGACATTCACGTTGATCGGCACCGACAACCTCGACGTTGAAAGCATGGCTCACTCCTTCGCCATCGATGAGCATCTGGAATTCCGTCAGGACGATGAGGGCACACGCGCGATGTTTGCCTGCGAACGTCGTAGCCGCGAACGCTACAACTGCCGTGTGGCCGAAAACGCTGTGATGCCTACAGGCTCATTCTTTGACGAAGAATAAGGATTGGCACAGACATCCTGACAGGAACTTCCCTATCAGGATGTTTTTTTATCTTATGGAAACATCCTTTCATGATATTTGATGCAAAAAACAGAGAAAATGCTCCAATTACAAATATTTATGCGTATATTTGTAGCATCCCTCACCAATTCTTAGGGGCACATGATGCCTACGAGGAAAAGGATAGTTACAACAATGGGCATAACAGCAATAATCGCAATAATCATAATGATGAACATGCGCACAGAAGAAATACACAATCCGATAGTAAGACCTGCGACCCAGGCCAACCGCTTCTATGAGGGCAATCCTCAGCAGCTAAGCCATGAGGTTGACAGCTTTTTGGCTCTTCATGACGGCAGTGCCACATACAATAATGTTGCGGCGCTCATTGTGCCTCACGCCGGGTACTACTACTCAGGCAATGTGGCTGCTTCGGCTTACGCAACTCTCAATCCTCAAAAACACTATCATCGGATATTTCTGCTTGGCCCCAGTCATCACGAATGGCTTGATGGCGCTTCTGTCAACAGCGAGGCTGACTTTTATGCCACCCCACTGGGTAAAGTGAAAGTGGACCGCGAAACGACAAGACAACTTAGAGAGGCTGACAGCCTGTTCTTTTATCAGAAAAAGGCCCACGACCGCGAGCATTGCTTAGAGGTACAACTTCCTTTCCTGCAGCGAAGACTGGGCAATGTTCCTCCCATCGTTCCCATCATCATCTCCACCAACGACTTCGCTCACCTACGACGAATGGCAGAGGTATTGAAACCTTATTTCAACGACGACAATCTCTTTGTCATCAGCAGCGACTTCTCTCACTATCCCTCGTATGAAGATGCCTGCGAAGTGGATGCCAGAACAGGCGAAGCCATTGCAAGTGGTGACGTTGAGCAATTTCTCGCTGCCATCGAACTCAATGCTCGTAGTGAGAAGGATAACCTGGCCACGAGTGCCTGTGGTGAGTTTGCCATCCTAACTTTGATGCTGATGCTCGATGAGCATTATGAAGTGAAGCATCTGATGTACCAGAATTCAGGCGACATCGATAGCCACGACCATAGTCGAGTAGTAGGCTATCATTCTTTCGCCATCCTTCGCAAGCAGCAATCCGACGAAGACTTCACCCTCTCCGACCAAGAGAAAAAGATTCTCAAAGGGATAGCTCTCCAGAGCATCAAGGACTCGTTGGACGGCAAAAGGCTCGACCCTACCCTCGCCACTGAGTTCCCAACACTGAACAGGAATTGTGGAGCTTTCGTCTCACTTCATAAGCACGGGCAGTTACGTGGCTGCATTGGACATTTCGGTGAGGATTTCCCCCTGCCTGAGATTGTGGCAGAGATGGCGCGTGCCGCTGCTTTTGAAGATCCACGATTTACGCCTCTTCGGCGCGAAGAGCTTGATGACATCGACATCGAGATTTCCGTCCTTACCCCCATGCGCCGCATCCAAAGTCTCGATGAGTTTCAGCTGCATCGTCATGGCATCTATATACGTAAAGGATATCGCAGCGGAACCTTCCTGCCACAGGTTGCAGATGAGGTGAACTGGACAAAAGAGGAATTCGTTGGACATTGTTCTCGCGACAAAGCAGGACTCGGCTGGAATGGCTGGCGGGATGCAGAGCTTTACGTCTACGAGGCCATCGTGTTCTGACGACATACAATCATTCCCACAAATATCGCATATCGGAACTCAAATAAAGTAAAAACATGAAACTTATCAAGACTTTTCTTCTTTCACTGGCACTTACAACTTCAACGCTCTGCACCTTCTCGCAATCCTACGGGGTAGAGGACATCAACAACCAACCCAAGCAACGCATCGTTGAGGATGGCGGCACAGGAATTTATAAAGCTGTGATGAAGCAGGAGCCAACGTTATGGGCACATACCATCTTCGTGCCACAAGATCTGTCAGTCTTCAACGACAAGCATCCACTTCCCGTACTTGTTTGGGGAAACGGTGCATGCACCAACTCTCCCTGGGAGCACTTCAAGTTCCTCAATGAGATTGCCAGTCATGGATTCATTGTTGTCGCCACAGGCTACATCCCCATGGAAGAAAAGCCTTACCAAGGTCCGATGTCAACCACTGAGCAACAAATAGAATCAATGGATTGGGTGGAAGCCCAGAACGCAGACCCCAGCTCGCCCTATTACCGGAAGATTGATGTGAAGAACATCTGCGTGGCAGGCATGTCGTGCGGTGGTCTGCAGTCGCTCTACAACTGTGCCGACCCGCGCATCAAGACATTGATGGTATGCAACAGCGGTCTCTTCAATCAGCAGAATGCCCATCAGGCCGTAGGCGGTATGCCCATGCCACCTAAAGAGAAACTGCAGGAGATTCACACACCTGTCATCTACATCCTGGGAGGCAAGGAGGACATAGCATACGGCAATGGCATGGATGACTTCCACCGCATCAGCCATGTGCCAGCCTGTGCCGCCAACTTCCCTGTAGGTCATGGAGGCACCTATCGCGAGCCTCATGGTGGCGAGTTCTCTGTGGTAGCTCTGGCCTGGCTTCAATGGCAGTTGAAGGGTGACAAGCAAGCCGCCAAGATGTTCAGAGGCAAGAAATGCCAGTTGTCGAAACGACAAGGATGGACCATCGAGAAGAACAAGAAATTCGGGAAATAGACATCCTTCTGTACAGATTGAGCAATGGCAGCAGTTGAATGCAAATACTATCAGCGGTTAGAGGACGAAAAGGTGCAATGCCTCCTTTGTCCTCATCACTGCCGTATTGCCGATGGGAAAACAGGCATCTGCCGCAGCCGCCGCAACCATCATGGAAAGCTCATCAGCGAGGTATACGCACGACCTTGCGCCATCGCCATCGACCCCATTGAGAAGAAACCACTTTACCACTTCCATCCTGGCACGACCTGCCTATCCATCGCCTGCACAGGATGCAACTTCCGTTGCCTGAACTGCCAGAACCACGACATATCACAAGCCGCGCCCGATGAAGTCGACCACTACGAGCTGCAACCTGAAGACATCGTTGCCCTTTGTCTGAAACACAAATGCCCAGGCATTGCCTACACCTATACCGAGCCGCTTACCTACCTTGAGTACATCACGGATACCGCCCGGCTCGCACGCGAGGCAGGTCTCTGGAACATCCTCGTCTCAGCAGGCTACGTCTGTCCAGAACCGCTTGCCGACCTGTTGCCTTACCTCGATGCCGCCAACATCGATCTGAAATCCTTCAGCGACGACATCTACCAGCGCGTCAGTGGAGGTCATCTCTCCTCGGTGCTCGACACCATTCTGGCGATGCGGGATGCTGGCGTATGGATCGAACTGACCAATCTCGTCATTCCTGGCATCAACGACGACATGGAAATGATTCGCCACATGTGTCAATGGATTGTCGGCAATGGACTTGCAGAAGCGCCTCTCCATTTCAGCCGTTTCTTTCCCCGATATAAGATGCAGCATCTTCCCCCCACCCCAAAACATATCTTGGAACAGGCTCGGCAAATTGCCTATGACGAAGGGCTGAAGAACGTTTACTTGGGCAATGTGTGAGCCAATGTCAGAAGAAGATTACAACAAAGAAAAATAACTTTATAAAACATACAGCATTATGAAACTCCGTTTCCAACCAATCATTCCTGCCATCCTGACCCTTTGCGGCACAGTGGCTGTGCTTACCTCATGCGCTGACTACGACGAACCTGAAGTGCCACCAATAACGAAGTCGATGCTCATCTCACGCGACTATTTCCCCGATGGCTCAACAACGCTTACCAGCCATACTTCCTACGAATACGACGCACAAGGAAGATGCTTTCACATACTTGTCACGGATGCCTCTCAAAACAACATCTCATCTACCGACATCACCTATGCTGAGAGACAAATCATAGAGACAAAGCAGGAAGGCACTACGGAAACGGCTCACTTCACCTACACCCTCGACGAGGCTGGACGCATTACCTTCCTTAGACACAGCTCCAACAGGAGCATGACCACGGAAACCGCGTACGATTACGACAAGCAAGGCCATTTGATTCACATCATCAGTAACCCACAAACCAATAGCCCCGACACCATCTTCCTCACATGGAAAGACGATGATATCGTGATGAAAAAGCATTCTAGCGCTGACAACATACTTACCATCACGACCACATCAACATATTCCTATGGCGAAACGCCCTTCCAGTTCATCCCCTCGGAATCCCTCGGAATCGACGTAACTCTATTCCGCACAGGATTTTTCGGCATTCTCCCAGCTCATCAGATACTCCGCTGCGAGTACAACAACATCATCCGGTCATCCTTGCCCGTCCAGCTGATCACCACCACCTATGCGTATGATCATCAGTACGATGCCGCTGGTCATATTGTTTCCTACGATGTCCACGAAACCAATATTGTCAACAGCGGTATTCCCACAGAGAAAACCGACCATTACGACTTGAGATGGATGGAGACCGTGATCAGCGAGTAGACTGAATCCAGATCCACTCTGAAATCCCCGTTCTGTTGCGCTGTGTTTATTCACGTTTCGTAAGTTTTGGAACTCTAAAGGACTTAAACGAACCAAATATTTATGAGAAGACCGCTCAAGCTGGACTGACAAATCCGAAGGAAACACTTTCACCTTTCCATCCTTTCTGTTTGTTTGTCGTGAAACCCTCAGGAAGATGTATGTTGCTCCACCTCCTACAAAGCAAAGAGGGTTCACAAGGCACATCATGTTGCCCGATGTAATGTTGTTGCAATCCAACTGCATTTTGACCTACACCCTACACCGCACACCCCTAACACACTGACTTTCAGAAAGAAACACGGGTGTAGAGTGTTTAATGAGCCTACACCCGCCCTACACCTTCATATCCCACTGGTTCAGAGCTCATTAAGAGCCTCTGGTGTAGAGTGTAGGGTACTTTTGAGTTGATAGCGTCCGTGCTAATAATAAATCGAAAGAAGGATGAGCATACAAGAAGATAAAGGGAGCATTTTTAGCGGACAGCAATATTTTTTTTTGCAAAAAAAGAGAGGAAAAGAACCTTTATCATTTTTTATTTGTAACTTTGCGACAGTTCTGTCCCTTATGGCTGTGATATCCTTCGAGAAGGATGGAGCCGCAGGATGGAGCGCTACATATTAGAAGGCGTTACTGACGCTTTGTTTTTGGATGTTCGAACTACCACATCGAAAAGAGATCAAAAACAATGCTGAGTAACTCCACGGGGTGTAGTATATACTCTCCGTAGTGTGCTGCGAGGATTGAGTATCCTCAAAGCACACTTTACGGGTGTTTATATACTCCAACGTGGGTGTTTCTCTGTTTGTTTTCCAGTTTGGCTGTGGTAGGCCACGAAGTAGAACAAGCAGATGTTAAGCACCCACGTTTTTTGTATGTAGTTAATTAAAAATCTAAAGTTGTTCGCACAGGGTGTTTGCGAACAATTAATTAAACAGTAAAAAACAGAACTAAATAAGAAAAGATAGAGTCTTTGACATCTTGTTTTGGCTGATTAACCAGAATTAGCACTTCAAAAGAACACATCAGTCGGACAAGCAACAAGATGTTTACGCTCATACGGGCGTGGACAGATAGGTTGTTGTCTGATGTGGGCTGTGCTAAGCCTTGGTTAAACACATCTTTCTCCCACGCCCCCTTTTCGAAAACGAAGAGAGGGCTTTTTAATGTCAAAGAAAAAATATACATTCATAGATTTGTTTGCTGGAATAGGAGGATTCCACACGGCTATGCATAGCGTTGGAGGCAAGTGCGTCTATGCAAGCGAGTGGGATAAGAATGCAAGGATTTCATACGAAGCCAACTACAAAGATATTGAGCCAAAACTATTTGCGAAAGACGAAGAAGGCAGATACCTCTATTTTAATGAAGACATCAACGATGCGATACCATCGGAGATTCCTGATTTCGACATCTGTTGTGGAGGTTTCCCTTGCCAACCTTTTTCTGTTGCAGGCTTGAAACGAGGCTTTGACGATACACGAGGAACATTGTTCTTTAACATTGCCAATATAGTCAAAGAAAAGATAGAAGCAGGGAAACCACCAAGAGTGCTGTTTCTCGAGAATGTAAGAGGCCTAAAGAATCATGATAAAGGTAACACATTGAAAGTAATACTCGCAACGCTTGATGAACTTGGTTATGGCTATTCCTATAATGTGCTCAATGCAAAATATTTTGGTGTTCCGCAAAATAGAGAGCGTTTATTCATCATTGCTTGGTATAAGAAGTTGGTCAATGTTGAAGAATTCCGCTTTCCGTTAGGTATAAGTTCGGATGGTAAGACCATCTACAATAAAGAGGAACTGAAAAAGGGTACAATGCCAACGAGGGTTTCTGATATTTTTGAGCCAAGTGAGACTATGGATCCCAAGTTTACAATATCTGACCGTATGTGGATAGGTCATCAGAATCGAAAAAAGCGAAACAAACAAAACGGCAAGGGCTTTGGTTACTCGTTGTTCAATGCTGATAGTCCCTTTACCAGCACCATTTCTGCTCGTTATTGGAAGGATGGAAGTGAGATTCTCATAGACCAGTCAGACAAAGGACTTAATCCTCGTATACTGACTCCTGTTGAGGCAGGCAGATTGCAGGGATATAGAATACTTGGGAACGGGTGGGAACGTCCAGAATGTGCAAATAACCAAAACTATATTGTTTCTAATCCTGAATTTAGAATTGTTGTCTCGAAAAAGGAGGCATACCGCCAGTTCGGGAATAGTGTTGCTATCCCTGTTATCAAGAAGCTAGCAGAAGAAATTGTAAAACAACTAATGTAATGTTATGAAAGAGTTTCTGGAATTAGGCAAATTGTATGAGCAAATCAAGACTGTTATTGCCAGCAAGAAGTATAGAGAAATAGAACTTCCTCAAACCTTTAAATCTCAGTTGTCTGTTATTGGTGACAGAACCATTGAATATCACAAGTTTACTGCTATAGCTTACAAGAATAATGCAGACTCCATAATCATCCCAAACTATTGGTTTTATCTTGCAACTGACATTCATCCTTTCAACGTCGAAATACATCGCTATTACGAACAGGTCATGAATATGAACTTGTTCACACCTGATCGCTTGAGTGAATTAAAAACGAAAAAACTTACAGAAAAAGAACAGTGGAAGATTTACTCATCGTTCGATTCGAATCAGGATGCTGAAAGGATTTGCAGATTCCTTACCAACTACAGATGGTGGCATGGAGGAAAAGAACTTGGGCGAGTACAGAAGGACTATTATGTATCAGCAGTTCTTTCATTATCCGGGCTTGTTAATGATTCCTCAACATTCTTAGCTGCAATATGTGAGGTTATCAGAGAAAAACCACAGCTATCAGAAATACTTGTCGATTTCTATAACAAAGGGAACATTACCATAAAAACCACAACTAAGATTACACCACAGTACATTCCTTTTGTCACCGCCATCAAGTCCAAGCCTTTCCTTTTGCTTGCTGGTATCTCAGGCACAGGCAAGAGCCGCATCGTTCGCGAGTTGGCACGTGCTTGTTGGGATGTTGACTCTGATGAATACAAGGCACAAAAGCCAAGGAACTTCGAGATGGTGCAAGTGAAACCCAACTGGCACGATTCGAGCGAGCTGATAGGATACGTCAGCAGAATCGATGGAGTGCGCTATGTGATTGGGCCTTTCCTGAAGTTCATGGTAAAAGCTATGCAAGACCCAGAAACACCGTATTTCCTGTGTCTCGATGAAATGAATTTGGCACCTGTAGAACAATATTTCGCAGAGTACCTTAGTGTTGTTGAAAGCAGGAAACAACAAGAAGATGGCTCTATCACAACTGACCCAATTATTGATTACTCGAATACGGATGAATACAAGAGCCTTATTGACCAATTGTTCCCTGACGATGAAGAATTACGCATAGAATATTTGACAGAAAAAAGTGGAAAGCGGCTAAGTATTCCAAACAACCTTATCGTAGTCGGTACGGTCAACATGGATGAGACAACCTTCTCCTTCTCTCGCAAGGTGCTCGACAGGGCGATGACGATTGAGATGAACGAGGTGGATTTGAAAGGAGGATTGAAAGAACGTTATGAGCAGATAGGCAAGCTTGGTGCCGCAGAGTTGATAGGAACTTATGTGGAGGGCGTTGACGTATATGGCGCATATCAATCGGTATGTGACAAGGTTATCAGCTATCTTGAAGACGTTAACAAGCAATTGGAAGGGACACCCTTCAAGATTGCATACCGCACAAGGAACGAAGCTCTGCTTTATGTGGTCAACAATCTTCCATACAAGCAAGATGGAGAGACGGAAGACTATGTAATCAATCGAGCTTTGGACGAGATTACCAACATGAAGATTCTTTCTCGTATTGAGGGCGATGCCGACAAGATAGGCAATCTGTTGGAGCGACTTACGAAAGTCGTAAAAGAACAACTGGGTGAGCAATTCACTTTAGACAACTCTGCCTCACTGAGGAAACTCGATGAGATGGAACGAAAGCTCAAAAGCGGATATACCAGTTTCTGGAGCTAAAACCACGAATTAAACGAATTTTGTATCTGTGGAACTGCTGACGATACAACACGAGGACTTCACCATGTATGTGGAGTGCTCGAAGTATGAAGCCATTTGGGGAAAGGCGGTAAGGAATGTGGGCAGAGAAAATCTGCTTACCACTTACACGTGGACGGATGGTGTCAAGTCAGCGATGCTTAATGATGAACCAATTGAGAACGGGAAGCAGGCTCAGGCTGTATTCTTCGACAATGCGGAATATCCTATCTGGGTTGATTTTGGAACGCATGTCAGCAAGGCGCAGTTTGGCTCAATGCTCCAAGCAGACAACGATCGATTCTGTTTCAGAGGGCATACGTTGGCAGGCTTCATCAACTACGGCAATGAGATAGGAAGGAGCGAACTGCAACTGGTATATCATACAGGCAAGGAGCAGCGCAACTTCAAATTGGGCTACGAGGTACTGAGTACCAAACTGAACTATCACGAGCATTGGAAAAAAATTATCGAGGACATCGAAGCAGAGTATCGCATGCTGTCGCTCGATTACATGAAGCGCACATTTCATGGGTTCTCGCCTGATACGAAAGGCGATACGCCAGAGTTGATATGGTGGAGCATCTTTGCTGGCGAACAAGAGAAGTTTGTGAAGGCATGCCGCAGTATTATTGAAAGGCCTCGTCGCAGGTTAAGAGGCTATGAGGTATATCTCAGAGCTGACAAATTGAAGCGAGTGCCGGCATATATCGAGAACGAACTGGCAGAGCACAAACGTGAACAAGCACATCTTTATCGAGTGGAAGAGCATGTGCAATCGAACGACACACAAGAGAATCGCTTCCTGAAATATGCATTAGGGCAGATCACCGCCAAGTATGAAACGCTGAAAAGGCGCATTGAGGCTATTAGGAACACCTCGGAAACGCTGAAACGGGAAATGGATGAAGTAGAGAGGACGCTGAACCATTTGCAACGCAATCCTTTTTTCAGAACCGTTGGACGCTTCAAAGGACTGACTCAAGAAAGTTTGGTGCTGCAAAAGGCTACGGGCTACAGTCAGGTTTACAGGACTTGGCAATTGCTGAAGCGTGCCTATTCGTTGAACGACGGTATGTATAGGCTGCAGTCTAAGGACATTGCCACGCTCTATGAGATATGGTGTTTCATCGAAGTGAGCCATATCGTCAAAGAACAATTAGGACTTGACATAGATGTCGACCATCGCAACCGTATGGAAATGAACGGGGTGTTCACTTGGGAGCTGGGCAAAGGAGAACACTCGCGAATCCTTTTCAGAAAAGACGGGGTGGAACTGGCTGAACTTGTTTATAATCCCAAACATAACGACAAGGATAACGATTCCATAAGCATGGAACATCTGGTTGTTCCCACAGTTGCACAGAAGCCAGACATCGTGCTGCAACTGACAAAAGATGACATCGAGAAGGGGATGAAAATGACCTATCTCTTTGATGCCAAATACCGCATCAATGACAGGACGGATACAGGCGTAGACACACCTCCAGATGATGCTATCAATCAGATGCACCGCTATCGTGATGCCATCTATTACAAGGACAACAAAGAGGGCGATGCATCTCTGAAAAAGGAGGTGATTGGCGGATACATTCTGTTCCCTGGTAATGGCGACCCGATGGAAGTCGCGAGGGCCAAGTTCCAACAGTCGCTGGACGAAGTCAACATCGGAGCTTTCCCCTTGAGGCCCAATGACATTGAGAACAGGAAACTGCTGGAGCATTTCATAGGAGAGTTGATAGGAAAAGCCTCAACAGAGATACTCGACAACAGCATTCCACAAAAGGGCTTGTACTATACAACAACGGAACCCAAAGAGGCTCTGTACATGATTCTTGCTCTTGACGACAAGGTCAATGAAGACGTAAATGCTATTCTCGAGGGCGATGCCGCCACGATTATCATGGGTAAAAAAGGCATGGAGGAGACAAAAGATATTCAGGCCATCCGATACATTGCGCCCATCATGCCAGGCGGGCATATCAAGGGATACTACAAAGTTGCGAAGGCAAATCTCGCGAGGGTGAAGGATGCGGATTTTCCCATCCGCATTAAGTTCGAAGTCTGCGATTGGGTGAAATTAGAGCATCCTGCCAAGTTCGGAATAGTAAAGGGGGCTTTCCGTGGGGTATGCAAGACGCACGAAGAATTCTTCAAACACTGCAAGGAGTTTGCAGTAACATAAACCAACCTGGCCATAGGGTTCATTCCTTAGTTGACTCGACAATCTCTCCTTTCTGACTCAACACGTTGAAACGCCAAACACAACACGTTGATTTCCTCGACACAACACGTTGAAACTGCCGACACAACACGTTGTGTTTTCGGACACGACGAGCGGGTTCATCTTTGTCCCTAAGATGGTGGAAAATTGAATGTCCGTTCCATAGGACTCCTGTTCTTCACAGTTGCGGGCAAGTTTCTTGCCGTAGTAGTCCACCAACTCCTGTCCCGCGGATCTCCTTTCAAAAATGGAATTCAGGTACTGCTGATCTTTCTCGGAAGAAGATATCTGGAATTTCTTCACACGCGCGGGATAAAGGGGTGCAGGGGGAAATTTCCTTTTCTGCTTTCAGTTTTTTGCAGCTCCTTTTCTACGGCTTTAAGCTGGAAGGGAAAAATGAAAAGGGGAAAAAAGGAAAAGGTGAAAAAGTGAAAAGATAAAAAGGTAAAAAGGTTAAGCCGAATGTTTACGATAACGAGGACGATGACGATAACCGCTAACCCATAACCACTAACCCATAACCACTAACTGCTTTAAAAAGGAACATAACAACCGAAATTTCAGCCAGGACTCATATTGCTCTTTTTATAGATGTTAAATCAGCCAGAGGTATTGCATATCTCAATAAAAATTTGTATCTTTGCAACAGAAATAAACTATCTATCACATGGAAACAAATACTTCGATTCTTCAACGGTTTTACGGCATACTTTTTGCTGCGATACTCCTGATGGCTGGTTCGAGTGCCGAGGCTCAGATAAAGCTGACCTGCATCGATGGTACCAACATGAATTCCCTCTATGACGAGGGATGTGAGAAACTGGTTGACGGGC
>JAEEGI010000929.1_pt1 | contig 76601 bp, 62 predicted proteins | sample 8958751 | NCBI WGS metagenome assembly JAEEGI01 (sample SAMN16246545, study PRJNA631951) | gut metagenome | biome: gut microbiome; feature: rumen; material: KS-attached | host: Bos | place: Iran: Karaj | collected 2018-10
CGATTGTTTTACTAGTCACTTTATCTATTGTGACATAATAAATAATGAACCGTCAAGGTAAAAAATCCCCCTCTATCATAAGATAGAGAGGGAAAAGTCAAGACTCGCTCGCGAGTCTTGCGCGCCGGATTCGGGTCTGCTTCAGCAGACAAATTCCTGTCCGAATCCGTGCGCATCCTCGCGGAGCGTTTAACTCAGTCGGAGCTTGTACTCCGACTGAGTTAAATATTATAAACTTAGTATCTTTACCGATTACTTCTTATAGTTTTTCTTATCCCAAATTGAGAACTTGAGCAAGCAAAGAATTAAAATAGCAAAGAATACAATACTACCAATAGCACCAAGGTCAATGCCATGAGCTGTTAAATCAATTACATCAGCAAAAGACTTTCCGCCACCTACTGAAATTACAGCAAATACAGCAAGTAAAATACCAATTAAACCTTCACCAGCAATTAAACCAGATGAGAAGAGGATACCGGCTGTTGTAACATTTTCCTTATCATCATCATTCTTATACTTCTTATGATCAAACCAGTATCTAATAAGACCACCAATCATAATAGGTACTGAAAGGTAAATTGGTAAGTATAAACCAATAGCAACCGGAAGAACTGGAATATTTAATAATTCAATTACAACTGCAATAAATACACCGATAAATACAAGATTCCATGGTAAGTCGCCACCCATAACGCCTTCAACTACAAGCTTCATTAAAGTAGCCTGTGGAGCTGGGAGCTGACTTGTACCAAAGCCCCATGCGTTGTTAAGTAAAACCATAACACCTGTCATTGCAAGACCTGCAGCGATTACACCAATAACTTCACCGATCTGCTGATTTCTAGGTGTTGAACCAATAATATAACCTGTCTTTAAATCCTGTGATGTATCACCTGCAATAGCTGCAATGATACAAATTACAGTACCAATCATAATAGCTGTTGTCATACCAAGGCCACCGTCGTTACCTGTAGCCTTTAAAATAACAGTTGTAATGATTAGTGTAGCAATAGCCATACCTGAAACTGGGTTATTTGAGCTACCAACTAAACCTACCATTCTTGATGAAACAGTAGCAAAGAAGAAACCAAATACCACAATAAGAATAGCTGTGAAAACATTAATATGTACTGAAGGAACAGCAACTAATACAACTAAACAAATAAGAGCGATTAAAAGGATTGTCTTGATGCTTAAGTCCTTATCTGTTCTAAGTGTTGATACTGTGTTGTCTGAATTCTTGAGTGACTTAATATTCTCACTAAATGTTCTGATAATTAGTGGAAGTGACTTAACAAGGGAAATGATACCACCTGCAGCTACGGCACCTGCACCAATATATCTAACGTATGAACTCCAGATTTCATCAACTGACATCTGAGAGATAGCAACTTCTGCTGGGAAAATTGTAGCGTCTGCACCAAATGCTACGATAAGTGGCATAATTACAAGCCAAGCAAGTACACCACCGGCTAACATATAAGCTGAGATCTGAGCGCCGCAAATGTAACCAACACCAAGTAATGCTGGAAGAGTATCTGCGCCAATACCAGAACCCTTATAGCTCTTAAAACTGTATGAGATTTCGCTTGGGAATAGCTTTAATCCATCAGTTAAAAACTTAAATACTGAAGCGATACCTAAACCTGCAAATACTGTAGTTGCAGCGTTACCGCCCTTTTCTCCTGCGATTAATACTTCGGCACAAGCAGTTCCCTCTGGGTAAGGTAAACTACCATGTTCCTTAACGATTAATGCTTTACGAAGAGGAATCATAAATAAAACACCAAGTAAACCACCACTAATTGAAACAACAGCGATAGCAACTACTGAAAGTGTTACATCATATCCTTCTTTGATCCACATAAAGATTGCAGGTAATGTAAAAATAGCACCTGCAGCAACTGATTCACCAGCGGAACCAATTGTTTGAACCAAGTTATTTTCAAGAATAGAATCCTTTTTAAGGATCATTCTAATAACACCCATAGAAATAACTGCAGCTGGGATTGATGCTGAAACAGTCATACCTACTCTAAGTCCTAAATATGCATTAGCTGCACCAAAAACAACAGCTAATAAAATACCTAAAATAATTGATGTTGGTGTTACTTCTGGCATAACCTGGTCAGCCGCGATATACGGCTTAAATTCCTTATTATCTGCCATAATAAAAGTCTCCAATCTTCGATTTAAATAAATTGTTTGTCTTTGATATAATCTTTTTTATTTGCCTCAAGAAGCTCTGCAACGGTTGTACCAAAAATTGGATGTCGTACCCAAGGTGCAATCTGAGCCAACGGAACCAAAACAAAATCTCTTAAATGCATTTGCACATGCGGTATAATTAGTTCCTTAGTACTCATAACTAAGTCGTCATAAAAAATTATATCTAAATCAAGGGTTCTTGGACCCCAGTGTATTTTTCTTTCTCTTCCTGCCTCGTTTTCAAGTCGATGTAGACAATCTAATAACTCCATCGGTGTATATAAAGTCTTTATTGCTGCACATCCGTTTAGAAAATCGTCTTGACTAACGCCACCGTATGGTAACGTTTCTATGAAATCTGATACATTTTCCACACGTACATAATCTAGATTATCTAACGAATTAATAGCCTCGTCAAGATATTTTTTCTTGTCACCCATATTAGAACCTAACGCAATGTAGGCCTCATGCCAACTTCTTGTAATTTTAACTGACACATTTTTTAAGGAAAGTAAAACTGGTGCCCAAGGTTTTTGAATCTCTAATGTAATTCCTTCTAAGCGCTCAGTTTCCATAAGAAGCTTTTGAGCAAGTTTTTCAGCCACAGTTTCTATTAATTCAAATGTGTTCTCCTGCATAAACTCTACTATCTTCTTACTTATCATGCCATAGTCTATAGATGCAGTTAAATCATCACTAAGGCCGGCTTTTCTAGTATTTGTGTAAAGAGTGGCATTTACCACAAACTTTTGTCCAAGGAACTGCTCTTCCTTAAAGACTCCATGTTTTGCAAATACTTCTAAACCTTCTATATTTATCTTGTCTAGACTGTTTAAATCCATATTATTTGCACCTTTCTATTGCCATTGTCATATCGAGAGCTCTTTTATTTTCCTTAACATCATGGACTCTAAAAATTCTAGCTCCCTTCATAGCGCCAATTACTGTTGTAGCTATTGTGCCCTCAAGTCTTTGATCCTTATCTAAATTAAGAGTTAGGCCAATCATTGATTTTCTTGATGTAGCAAGTAAAACAGGATAGCCTAGTTCCTTTAAAGCCTCAAGCTTATTAGTTACCTCAAGGTTTTGCTCAAGGGACTTTGCAAAGCCAACTCCTGGGTCAAGCATAATATTTTCCTTACTTATACCTGCCTTTAGAGCGATATCAATAGACTGCTTCATATCGTTTAGATAGTCTTCAAAGAAATTATCATATTTAGCTTCTTCTCTGTTGTGCATAAGGCAAACCGGCTTATTATACTTAGCCACAACTGCTGCCATCTTAGGATCCTTTTTAAGGCCCCATATATCATTAACCAAATCAGCTCCTGCCTTAATTGCAGCCTCAACTACTTCTGACTTATAGCTATCAATGGAAACTGCTACGTCAAACTTTTCCTTAATAGCCTTAATCACAGGAACTACTCGATTTATTTCCTCTTCATTACTAATAACTGTGTATCCAGGTCTTGTGGATTCACCACCTACATCAATGATTGCAGCACCTTCCTCAATCATATCTTTTGCGTGGGCTACTGCATTTTCTAAAGTATTCCACTTACCGCCATCGCTAAAAGAATCCGGTGTCACGTTTAAAATTCCCATGATGTAAGCTTCATTTTCAAAATCAAATTCCTTATTTCCTATTAACATGTTGCCTCCTAATCTAGTCAACTATTAGATGATTCTTCTTCTCCTCGCTCCATTTACAAGTCTTTGTGGCAAGACAATCAAAACAGGTTCTAGATTTCTTATCTGCCCTATAAAGAAGCCCCGCAAGTCCATCATCTAACATACCCTTTTCGTCTCTATGCGCAGCAATTGCCCCGCAAACGCGCTTAACTTCCTCATTATTAAAACCGCATTCAGGCAAAATTTCCTTTGCTAACTGCACACTAGCCTCATTATGTGGGATTTGCTTAGTGTATTCTAAAACTCTTCCCAAATCGTGAAGAAGGGCTGTTCCATAGATTATCTCCTTCTCTATTGCCAGCCCTTTTTCTAAGTCCTCAATGTAGGCAAGCCTTGCCACATCTAACAAGTGGTCAATGCCATGCCTACAGTATTGTCTATCTTTTTCAATCCTTTGCAAATGTAACATATTCTCTTTAAATGTCTCATTTGCCAAAATTCTATTCACTCTCTCCATATTAACCTAACATTCTGTAAAATGTATTTTCTAACTTTTCGTCCTCAAATGCCCCACGCTTTACAACTGTAACTGTCTTTGAGCCTGGCTTCTTAATGCCACGCATTGTCATACACATATGCTCAGCTTCAATATGAACCATAACGCCCTTGCAGTTTAATTCCTTCATAAATGCATCAGCAATCTGATTTGTTAATTGTTCCTGAATCTGTAAACGTCTTGCATAAACTTCAACTGTTCTTGCAATTTTACTTAATCCAACTACCTCTCCGTTAGGAATATAAGCAATAGCTGCTTTTCCATAGAAAGGTAACATATGATGTTCACATAAAGAATAGAAATAAATATCTTTCTCCATTACGATATCTGAATTATCTACGTGGAATCTCTTTGATAAATGCTCCTTAGCGTCATCACTATAACCTTCAGCAAGTTCATGGTACATTCTAGCTACTCTGTCGGGAGTTTCAAGTAAGCCTTCGCGATTAACATCTTCACCAATTCCTTCAAGTATAAGTCTTACGCCTTCCTTTATTTTCTCATCATCAAACATTTCTCACACCTAACCTTCCTTAAAAAACACATTTTCTAGATATTAAAAAATACCTAAAAATTCTTCTTTTATTAAACCAACATAATAAAGAGAACCAAATGCTACTATAACATCGTTTTTCTCTGCCTTCTTAAGGCTTAAGCTTGCAGCCTCTTTTAGGCTTTCTGCAACTTCCGTCTTTATACCGTAATTTTCACTAATAAACTTGCTTAAATCACTAGCAGATAGCGCTCTCTTATTTGGTGCTGTTACACATATTATTTCTTTGGCCAATTTTGAAATCTTGTTTATCATATACTGATAATCCTTATCTGCCATAACACCCATAATAAAGATCAATTTCTTGTCTTTAAAATGTTTATAGAGACTTGAGACTAAAACATCAATTCCCTTTGCATTATGTCCACCATCAACAATGACAATAGGTTCTTTATTTATGCATTCAAATCTACATGGCCATCTGCACTCAATTAAACCTTGCCTTACAGTTTCTGCTGTAATCGACTTATAGCCCTTATTCTTTAAAATGTGGGCAGCAGTCACGGCTAATGCTGCATTATAGATTTGATAATCTCCTGCTAAATTAATTTTTAAAGTGCCAATTCCATTCATAGTAAAAGTCTGTCCATCAAGACTTATACAATCAGCCTTCATTCCTACTGGTAATTCTGAGTTATGAAGTCTTGCCTTCTTATTCCTAGCACTTTCTTCAATAACATCCATTACCTCGTCTTCCTGATCACAGGTTAAGACGTCGATACCTTCCTTAATGATTCCGCATTTATGTAATGCAATTTCTGTTAATGTGTTGCCTAAAACTCTAACGTGGTCGAAACTAATAGATGTGAGAATAGCGAGTTCGCAGCTTTCAATAACATTAGTAGAATCAAGTAATCCGCCAAGGCCTACCTCTAAGATACATATATCGCAATCCTGAGATAAGAAGTATAGAAAACTCATAGCTGTAGTAATTTCAAATTCTGTTGGATGGCCTAAACCATCTTTTACCATTTGATCGCAAGCAGCTTTTAAGACTGTTGTTAGCTGTGCTAAATCAGCCTTTGAAATACTTTCATTGTTCACTTTTATAATTTCATTGTAATCAAGTAACGCAGGGGATGAATAGACTCCCACTCTTAAGGATGACGCCTTAAGAATGCTAGATAAGAATGCTACCGTAGAGCCTTTGCCATTCGTTCCTGCAACGTGAACAAACTTCAACTTCTTATGAGGGTTTCCAACATAGTGTAATAAATTAGTAATTCTCTCAAGCCCAAGCACCATGCCATAGCTATTAGTCTCCTTAAGATACGCAATAGCTTCCTCGTAATTCATTGGCATAAAAAACCTCCTTATGTAATTCCTCAACTACATAGGGAGGTAAAACTCTCGGTATGTAGCAGCGGGATGCGACTTTGAAACCGCAAGATACTCTTTTCGTCTAAGTGACAACTCCCTGTTCACATAGCACTTAACGCTTCAAAATCTACTCTGCATATTGTTAGTACTAAATCGTCTTAAAATACAAGCTTTTTAGTACTGATATATACGAACATATAGTAACCATTTTCATATAAAAAAGCAAGAAGATTTTATGATTGTTCTTTATCATTTAATAATTGTGACTATTGCTGATTAGCTTTGAGTTTTATTGATTTCATATTTTGGTTTCTTTCCCTCTCACGGGAGATTTCCGGCGATAGGAACTTGCCCTTGTGCCTTTTGGCTTTTGCTTCCCTTCTTTTAGCCACTGCTCTTCCTGCCTCTCTTCTTCATATTTTGATTTCTTCCACTCTCACGGGAGATTTCCGGCAGTAGGAACTTGCTCTTGTGCCTTTTGGCTTTTGCTTCCCTTCTTTTAGCCACTGCTCTTCCGACCTCTCTTCTTCATATTTTGATTTCTTCCACTCTCACGGGAGATTTACGGCGGTAGGGACTTGCTCTTGTGCCTTTTGGCTTTTGCTTCCCTTCTTTTAGCCACTGCTCTTCCGGCCTCTCTTCTTCATATTTTGATTTCTTCCACTCTCACGGGAAATTTCCGGCGGTAGGAACTTGCTCTTGTGCCTTTTGGCTTTTGCTTCCCTTCTTTTAGCCACTGCTCTTCCGGCCTCTCTACTTTAAATTTTGATTTCTTCCACTCTCACAGGAGATTTACGGCGGTAGGAACTTGCTCTTGTGCCTTTTGGCTTTTGCTTCCCTTCTTTTAGCCACTGCTCTTCCGGCTTATACCAAGAAATTTTAAGGCTACTTTTCGGGCTTTTTGACTTTCCTAAAAGAAACCATGAAAAACAAGCACAAATTTCTCTCACTGTGAAGCTCTCAAAAAAATTTCTAGCTATTGATTTTGGCTGTAAACACCGGATATCAAAAATAAAAGCACAAGATTTCAGAAATCAACTTCCTTCTTCACTAACATCTTGTGGCTATAATCGCAACAATCGGAAATTTTAGTGAAATTTTTATTCAAGAATTTCAAATAATGCCTGTGTTTTCTATAAAAAAGAGTGCCTAAAAAGCTTCTTATTCTTCTTTCTAGGCACTTTTACTCAATTATTCAATTTTCAACACAATAGGTTTCTAATCTAATTCCACTAGAATTCCTGCTTCAAGCTGAATAGAAGCAATCCAGTTTTCATCTATCTGAATGAACTTGTGATGAACTGCTTTTTCAGCATAAGCCTGATCTATTGTGATTTCATAATCATCATAACTTGGTCGTGTTTCAAAACCATCTAGATAGCTCTCATAATCTGTAAAAACTGGTCTATCTTTATTGGCTTCATCCATAGCACTCATGTCGATACTAATATCAATATCAGGCTTTGCTTCTTGTGTCATCATATCCACCATTCCATCGACATCTACCTCAATTTCTGGCAACTCATCTTCTGGTAATGAAGGTGTTTCCATGACCGGCATTTCTGCAGGAGTTTCTTCAGCTACTGTTTCAGTTGCTTCTGTAGCTACTGACTCTTCTATTACTTTGCTTGTATTCTGTGTGCCCTCGCCATCATCTACAAATTCCACAACTTGAGGAGTTGCATCAGCTAACTCAAAGTTAGAATTTTCAAGTTCTGCAAGAATATCAACATTAGGATCAACGATTTCTATGTCATCAGATTCAATATCTAAAATATTATCTAATACTGACTTTGTACCTTCAATCTTATCCATTGTTGCTTTTTCAGCTTGTTCTGTGAGTTCAAGCATCTCAGCAACTAGTGACTTAACAGGATTTCCGTTGGCAGCAGTTTCTTCAACATGAGCTTCGGCTACTGGCTCTTCAGCTGGTGCTTCCGCTACCATCTCTTCCATTTGTATTTCTGCTATCGATTCCTCAGTTGGTGCTTCGGCTACCGGTTCTTCAACCGGAGCTTCTGCAACTGCCTCCGCAGCCATCTCTTCCATTTGTATTTCTGCTACCGGCTCTTCTTCCGGTGCTTCAACTACCATCTCTTCAGCCGGCATTTCTGCTGCAGGTTCTTCTGCAACTGTCTCCGCAGCCATCTCTTCAACCGGCATTTCTACTACAGGTTCTTCTGCAACTGCTTCTGCCATCATTGCTTCTACTGGCATCTCGGCTACTGGCTCTTCAGCAACTGCTTCCGCCATCATTTCTTCTATTGGCATATCGGCTACAGGTTCTTCAGTTGGTGCTTCCGCTACCATTTCTTCCATTGGCATCTCGGCTACCGGTTCTTCAACAGGTGCTTCCGCTACCATTTCTTCTATTGGCATTTCTGCTGCAGCTTCCTCAGCTGGTGCCTCCGCTACCATTTCTTCTACTGGCGTCTCTGCTACTGGCTCTTCTACCGGTGCTTCTGCTGTCATCTCTTCTACTGGCATTTCTGCCACTGGCTCTTCAGCAACTGCTTCCGCTACCATTTCTTCCATTGGCATTTCTGCTACTGACTCTTCTACTGGCATTTCCTCAGCCACTGGCTCTTCCGAAACAGCTTCTGCCGCCATTTCTTCCATTGACATCTCTGCTACTGTCTCTTCTGCCGGTGCTTCCACTACCATTTCTTCTACTGGCATTTCTGCTACAGGTTCTTCTGCAACTGCTTCTGCCATCATTTCTTCTATTGGCATTTCGGCTACTGCTTCCTCAGCTGGTGCCTCTGCTACCATTTCTTCCATTGGCATCTCGATTGCCGATTCCTCAACCGGTGCTTCTGCAACTGTCTCCGCAACCATCTCTTCCATTGGCATTTCGGCTACTGGCTCTTCTACCGGTGTTTCTGCCACCATTTCTTCTACTGGCATCTCGGCTACTGGCTCTTCTGCAACTGTTTCTGCCACCATTTCTTCTACTGACATCTCGGCTACTGGCTCTTCTACCGGTGCCTCTGCTACCATTTCTTCTATTGGCATCTCGGCTACTGGCTCTTCTACCAGTGCTTCTGCTGTCATCTCTTCAACCGGCATTTCTGCTACTGGTTCTTCTGCTACTGCTTCCGCCATCATTTCTTCCATTGGCATCTCGGCTACCGCTTCTTCAGCAGGTGCTTCTGCCACCATTTCTTCTATTGGCATCTCAGCTACTGCTTCTTCAACTGGTGCCTCCGCTACCATTTCTTCCATTGACATCTCGGCTACTGGCTCTTCTGCTACTGCTTCTGCTGTCATCTCTTCTACTGGCATTTCGACCACTGGCTCTTCAACAGCTGCCTCTTCCATCATTTCTTCTACCGGCATCTCTTCAGCCACCGGCTCTTCTGCTGGAGCTTCTGCCGCCATTTCTTCCATTGACATCTCGGCTACTGGCTCCTCTGCAACAGCTTCCGCCATCATTTCTTCTATTGGCATCTCGGCTACCGCTTCTTCTACTGGCATTTCCTCAGCCACCGGTTCTTCCGAAACAGCTTCTGCTACCATTTCTTCAACCGGCATTTCTTCTGCAACTGATTCTGCTACCATTTCTTCTACCGGCATCTCTTCAGCCACCGGCTCCTCTGCAACTTCCGCCACCGCTTCATCCGCAGTTTCATCAACAGCCTCTTCCTCTGCAACTTCCTCAGCTACAGCCTCTTCCGGTATTGCCTCATTTTCATCTTCATCCTGGAAGGCATCGAGGATTTCGCTCTTCTCGCTATTATTGGCGTTACCAATGGCATTTGCAATGTCGGCTGCTAAATCTTCATCTATTTCCTCGGCTTTACGTACCATTTCACGAAGTTCATGCATGAAATCAAGACCGAGAGGTGTTTGGAAAACAAGAGCACCTGCATCGGCCACGTAAAGAATCTGTTTTTGTGTTTCAATGTCATAAATATCGTGGAATTTCGCCATGTTTTTGATCTTTTCAAGTTCGTCTAATGCGATATTGTATTCTTCTTCTGTATCAAATGTGTAATTTTTTAATTTGTACTTTCCATCCGCCATAACTTCACCTCTCGAAAACCCTTTAGAGTATTTATTAGTTCAACGGGAAAGCTGTAATCCTTTGTTTAGGCCAAAATAAAATGTTGTATGACACAAAAAGAGCGCCATTCTTTAAAAGAATAGCGCTAAATGTCATTTTATGCACCTGGCTACCATTTTAAAGGCCCTCTAGTTTTGCGTCACAGGATTTCCCCTGCTTTGCCCAGTATTGAATTTCACGTAAGTTTCTAAGGAAATAATACCATATCCTATAAATATTTTCAACACTAACACTATTTGATAATCAGGATTTAAAGCATAAAAATAAGGGCCCGAAGGCCCCTTAAATTTCTTACATTTTCTTATAATTTTCTATTAGAATCTTATCTAAGCTAAAATCTTTACAATTAGCATCCCTTGCCATCAATACTGCAGGCTTTGCCTACATTTTCATAAGTAATAGGTAAATTTCTCTCTGATAAGAAGCCTTCCCAGTCAGTGAAAACTGTGTCGTCTTCCATAACGATTGCTGGAATTCCAATGTCTCCAATAGCCTTAAGTCTATCAAAAATCGGATTCTCGTCTCTCATCTTTAAGAAATCCTTTAAGTCCTTTAAATTCTTATTGATGTCGATATATGTATATTCGATACCATTGTCATCAAAATTTCTCTTGCAGTTAATGCAATCTGGGCACATTTCGCTACCATAAACCTTTAACATATAATACCTCCTAAGTCAAAAACTCATAAACAACAGCTGCAAGATTGGCTCTTTCTGGCATTAAAGTTTTGATACGAAAGCCTTGAACCAACAAAGCTTCAATACGCCAAAGCCTTGAAACGCTAAAACTTCAAAACATAAAGCTAGAAAGCCTTTAAAGCTACTATATTTATATTAGCCCTTTAAATCTCTTGACTGTCTGTCCATGTCTTCTACAACGATGTCATAAATTTCACCGTGAGTTCTGCAATATGCAAGAACATCCCATGGTTCGTTAGTGTGATAGTGAAGCTTAACTGTAGCCTTCTCGCCAAACTCATCTTCACCTGAATCACCAGCGATTACCATTGAATCGCCCTTAATATTCTCTAAAACATATTCTCTAATTTCATCTGTTAAATCATCAGCTAAATCGTCTGGATCTACTCCATCCTCTACGTACTGATCTAATAATAACTGTGTGTCATATCTAAACTCTATAGTCTGATCTGGCATTCCCATAACCTATTATCCTCCTAGTTTTAAATTAACGTCTAATTAATTATAAGCCAGTTTTTAGTATTTTTAAAGTCTTAGAAAATAATAAAACCATAAAAAATTGCGTCCAATTGATAATAGTTCTCAATTAGACGCAATCTGACTTTTTGTTTAATTAATTTCTTAGAAAATATACCACTTTAGTTACTCATATTCATGAGACAAAACATTTTCCTACTGCTCAATTAAATGTGTAACATCAAGATATTCTGGCATGCCATCCTTAAAGCTAAGCTGAGGCTCGCCCTTAATAAGTGGCTTAAGATAAGTTACCATCTCTTTAGTAAGGTCGTTACCTCTTTCATTAATCCACTCTCTTGGCACTGCCTTAACACCGTTGGCAATTTCGCAAACTGGATGTCCACCATAAACTGTTTCGTATGGTTCATCTGAAGTTCTTGTGATTGTAGCCATAAGGCCTGTTTCACCCTTAGCTGCAAGGCCTGCTGCTGTTTCACCTAACTTAACTGATTCTTCAAGGTCAGTTAAAGATGCAAGGTGAGTTGCACATCTTTGTAAAATGTTTAATTCAACGGAACGTACCTTACAACCCACTTCGTTAGCGATTAAGTGCTCAAGTGCCTTACCTGCACCACTAAGCTGTACATGTCCGAATTTATCTAACTTGCTTTCAGAAGCTGAGAAATAATTACCATTCTTGTCTCTAATACCCTCTGAAATTGCAATAATTACATCATCCTGCTTTTCAAGTAAAGCCTTAACATCCTCAACACATTCCTTAGGATCAAAAGCTGCCTCTGGAAGGTAGATAAGATGTGGGGCTGCACTATATTCATTTCTTGCAAGAACTGAAGCTGCAGTTAACCAACCTGCATCACGTCCCATAATTTCTACGATTGTAACTGACTTAAGCTTGTAAATGTATGTATCATGAGCCATTTCAAGAATTGATGTAGCAACATACTTAGCTGCTGAACCAAAACCTGGTGTATGGTCGATATGAACTAAATCGTTATCAATAGTCTTTGGAATACCAATAACTCTCACATCACTATTAATTGACTTAGCATACTTTGATAATCTATCAACTGTATCCATTGAGTCATTTCCACCAATATAGAAAAAAGCATCAATTTCATGTTCCTTAAAGAAAGCAAAAATCTTCTCATAAACTTCTGGCTTATCCTCTGGAAGAGGCATCTTATATCTGCAAGAACCAAGATACATTGCAGGTGTGAGCTTTAATTTTTCAATAAAGTTATCACACTCTTCTATCTTCTTTGATAAATCAATAAATCTATCTTCTAGAATTCCAGTAATTCCGTTAAGAGAGCCATAAATCTTTGAAAATGTAGCATTTTCCACATTATAATCTAAAACACCAGCTAAGCTAGCATTAATTGCCACTGTAGGGCCACCTGATTGTGCTATAACAGCATTTCTCATATTATTCACCATTCCTATTTTTGCTCTTTATCTGAGCTATTTTATTCATTGTACGACCAATTAATTTTTCTGTCGTATCGTCTTCCAAGCAAGTAGTATATTCTATATACGCATCAATTGTAAACGATTTATTTGAAATCTTATTAATTTTGTTAATTTCTAACAATAATTTTTCTTTAAGTTCTTCTAATTCACTTTCTACTTCATATCTAGTTAAAATCATAAAGTGGTCTGTTTCTATTCTTCCTACGACTCCCTTTACGCCAACAATATCTACTAATTTCTTGCCAATTGCATTTAGAATATCCTTAGCAAAAAACTTCCCATAATTTTTTACAGCGTACTTAAAGTCTTTAATATCAACAATTAGAACTGCATACTTCTTATCATTTAGCAAGAATTCGTCTGAAAATTTATTAACCTCGGACATTAATCCCTTAGTATTTAAAGTGCCAGAATAATCATCTATAAAAATGGTGCTTTCCCCTAGTTTGACCTTACCATAAATATTTGTTACGTAACCCATTAAGCCTATGATTTTTCCGTTATCATAAATTGGCGACAGGTCAATTATAAGAACCTTTGCTTCATTTTTTACAGTTATAGTCTCTACAAGACTTGTTTTTATGCCTGTTTGCAAAACCTCTTTTTCTTTATCTGCAACAATCGAATCCTCTACCCAATTTAATTCCGTGTCGGTTTTATTCAAAATATCCTTCAAACTTTCTATGCCATAAAAATTAATATACCCCTTAGTTGCATCTGTATATCTCAGTTCCAAATCCTTCCAATAACATATTACATTAGGATTAACTTGACTAAAAGAAGCCTCATAAGAATTAATATTAGTTACATTTACCTTCTTTACTAAATAAGGCGCATATTTCAATTCTGAATCACTAGCATTTCTTGTAGTTCCGACCACCTTATTATTTCCTATATAATTACATTCAAAAACCTTCCATACATAATCATTGCCATCTTTAACTCTTACATAACTAGTTATAATACGTTCTTTAGAGTTTTGAATTCTCTTTCTTAAAGTAGCCATATCAAAAAATTTCATATACCTATCTGCGTCTTCATAGTAAACGCGGTCAGCAGCATATTTTTCCATATTACTATGAATATCTCCGCCATCGTAACTATAAATATTTTGATCGTTAACATAAATTTCTGTATCAATTAATTTATTCAAATCAAATACATCTACTCTATCATACTTATTAAAGATGGCCTTAATATATTTTTCCTTAGTTATCTTATTGAGATATTCCTGGTCATTTACCATATTTACTAGAACACAGACATAAGCAGTTTGCTCATTACAAGTTTCAAGCTTATAAACTTTTGCAATACATAACTTATCATCAATTATAAAGTTACCACTTGCATAAGTTTCCTCTAGCTGATCTGCAAGTTTAAATATATCCATTATCTTTCTATAATAACTACTTTCTTTATCATTAACTATTAGTTTTAAGATTTCCATACTATTAACGCCAAAACTTTTTAACTGTGTTTCAAAGCTTTGATTATAGAAAATGAAGTCAAGCTTATTATTTTTCAATTCTGCTATAGTTATTGGAATCTGCGTGTTAAAACCTAGTTCATCTAATTCTTCTGCATTATAGCCCATAAAGGTAGCCGGACTTAAAATATTTACAGAGCCTATTTTGTCATAATAATGGCTCTCATAAGGTAACTCTACTCCATTACTATAATTATCAAAAAAATCTGCTGTACCTTCTAGACTCATTGGTTTTCCAAAAAAATATCCTTGAATTTTTTCACAACCTATATTTCTTAAAAACTCATATTGAGTATTTGTTTCAACACCTTCAGCTAAAGTCTTAATTCCTATTTTCTTAGCCATATCTACAATAGACATAACTATCTTTTTAGCCTTTATTTCATCACTAGCAATAAACTTCATATCTATCTTTAATACATCTACATCAAAATCCTTTAAGACATTAAAAGAAGAATATTCACTACCAAAATCATCCATCCATATACTATAACCTAAGTTATGTAGTTTATCTATTTCTTTCTTCATAAACTCTGGATCTTTGCCAATACAACTTTCTGTAATTTCTATATTTAAAATGTTTCTTGGCACATTATACTTTTTTACATTTTTCTCAATTATTTCAGCTATATCACACTTATCGAAATCCTGACGGGATAGATTCAATGAAAAAGGAACTGCATAACCCGCCTTTTCCTTTCGCGCTACAAAATCCTTACATACACGTTCCATAATATATAAATCTAACTTATAGATTTGTCCTACAGACTCAAGTGCAGACACAAAAATAGCCGGCGAAATCATTCCATACTCTGGATCAATCCACCTGGCAAGAGCTTCAAAACCACATAATTTACCAGTTATAGTCCTTATAACTGGCTGATAAAAAGGCTCTATATACGCATTTTCTATGGCTAAATCTATATTATCAATTACATAATCTTTTAGTTCATCATTAGTCATATTAAATCCCCCAATTACAAATTTTCAATTTTGCATTCACAAACTCATATACATTTTAACATCTGTAAAAATTATACCATTTCAAGAAATTATTATCAATATTATAAGTATAGTCACTTTAGATAATTAGCATTTAACAAAAAATAAATTTTTATATTTATTATTCTAAGACTTTTTGTTATAATTTAGATGTTCGTTTATTTACTTTAAATATTTTTATGTTTATTAGTAAATATCGCGCAAAATACATTTATAAAAAAAGAAAGAGAGAGAACAAAATGCTTGAAAAAACATTTAAACTCAAAGAACACGGCACTAATGTTAAAACCGAAGTAATTGCCGGTATTACAACATTCCTTGCCATGGCTTACATCCTAGCTGTAAATCCTAACATCTTAGGTACAGTAATGAATCAGGACGGTGTATTCATCGCTACTTGTTTAGCATCCGCTGTTGCTACTTTTGTTATGGGTCTTTGGGCTAATTACCCAATAGTACTTTCTGCTGGTTTAGGTCTTAATGCTTATTTTGCTTACACAGTATGTTTAACAGAATTATCAGATATGGGAGCTAATGCTTTCACAGTTGCATTAACAGCAGTTTTCGTTGAAGGTGTAATCTTCATCGTAATCTCTATCTTCAAGATAAGAGAACAGATTATCAACGGTATTCCACAGAACGTTAAGTATGGTATTACTGCTGGTATCGGTTTATTTATCGCTTTCATCGGTCTTAAGGGTGCTAACGTTACAATCGCTAGTAGTTCAACACTTGTAGATCTTGGTGATTTCTCAAGACCAGACGTTGTATTATGTCTTGTTGGTTTACTTATTATTGTTATTTTAAGTCACTACCACGTTAAGGGTTCTGTACTTATTGGTATAATTACAACTTGGATTCTTGGTATTATTGCTGAGAAGATTGGTTGGTATGTAGTTGATGTTGAAAATGGTGTTTACTCACTTATTCCTAGCGGCGTTATTAGCGTTTCAAGCTTTAGCGGTCTTAAGGAAACAGCTTTCCACTTCAACTTCGCTTGGGCTGGAGAACATATCATTCAGTTCATCGCTATTTTATTCAGTTTCTTATTTGTAGATCTTTTCGATACAGTTGGTACTGTAGTAGGTGTTGCAGATAAGGCTAAGTTACTTAAGGAAGATGGTACACTTCCAAGAGTTGGTAGAGTATTTATGGCTGATGCTATTGGTACAGTACTTGGTGCTGCTCTTGGTACATCTACAGTTACATCTTTCGTAGAATCTTCTGCTGGTGTTGCTGAAGGTGGTAAGACAGGTCTTACAGCTTGCGTTTCAGGTTTATTATTCATCGTAGCTTTATTATTTAGCCCTGTATTCCTTGCTATCCCTTCATTTGCTACATCTCCAGCTCTTATCTATGTTGGTATGCTTATGCTTACATCAATCACAAAGATTAACTTTGAGGCTGATGCAGCTGATGCTATTGGTGCTTACCTTGCAGTTCTTATCATGCCTTTAACATACTCAATCTCAAACGGTATCATGTTTGCCGTTGTTTCTTGGGTAATCGTAAAGGTTTGCACAAAGAAGGCTAAGGACGTTAGCCCAGTTATGTGGGTTGTATTCGTATTATTCGCACTTAGAATTGCATCTTTAGTTACTAACTTTAGCTAATTAAGATTTGAATATTCTTTTAGGGTTTGAATATTGACGTATAAAGAAAAGCCAGTAGATTAATTTCTACTGGCTTATTTTATATATTAATTTTTATAGCAAGTTAAATTTCTAAGCTCTAGCTTTCTAAACTTCTAATCTTCTAGGCCTCAAGTCTTGTAAATTTAAATTCATTTACATCAAAAAGTCCCATATCAGTAATCTTAAGTTCTGGGATTACTGGAAGTGCCATAAAGCAAAGCACCATAAATGGATCCTTGTCCTTATCCACCTTTAAAACCTCATGGGCAAATTTATGAGCGGCAGCTAGCTTCTCATTAAAAGTCTCTGCATTTTCAGTACTCATAATTCCTGCCACTGTAAGCGGAATAGCGTGTTTTACTTCATCCTTGTGAACAATAGCTATACCACCCGTCATCTTTATAACCTCATTAACTGCCATAGCAATTTGAGCATTTGAAGTGCCTACAGCAATAATGTTGTGGGAATCGTGAGCTACAGATAGAGCAATTGCACCCTCTTTAATTCCAAATTCCTTTAAAAATGCAACTCCAACATTTCCTGTACCATGATGCCTCTCAACTACTGCTATCTTTACAATATCCTTATCCTTATTATAGACAAAATCGCCCTTATCATCTAATTCAATCTCTTCAACTCCAGCCTTAGTTAAAACCCCATCTGGGCAGATATTCATAGTCTTAACCCTATTAGACTTTAACTCTAATTTAAGTTTAGCCTCACTAAAATCTTTAACATTAACTGAAGAAGATACCTTTGTAACATCTACTCTTTTAACTGGAAGTAAGTATTTGCCCTCTTTAGCACAAAGCTTACCATCAATAAAAGTCATTACAGCCTTTAAGTCCTCAAGATTATTAAAAACCGCAAGATTAGCCTTCTTTCCCGGCGCAATTCCACCAATTTCCTTAATACCATAACACTCAGCTGCATTAAGTGTTGCCATTCTAATAGCATGAATTGGCTTAATTCCTGCCTTAATACATCTTCTAACTAAGTCATCAACATGGCCCTCTTCAAAGATTGTATGAATCTGTCTATCATCTGAGCAAAGAAGACATCTCTTATAATTTTCTTCATTGACCCCTGGAAGTAGATTTTCTAAATCATGACAAGCTGAGCCATGGCGAAGCAAAATATACATACCACGAGAAAGCTTATTCTCCATGTCCTCTATTATGCTGCACTCGTGATCTGTTGAGATGCCTGCTGCAATATAGGCATTAAGCTCATTTCCAGCAACATCTGGGGCATGGCCATCAATAACCCTGCCAGATTCAATGGCTGCAGCTAACTTTGCCACACACTCCTCATCATTATTAATAACGCCTACGCTGTTCATAAACTCAGCTAGGCCATGAACTTTCCTTGTTTTGAAAATATTTTCAATATCCTTTGCACTTACAACTGCCCCAGAATTCTCAAAAGGTGTGCTTGGTACACAGCTTGGCACCATCACTCTAATATCAAGGGCTGTGCTTGCTGCTGCCTCAATCATGTAATCAAGGCCGTCAATTCCACACACGTTAGTAATCTCGTGGGGATCTGTTATAACTGTTGTAGTTCCAAGAGGTACAACTAGTCTTGAAAATTCCTCAGGTGTCATATAGGAAGACTCAATATGAATATGACCATCAATAAAACCGGGAGATACATAAGCTCCCTCTACATCAATCTCTTCCTTACCCTTATAATTTCCAATACCAGCTATATAATCATCGGAAATTGCAATATCGCCTTCAATTATCTTGCCCTGATAGACATCAATAATCTTGCCGTTCTTAATTACCAAATCAGCTTCTTGTCTTGCTGCTGCCACATCAATAAGTTTATGTAGTTTTGATTTGTCCATTAGTTCCTCCAAAAGAGTTTTTTTGCATTCTGGTTTGTTATATCTATAATTTCCTGTGCTGATACTTCCTTTAATTCAGCAATTTTTTCAGCTACATACTGAATATTTCTACTGTCGTTTCTGCTACCTCTGTGAGGTTCCGGTGCCATATATGGACTATCTGTTTCAAGAACTAATCTATCAAGAGGGATGACCTTTACAGCCTCCTTTAATTTCTTAGCATTCTTAAAGGTTACAACTCCTCCTACTCCAATGTGAAAACCAAGATTTAGGAAATCTAGGGCTGCTTCCTTTGAATAAGAATAACAATGAATTATTCCGCCATTTTTATAAACATGCTCACCGCTTGTATCTAGTGTATCTCTTAAAATGTCTAGTGTATCCTTGCATGCATCTCTTGAGTGAATAATTATTGGCTTATTAAGGTCTGAGGCCAAAATAAGCTGTCTTTTAAAGGCTTCCTTTTGAAGCTCTCTATCTGGTTCATCATAGTGATAATCAAGTCCGATTTCTCCAATTGCCACTACCTTCTCATTAGTCTTTACTTGATTTGTAAGCCATTCAATAACCTCATCATCAAGACTTTCTATATCTTCAGGATGCAAGCCAATGGCTGCATAAATCTGATCATACTTCTTAGCTAATTCTACAGAGTCCTTACAACCCTTAAAACTAGCTCCAACATTTACAATTGATTCTATTATACCATTCTCACCAATCATTTCATCAATAAGAATTTCTCTGTCCTCATCATAACACTCATCATCAAAGTGAGCATGTGTTTCAAATATCTTCATATACTTCCTCGTTTTATCTTTCTATATCTTCAATAATAGCTATTTAAAAATCTTTGTCTTATAAATTGCTTTATTATACACTTTATTAAATAATAAATCTAGCCTATAAGATTGAATTTTTTGTTTAAGAAAGTCCAACAATTATTTAAATTAACAGACAACTGTGATATAATAACTTTAGTTTGTATGGTAATTGAATAGATTTTGGAGACATAACTTATGTTGGAATTTTTATTAAGACACGAAGAGGCTCATATTCAAGCTTCTGCAGTAGTATTTGACATAATATTAATATTTTTCTCTAATCTTCAGGTAAAAAGAGTCAATAAATTAGGAAGAGCCTTTCAGGCCCTTCTTTATTGTGGTACTCTTTTGACAATTATTGAAACTTCCGCTTCTTGGCTCGAGGATTTACCGGAAAATATTCTTAATTTCTATCTTATAAACATTTTCAATCTCTTAGTCTATGTATTAGTTATTACCTTAGCTTTCGGTCTTGCCTCATACTTTGAGCTCTCCTTTGGAAATTTCGGAAAAAAAAGCGTTTGGAAATTTAACATAATAGTCTTTATTATATATATAATTCTGCTTATTATTAACCTATTTACGGGCATTATTTCCCTTTATCACTACGATGTACACGAATATGTTCACGGACCACTATTCTATCCCGTGGGTATTTTATTTGCTGTATATGCCTATTCTTTTAGCGTCTTTGTCTTTGCTAGAAACTATAGGCAAATTCAGAAAAGAATTCGTATGACCTTTGCCTTAACTATTAGCACTATCATTATTGGCATGATTGTTCAACCTTTAATTAACGATGAAATCACAATCACAGGCCTCTTAGTATCTGTTGGCCTATTCATTCTATATATGACAGTTGAAACTGAGGATTACATAGACCTTTTAAAAGCCAATGCAGATTTACTGATTGCTAGAGAAGAGGCAGACCTAGCAAACAAAGCTAAGAGTACATTCCTTGCTAACATGTCACATGAAATAAGAACCCCACTTAATGCCTTTCTTGGCCTTAACGATTTAATAATTGATGAGTCCCTTGATGTGGCTACCCTTGAAAATGCACAACACATTAAATCTGCAGGAAATGCCTTGTTATCTATTGTTAATGAGGTTTTAGATATATCTAAGATTGAAGCGGGTACTATTGAGATTCACAACCGCCCCTACTATCTTGGAGAAATCATAAAGGATATAGATGTAATTATAGGCACAAGAGCTAAGGATAAGGGAATTCCTTTTATGATGGATATTGATGATAGCTTGCCAAATCAGCTAATTGGTGATGCAGCAAAAATTAGGCAGGTTCTAATTAATGTCCTTAGTAATTCAGTAAAATATACCTCTAGCGGAGCTATTGTCTTTACCCTTAGGGGAACTTTACAAGACGATTTACTTATGCTTAAAATGCAGATTTTCGATACAGGTATTGGTATTAAGAAAGAAGATTTAACCCACCTTTTTGAAAGCTATAGACGTGTGGATTTAAAGAAGAATAAAAATGTAGAAGGTACAGGTCTTGGTCTATCCATCGTTAAGCAATCTATAGATATGATGGGTGGAAGCATTAGCGTTCGTTCAAATTATGGCCTTGGTACTACATTTTACATGGAAATCCTCCAGCCTATCACTTCTCTGATGACTATTAAAGAATATCTAAATGAGCAAAAGATTACTAATCTTGATAAGATTAAGGACAGCTTTACAGCCTCTAAGGCAAAGATTCTTATTGTAGATGACAATGAGATGAACCTAAAGGTTGCCTGCGGCTTTTTAAAATCTACCTATGCCCAGATTACTACTGCCGGAGGTGGTCCTGAGGGACTTGATATTCTAGAAAGAGAGAAATTTGATTTGGTTTTACTTGATTCCTTTATGCCTATAATTGATGGAACCCAGATTCTTAAAAAGGTTCGTGCTAACAAAAAGAATATAAACTACGCAACTCCGATTATTGTTCTTACAGCCGATGCCCTTTCTGGATCTAAAGAAAAATATATCTCCATCGGTTTTAATGACTATTTAAGCAAACCTGTAGATGCCTCTAGTTTAAAGGGAATATTGCTTACTTACTTGCCACGCGACCTAATTGATAGCGCTAGCTCAAGTAAGGCCATTCAAAACAAAACTATTAATACAGCAACTACTAGCCAGCCAATAAAGACAGAAAGCATCAATACTAGTGAGACAAATAATTCTTGTGATAATGGTGAAACTTGCGTAGATTGGAAGGCCGGTCTTAACTACTGTAGAAACGACAAAGATTTGTACCGTGCCTTAATAGATGAATTTATAAAAATCAAGCCAACTAAGCGAACTGAGCTTTGTCAGGCCTATGATAAACAGGATTGGGATTCTTATAACATTTTAACCCATTCCCTTAAATCTAATTCAAAAACCATTGGCGCCTTTAAATTATCAGATGCCGCCATGGAGATGGAATACGCTAGCAGGGCCATTCTTGCTGGAGAAAATATAAACACAAACGTTGCCCTAATTAGGGATAAGCATAAGCAATTACTAAGTTTGTATGACGATGTACAGGAGGAATTACTATGGATTTCATTCTAAGATATCCAAGAATTTCATACGAAATGGTAGCCATAATCTTTGATTCCATTATTATAATATTTTCCTGGAACCAATCTTTAAGGCATGTTAAAACTGCCAAAGCCTTCAAGGCTACAGCTATAAGCTGCTTACTTTTAGTGCTATCTGAGGTAAGTCTGCCTTATATCCTTGAGCTTGACAGTTCCTTTGACCTGCTTAAAGCCTTCATAGACTCTATACAGTTTTTCTTTGCTGTAACTACAATGTACAACTTCTCCCGCTATATGGAGTACTACACCCTTAGTAATACCTCAAAAATCATTATTAGATTTAATATCCTAGTTTTAATTGTATCACTAGCTTTAATTATAAGTAATCCTTTTACTTACCTTATAGATTACTATGACAGCGCCACTAATACTATCGTAAATCAAAAATACTACATCATAATCGGTTATTTACCAGCAATGTACTTCTCAATCTATTCCATGTATGTTTATGTTAGAGGCTTTAAGAAAATGTATAACAGAGAACGAGTTGCCTTTATTATAACCTTTATCATGTCCCTTTTTGGTGCTATTGTACAGCCCCTACTTCATGGTCAACTAAAAATCATAGGACTTTTCTCTTCCTTTGGTTTGTTTATACTCTATCTTTCACTTGAAACTAGAGACTATAACTCCCTGTCTGAAACCATGAATGAATTAAAGGAGGCCAACGAAACAGCACAAAATGCCAACAGAGCAAAGTCAAGTTTCCTAGCTAACATGTCCCATGAGATCAGGACTCCAATGAATGCCATGCTTGGTATTAATGAGATCATTATTAATAGTACTAAGGAAGAAAATGTTAGCTCTTACGCCAATGATATGAAGGTTGCAGGAAACAGCTTGCTACACATCATCAACGATGTATTAGACATTTCAAAGATTGAGGCTGGTAAGCTTGAAATCGTAGAAACAGAATATCATTTAACAGAATTACTAGACGAATTAAAATTTACCTACGGCCTAAAGGCTCAAATAAAAAATCTAGATTTTATCTTTGATATTGATGAGGATTTGCCAGATTTACTTATTGGTGATGAAAGTCATTTAAGACAGATTTTAAGCAATATCCTAAGTAATGCCATTAAGTTTACAAAGAGTGGTGAGGTACGTTTTTCAGCCTTTGGTATAAAATCTAGCACAAATATTAAATTTACCTTTGTAGTTTCAGATACAGGTATTGGTATTAAAGAGGAGGATTTACCTTACCTCTTTGAATCCTTTAAACGTGTGGATATGGAAAACACAAGAAATATCGAAGGTACAGGCCTTGGTCTATCCATTACAAAACGTCTTCTTGATAACATGGATGGTGAAATTTCCGTTCGTTCTAGCTATGGTGATGGAACTATTATTACTATTAAGGTTGATCAATTTGTAGCAGATGACCTTACTATTAGAGAATATAGGAAAGTCTTACGTGAAAACTTTGATGCCGAAGAAGATAAGAAATTAAAATCTACTCCTAATTTAAAGGGTATGAAATTATTAATTGTAGATGATAACGATATTAATATAAAGGTTGCCACTGCCTTCTTTGAACTAACAGGGGCTAGTATCTTTAGTTTTAATGATAGCTTAGAGGCTTTAAAAGATTTGCAAAAGAATAAATATGACCTGATCTTTTTAGATGACTTAATGCCAAAGCTTTCAGGTCCAGGTCTATTAAAGAGACTAAGAGGTCTGACAACTTGTCCAAATAATCAAACACCAGTAGTTATTATGACTGCCAATACTAATGTTGAAGACAAGGTAAATTACAGTAATATGGGCTTTGATGGCTTCCTTGCAAAACCTATGCAAATGGAGGAAGTAAACGAGCTATTAAATACCTTAATCTCTTAAACAATGCAAAACGAGAGAAAAGCGATAACCTTACGATTATCGCTTCTCCCTCAAAACACATTTACTTATATCGAAAATTAGTTGTTAATTAATTTATCGCTTTCATTATTCCAGCTGTAAAGCTTTCTAATGTCAGCACCAACCTTCTCTGCTGGATGTTCAGCTGCAAGCTTTCTCATTGCCTTGAAGTGAACCTGTCCACCAGCCTCAGACATATCTAATAAGAAGTCCTTAGCAAATGTTCCATCCTGAATATCAGAAAGGATCTTCTTCATAGCCTTCTTAGTATCTTCTGTTACAATCTTAGGACCTGTAATGTAATCACCGTATTCTGCTGTGTTAGAGATTGAATATCTCATACCTGCAAAACCTGACTGATAAATAAGGTCTACGATTAACTTCATTTCGTGTACGCATTCGAAGTATGCGTTACGTGGATCATAACCAGCTTCTACTAATGTTTCGAAACCAGCCTGCATTAATGCACAAACACCACCACAAAGAACAGCCTGCTCACCAAAGAGGTCAGTTTCTGTCTCTGTTCTAAATGTTGTCTCAAGGATACCAGCTCTAGCTCCACCGATACCTGCGCCATATGCAAGTGCCATATCAAGAGCCTTACCTGTACCATCCTGCTCAACAGCTACTAAACAAGGTGTACCCTTGCCAGCCTGATATTCAGAACGTACTGTATGTCCTGGTGCCTTAGGTGCGATCATTGTAACATCTACACCCTCTGGTGCCTTAATTAAACCGAAATGAACATTGAAACCATGAGCGAACATTAACATGTTACCAGGCTCTAAGTTTGGTTCAATATCTTCCTTGTATAACTTAGCCTGCTTCTCATCGTTGATAAGAATCATGATAATATCTGCCTTCTTAGCAGCTTCTGCTGCTGTATATACTGTAAAGCCCTGCTCTTCTGCTCTCTTCCAAGACTTAGAACCTTCGTAAAGACCAATAATAACATTACAGCCTGATTCCTTTAAATTAAGAGCGTGTGCATGGCCCTGACTACCATAACCAATAATTGCAATTGTCTTACCCTCAAGTAAGCTTACGTTACAATCTGACTCATAGAAAATTCTTGCTTCTGCCATTTTTTCTATACCTCCATAAAATGTGTTTATTCCTATTCAAACTCAAAGCATCTTCCTTCCTCATAACGGTAGAGTTTTGCGCTTGTTTCTTAGGTTGTATAACAACTCTTAGTGGTTGTCTGACAACTATAATAACTCATGTATATTCTAAAGTCAACACATTTTTTCAAAAAAATAATGTTTTTTCTAGAGGCCAAGTACTTCATTGACATTCTTTAAAATGTCACTTTCTGAAAATGGCTTTGTAATAAAGCGCTTAGCGCCTGCCTTTAAGGCATCAATAATCTTATTTTCCTGTCCTGCAGCAGTGATCATAATTACATTTGCATCAGGATCAGCCTTAATAATCTGCTTTAGAGCTTCATTACCGTTTAGATGTGGCATAGTGATATCAAGGGTAATGATATCTGGCTTATAGTCTAGGTATGCTTCCACTGCCTCCACGCCATCTGATGCCTCACATACAACTGTAAAATTGTTGTCCTCTAAAATCTTTCTTAGGACATTTCTTGAAAGGCCAGAGTCATCAACAATAACGATTTTGCCCTTACTATCTGCAGTTTCTACGCTACCTTCTACTAATTCGCCACTAACATCCATAGGATTTTTACCTACCATTGCCTCCTCATCAAGGGTTACATAGAAAAATACTTCTCTGCCCTCTATGTAAATTGGTAGGACATAGGCATCTGCAATGGCAGTCTGATTTTCATAGGTAAACTGTGGTAAAATCTCTAGTTTAACTTCCTTATGTGATGCATTTGTTGCAAAAAGTCCAGCTATACAATTAAGAAATTCACCTACGGAATCAAAGACTTCTTCATCTAAATCAGGATATTCCTCTCTTGCAAATCTATTGGCAATAAGGGTAAGACCAGTTACGTCATCATCTGCTAAAAAACCTAGATGTATATTTGCATCGCCCTTTAACTCCATACAAGTAAAGGCATTGTAGTCCATCTCCTTTACTCTCTGGATCTTCTCAATGTAATAATCTGTAGATACAAATCTAGTTATGTTTCTAAGCACAAGGGCAACTAAATCTGTTATATGTGCTTTTGAGGCAAAGGCAAATATAGGCACAATAGCGTCTATATCGTTGGCCTTAAGGGCCTCTATCTCATTATCATCAAAGCCTTTTTGCTTTTTAAAATCTTCTATAAAGCCATTAATTTCCGGCATAGATATATTTTTTTCTTCGCTTAAAACCTGTATAAATTTTACATACTCATCGTTTTGGTCCTTTAAAAGCTCATCTAGTTGTTGCTGAGAAAGGAAACCCTTGCTTACAGCAATATCGCCAAACCTAGCATCCTCTAAGGCCTGCAATCTATTGATTTCACTTGCTTCTGTCTCTGTTAGCATTCCCTTAGCTACAGCTAAGAATCCAATCTTAGTTCTTGTGTCTCTTAGGCTTTTTATTATTTCATCTAATTCTTCTTCTGAAATAACGTCAGTCTCAATCAAATACTTACCGAATAATTGACTAAACATACGGTTACCCCTTTCAAATTTTCACGTAATTACAGTTATAATTATTATACCAAGTCGATAGTTTTTATTCAATAAAACTAGACACATAAATTAAAAAACTAGGAAATTAACGAAAAAGTTAATCTCCTAGCTTCTTATCTTTTAATTCTCTGTTTTGTTTTAATTGTCGTTTTTAATATCTGTTTAACTTTAAATACTGTCTGTTAAATTCTCATTCCATAAGGCATGTCTAAGATGCATTATGCTTGCACTTTTAAGTCCGTCTGAATCTCTTCTTTCTAAGAACTTCATGATTACAATGTGATCATTATAAGCATCCTGTGCAATCATATCTAGATTTTCTTCTAATGCAAATGTCTTCTCAATTGTTTCTGTAAGCACAGGTATAAACTGTGTTAAAAAGTCGTTGTGTGAAGCCTTCATAATAGCTCCATGAAAATTTGTCTCTGACTCAATTCTTTTCTTTGATTTAGGATTCTTCTTGATTTGTTTTTGACAAATATCTCCCAATCTAAGAATCTCTTGAATCTCTTCATCTGTTGCTCTCTTTGCTGCAAGGGCTGCTGCCTCTGGCTCTATTATTAGTCTTGCTTCATATAAATCTCTTAATGTCACCTTCATAGCAAGGGCATCTTCCATATGGATTGTGCCACCTTCTACGTACTGATTAAGGACATCAGAAACATATGTGCCTCGTCCTCTGTAAACTGTCAATAAACCTTCTGATACAAGAATTCTTATTGCTTCTCTTAATGTAGTTCTAGAAACCTTCAACTCGTCAGCTAATACATTTTCATTAGGCAACTTTTCACCAGGCTTATACTTATTCTTGTCTACTATCATTGTCTTTAGGCAGCTAGCTGTTCTTTGCGAAAGATTTTCTTTATTTTCAATCTGCATATTCGTTCCTTTCTCTAAAAGATAGTTGATTTTAGATACGCTTCCCACTTATCCATACCGTCGCCAGTCTTAGCAGATACTGGGAAAATGTTAATATTAGGATTTAGTTTTTTAACCTGATCTATACATTTTTCTAAATCGAAATTAAAAAACTTAATTGTGTCCATCTTTGTAAGTAAAAGCGCGTCGGCTCTCTCAAACATCAAAGGATACTTTAAAGGCTTATCATCACCTTCTGGCACAGATAAAATCATTACGTTTTTATGTGCCCCTGTGTCAAATTCTGCAGGGCAGATTAAATTGCCAACATTTTCAAGGAAGACCAAATCAAGCTCATCAACTCCAAGCTCGTCTACTCCTCGCTTTGTCATGCCTGCGTCCATATGACACATTCCATCTGTATGCACCTGAATGCTTTTAGCACCCTGATTAGAAATCTTTATAGCATCCACATCCGATGCAATGTCAGCCTCAATTACGCCTATCTTTAACTGACCTTTAAGGTCAGTTACTGTCTTAGCTAGAAGTGTTGTCTTGCCAGCCCCAGGGCTACTCATTAAATTCACAAGACAAACCTTTCTTTCCTTTAATTCTTTTCTTAAATCATTAGCGTCCCTATCATTAGACTCTGTCACACTTTTATGTAATTCAACAACCTTCATTTATCTGTCCTTTCTTGCATCCTTTAAGAAACTGTCTACTTCTTTGTCTAACCAATCAATCCACTTATCAAAGCCTTCGCCTGTAAGGGAAGATACCGGAATTATCTCAAGATTCTTATTAAGCTTAGATACATTTTCCTTTAAGGCATCAAAATTAAAATCAAATACCTCAAGACAGTCAATCTTGTTGACTAATAAAAGGTCGCTAACTTCAAACATCAATGGATACTTTAGGGCCTTATCATCGCCTTCTGGCACAGATAAAATCATTACCCTTTTGTTAGCCCCTACGTCAAATTCCGCAGGACATACCAAGTTGCCTACATTTTCAAGGAAAACCAAATCAAGGTCCTTGCAATCAAGTAAATCAAGGCCAGACTTAGTCATGGCAACATCCATATGACAAGCGCCACCAGTGTGCAACTGCACCACCTTAGCCCCTGTTTCTTCAATAGTCTTGGCATCTACTAAAGAATCTACATCTGCTTCCATAACGCCAATTCTGTATTTACTTTTAAGTGCATTAATAGTTCTAACCAAAGTTGTAGTCTTTCCTGCCCCTGGACTGGCCATGAGGTTTACAAAAAAGACCTTATTCTTTCTAACTTCTTCTCTTAAAGCGGCAGCCTCTTTGTCGTTGTCACTTATAATTTCTGCTTTAACATCCATTACTTTAATACTGCTCATTTCTACACTCCTTTGACTCTAATTAAAAGAGCCATAATAAATATCTAAATCTACGTCTCCACCAACTCCATCGATTCGACCAATGTTATTAACCTGCCAGATAGAATAACTACCTACATAGCTAGTGTGTGTCACGTAATTTGCTAGCCAAACCGGATAATTATACACGTTATCCCAGAAATTTTCTAGGTAGTATTTACTAGAGTACAACATAGTGCTATACCCCCCGGCAGCTAATGTGTCGTGGAAAGTATAGAAAAGCTGGTTTAGAGTCTGAAAACTCATGTTGTACTTCTGAAATCTCGACCAGCTCTCCCAGTCAAAAGCCACTGGAAAATCTAGCTCCACCCCATCAAGCATGGAAAGTAACTGCTGAGAGTGAGTTGTCATACCAGAGACCGTGTTATCATTTGAATGAAAATATACTCCTACCTTTAGGCCTGCTTCCTTTGCCGCCTTGATATTGTAGTCATAACAAGAATCCCTATAAAGTTCGGAGCCATCCCAGCCTCCAATTCTTATGATTACAAATTCTGCACCTGCCGCTTTTACGGCATTAAAATCAATAGTGCCCTGCCATCTTGATACATCTATGCCAAAATGCACATTATCGGCAGCATAAGTTGCCATAAAGTCACTATAGTTAATTCTTGTTCTATTATCTGTTTCTGAAGGCTTTGAAGACACCACATTAATAGTCATATTCTTAGTTGTCTCATTGCCGGATGCGTCTGTTAATTTAGCCACAATGCTATAGCTACCAAGAGTATTGGTATCCACATAGCCTGAATAGCTTAAATTAGGACAAGCATCGTAATAGTCTCCATAACTTACTAACTGATCTAGGTTAAAATCGCTTCCCACCACTACGCTTACTTCATCAGATGATAGGAAAACCGGACCTGTTGTATCATAATCAAGACTTGGCGAACCTGTCTTATTAGTTACCTGAATGTAATTACTTGTAGCCAGCACTGGCGCAGTTTCAGTAGTTGTCTCTTGTGTTGTCACTTCCTCTGTTGTGGATTCTATCTCCACAGTTTCAAGCCTAGGCTCTTCAGTGCTAACTTCAGTCTCTATCACTTCCGTTATTTCATCACTAGCAATTTCTATATTCTTATTTCTTGCATTAACTGCTAATACTGCAAATGTAGTTATAACGCCAATTACTGCTAGACCTGTAACTACTGTAATCACAATTGCTTTCTTTGAAGCCACAAAACGCCCAAAGATAGCCTTAAACTTATCTTTAATTTTCTTTCCCATAACCCCTCTTATACTCTTTAATTTCTATCCTATTCTTATACCCTTTGCTTAGCGTTGTCTGATAACTTTATTATCTTTAAAAACGACGTTTTTATACGCTTTATCGTATTTTCATTGTATAACAAGACAGACAATTAATCAATAGTTGTCTGACAAGTTACCCCGTTAAAGTTTAGAGTCCTAAACTATAGATTTTATCTTGCTTGTGGGCTACTCTAACCCTTAAATTTAGCCACCTTCCTACAGCAGCAAAAAAAGCATTAAAAAAAGCCTTAACTTCCGTTAAAGCTTCTTTTTCTTTCTATGCACTCTTCTTTTTAAATTTCTTCTTTTCTTTAAGCCCTTAGATTCTCTAAAGTCATTAATCTGCTGCCTTATAATCTCATAATCTCTTTCAAAAAGTTCTTCACTTATTAAATCATCTAGTCTTTCCTTGGGAACTGTATCAAGAATCTTTTCCCTTACAAAGGCCTTACTTTTATAGTCGTACTTATGCATTCCCATAATTTGTTGAATATGAGCAAGCTCTGGTCTCCAAAGTAGGCTTAGTTTATGGGCTAGAGATACATTTTCATTAGGACTAGTAGCCCTTAAAATGTAGAAATCTAGGCGGTCTTCCACTAATTCTACGCTTATAATTCCCCAGTTATCTGGCACATGCTCCATAGCATGTGCCCCATGGCTAGAGCCTACTACCAAATAATTGTAGTCAAAAAAGGTATCGTAATCCTTTACTTGACTTTTAAGTCTAGTGTAGGTGTCTGCGTCACTTTTTATCTCAATGCCTATTAGGGCGCCATCGATAATTCCAATGGCATCCGCCCTAGAGTCGCCTATATTCACCTCTTCAAGGATTCTTATTTTCCCATATAGTTCTTCTAGATATATGAATAAATCTTCCCTAATGTCCTTGTCATACAAGCTAAATTTCTTCATGTTATCTCCCTAATTTTTAAACTGCATATTATAAAGGTTACGATAAATACCATTTAATTCCATAAGTTCATCGTGACTTCCTTCTTCCTCTATGCCATTATCAGTAAGAACTAGGATTTTTTGGGCATTTCTAATAGTTGAGAGTCTGTGAGCAATTACAATAGTTGTTCTGTTAGTTGCCAAACTTTCAAGGCTATCTTGAACCACCTTCTCTGACTCATTATCAAGAGCGGAAGTTGCCTCATCAAAAATAAGTATTGCCGGATTTTTTAAGAACACTCTAGCAATAGATAATCTCTGCTTTTGTCCACCAGATAACTTAACGCCTCTTTGTCCAATATCTGTATCATAACCATCTGGCATAGCCATAATAAATTCATGTGCATTGGCATTTTTAGCAGCCTCAATAACTTCCTCTCTTGTGGCATCTGGGCGACCATAGAGAATATTTTCATAAATAGTACCTGAGAATAAATATACATCCTGCTGAACAATACCAATGTTGCTTCTAAGGCTCTTTAGAGTTACATCTCTTACATCTTCGCCATCAATCTTAATAGATCCAGAAGTTACATCATAAAATCTAGGGATAAGTGAGCAAAGGGTTGTCTTACCTGCGCCAGATGAACCAACTAGAGCATAATAAGCACCTGCTGGCACCTTTAAATCCACCTTTGATAAAACCTCTTCTGTGGCATCTTCGTATTTAAATGAAACATCCTTAAACTCTATCTCGCCTTTTTTAACTACAAGTGGCTTAGCCCCCTTCTTATCAGTAATATCAGGGACAATATCCATGATTTCTCTGAATCTTTCAAAGCCAGTGTAACCATTTTGGAACTGCTCTGTAAAGTTAATTAATGTATTAATAGGCTCTGTAAGAACGCTAATATAAAGCATGAAGGTCACTAAATCAGTGGCAGTTACGCTATTATTAGCAATAAGGAAAATTCCCGTTACAATTACAAGAACCTGCACGATTGTTGTAAAGGTTCCTACTCCTGCCTGGAAAGTACCCATGTAGAAGTAGCTATTTTTCTTGGCATTAAGAAAATTTAGGTTTCCAACCTTAAACTTCCTATTCTCGATTTCTTCGTTGGCAAAGGACTTAACCACTCTAATGCCAGATAAATTATCCTCAATCTGACCGTTGATTTCGGCAATCTTGGCACGGTTATTCTTAAAAGCACCTCTCATCTTCTTATTTAATACATATGAAAATGCAAACATAAAGGGAAGGACTGCAATTGAGACAATAGCTAGCTTATAATTGATAGATACTAAAATTACAATAGCACCAACAATCTTAATTACAGATAGAATAATATTTTCTGGGCCATGGTGCATTAATTCAGTAATATCAAATAAATCATTAGTGATTCTTGACATTAAAGCACCAACCTTTTGATTATCATAAAAGCTAAAAGAAAGCTTTTGCAAATGATCAAAAATCTCTGCTCTCATATCATATTCAATTCTTGTTCCCATGACATGGCCGATGTTTGAAATATAAAATTTACAGCCAAAATCTACTATAATCATAAAGATAAGCCCTAGAGCAATCCATTTTCCTCTTGATATGATAAACTCTGGACTTTCATAAATTAAATTAGAAGTTACATAACGCACTATAAGTGGAATTATTAAAACGATTGCTGCTGATAAAGCAGCAAAGAATAAATCCAACCAAAAGACCACTTTATATTTGCTATAGTAGCTAATCATTGTTTTTAGATTCTTTTTCATAATTTTTCCTTTTCATTTAAACACTTTTATACAAAAAACCTACCCCAAAAATTGAGGTAGGATTTCTCATTTGTTATTAGATTATAATGTACAATTTAATTTTGCACAAGTTTATATAAACAGAGTTTATTTTTTATTTATTTCTAAAAACAATTAGATCTGGTCAAGAGCCTGTGCAAGGTCTGCAATTAAGTCCTTCTTATCTTCAAGACCGCATGACATTCTAACTAAACCTGCTGGAATACCTGCTGCCTCTAACTGCTCATCTGTCATCTGACGATGTGTTGATGTTGCAGGATTTAAGCAACATGTTCTAGCATCAGCTACATGTGTTTCAATAGCTGCAAGCTTTAAGTTCTTCATAAACTTCTGGGCTGCATCTCTGCCTCCTGCAAGTTCGAAAGAAACTACACCACAACCACCGTTTGGTAAGTACTTCTGAGCTAATTCATAGTACTTATCAGACTTAAGGCCTGAGTAATTAACCTTAGTAACCTTTGGATGTGCCTCTAAGAATTCAGCTACTGCCTGACCGTTCTCAACGTGTCTTGGCATTCTTACGTGAAGTGATTCAAGACCAAGGTTTAAGATAAAGGCATTCTGAGGAGACTGGATTGAACCGAAATCTCTCATAAGCTGTGCTGTAGCCTTAGTAATAAATGCACCTTCCTTGCCAAACTTCTCAGCATAAGTAATTCCATGGTAAGAATCATCTGGTGTACAAAGTCCTGGGAACTTATCTGCATGAGCCATCCAATCAAACTTACCTGAATCAACGATACATCCACCAACTGCTGCACCATGGCCATCCATGTACTTTGTTGTAGAATGTGTTACGATATCAGCTCCCCACTCAATAGGTCTGCAATTAACTGGTGTAGGGAATGTGTTATCTACAATAAGTGGTACGCCGTGCTCGTGAGCAACCTTAGCGAACTTCTCAATATCAAGTACTGTAAGAGCTGGGTTAGCAATTGTCTCACCAAATACAGCTCTTGTGTTATCCTTAAATGCTGCGTTTAATTCTTCTTCACTAGCATATGGTTCTACAAATGTTACGTCGATACCCATCTTCTTCATTGTTACTGCGATTAAGTTAAATGTACCACCATAGATTGATGATGATGCAACAATGTGGCTACCAGATTCGCAGATATTAAATAAAGCAAAGAAGTTAGCTGCCTGACCTGAAGATGTAAGCATTGCTGCGCTACCGCCTTCAAGAGCTGCAATCTTAGCTGCTACATGATCATTAGTAGGGTTCTGTAATCTTGTATAAAAATAGCCATTTGCCTCTAAGTCAAAGAGCTTACCCATATCCTCGCTTGTATCATACTTAAATGTTGTTGATTGTATAATTGGAATCTGTCTTGGTTCTCCGTTAGCTGGTGTGTAACCGGCCTGAACACAATTTGTGTTAATACTATAATTTTCCATTTTAGCCTCCCGTCAATATCTATACCAATATAATGGTCTAAACTCGGTTTTCGTTTAGACCTATACATGATATATTATCGCAGATTAGAAATCATAGCAATCTAAAAATTATAAACCTGTACAAAGTTCTTATTCTAATTCTTAATAAAGCCCTTAATAAGAAGCTTTTCCTATAGACTTTAGTTTGAAGCCTTAGTTTGAAACCTCCACTAAGCGCCAATCCTGACAGTTATAGCCATTCATTGAATACTCCTGTACATTTGCACCAGAAGCAGTTGAACCATTAACAATTTCAATAACTGACTTGTCTGCAGAAGCTTTTGTATAAATCTTATAACTTCCGTCTGAATTTTTTGAGAATTTAAATAGCTGAGCATCACTGCCGGTATCTGTATAAATCTGGATATTAGTACCATTTGCAGCATTATTATAAGCCACATCAAGTAGGTACGTATTTCCATCACCTAAACAGCTATAAATATAGTAATAGCCGTTTCCGCCATACTTCACTCTCCATGTGTTATAATTTCCAGCGCCATAAGCACCCCACTGGTCAACATTTGCACCAGCTGCTGCAGTTCCGTTTTGAACCTCTAAGTAGAGGCCAGAGTTTACATTTTGAATCATGTAAGTCTTTGACTGGTCAATAGCTGAAGCAGATACTGTTGATGAGCTTGATCCTGAACTAGAGCCTGAGCTTGATCCTGACTTTGCTCTTACTGATACCTTTGGCCAAGTTGGAAGGCTTGCATCAGAACCTAGATAGAAGCTTGTGTGAGCTGGCTGGTTATAGCCAACATTTTGTCCTGCCACCTGATTTCTATACTGTGGGTCCTGCATTAGAGTTGTAATTCTATAATCTGTATCATAAGGTGTTTCATAAATTCTAATGGCGCTGCCATCTGCAGTCTGCCAAATAACTTCTTCTCTCCAGTCGCCAAAAATATCTGCGCAAAGACAAGGTGTTGCCTTAGTTGAGTTATTAGAAGCTATTTCACTACTTGAAAATAAAGTACTAATCTTAGAACTACTTATATATTTAGTAATCTTAGTTCCGTCTAGCAATTCATTTTCCAAATCCCCATCCCAGTAGCAAAGGAAGTTTACTGAAGGGCGGTTTGTGGCAATACTTGTGCCTGATGAATTGTAAACGTTTGAAGATGCAGTTGAGAAAAATTCTGCTCCGTAGTTGCCGGCATAGATATTACCTGCAAGGGCTCTACCTGTGTCTGCGCTGGCATCATAGTGAAAAATCTTCTTGCCTGTATTGGCATCAAGTAAAGATACACCATATGGTTTTTCCTCATGACAAGTCCAAACTTCAAGTCCTGCTCTATTTGGAAGGAAATCTCCTACATGAAGGGCATCGCCGTGACCAAGCTTTGTGCACCACTTAATACTGCCATCATCATCCAAACAAAGACCGCCAAAGATAAGCTCCTGCTTGCCATCACCATCTACATCTGCCGGCATGCAGTTATGATTACCATTACCTGCTGCATAGGAATTTGCAGAATCATTTGTATCAAATGTCCAACGCACCTTTAATTTCTTATTAACTACATCATAGGCTGTTGCTGTCATTCTTGTGTAATATCCTCGACAAGTTACTGCAGTAGGATGATCTGAGTCAATATACATAACTGCACCAAGAAATCTATCTACTCTATTTCCATAAGAATCGCCCCAGCTCTTAACTGTTCCTCTAGCTGGTGTGTAATTTACAGTATCTAAAACAGCACCTGTCTGACCATCAAATAGTGAGTAATATTCAGGTCCTGATAAAATATAGCCCTTGGAATTTCTGTAGTCTGCGCTGGCATTTCCTATTACATTGCCCTTGCCATCCTTTGTGCCATCGGCTGTCTTACAAGTCATTTCTGCCTTGCCATCCCCATCAAAATCAGCTACTAAAAACTGAGTATAATGAGCGCCGGCTCTAATATTTTTACCTAAATCAACTCTCCAGAGTCTTGTGCCATCTAGCTTATAGCAATCGATGTAGACATTGTCTGTCTTTCCTGACTGAGAGTTATCCTTTGAATTAGATGGATCCCATTTTAAAAATATTTCATAAGTTCCATCTCCATCAACATCCCCAACAGATGCGTCATTTGGAGTATAGCCAGAGCCTGGCTTATCAAGCTTTAACTCTAAGTAGGACTTATCTGATTTTACCACTGGTGAATCAGTGGATTTTTTTACGTTATTTACATAAGTATCTACTCTGTAGTTTGAGTTTGCATTTCCATTCTTATCAATATAGCAGGTTGCATCCCCTGCGTTGCTTGTATATATGAGAGAATTGTCTCTATACAATTTAAATACTGTGTTTGAAGAATCACTTGCTAGCATACGCCAGCTTACAATCATGCCTGAGCCTGTGTTGAATGCCGTTACACCCCTGTTTAAGTATTCAACCGTTACTGCGCTGCTTGTAGCAGCCTCTGTTTTTGTAGTATTTGCTACTGTTCCAAGCAATCCGCCAAAAAGCATGCTTGTCACTGTTAAACTAGCCATAAATAAAGATGCTAGCTTTTTGGTCCCCCTAGACCTAGGCTTAAGTCTCATAAATTTTGCCATAATACCTCCTAAGTATCTAAACATTAATTACGTTAGTCAATTTGCAGACCCCCTTTGACCAACATCTTTATAATATTCAATTATTAAAATTTCTTCAATAGTCCCTTAAACCTATAAAAAAGGCATTATACCTATATTTCTAGGTATAATGCCTATAAAGTCACACTTTTGTTTTAGATTTTTTAGCAAGCAATTAACTCTTCTAGTAAATCCACTAGCTGTTCCTTAGATTCAATAACCACGCTATCCATGCCAGCCTTAATAGAGCCCTCAACATTTTCCTTTCTATCATCAAGGAAAAGACATGTGCTTGGATCTAATTCGTATTTATTAAAAAGCGCCTGATAAATTGCTAAATCCGGCTTTAATTCATGCACCATATAAGAAACCATCTTGCCATCTACATAGTTCCAAAAGCTAGCGTCCTTTGCATGAGAATCAAGAAGGTCCTTTGAATAGTTTGATAAAATGTAAATGCCATAGCCCTTAGACTTTAACTGTCTTACAAGCTCCCATACATCTTCTCTTTTAACTCTCATAAGATGAGCATTAGTAAAAAACCAGTCTAAAATATCAGCATCCTTAGGATATTTCTTCTTATAAGTATCAACAATCTCCTCATAAGTCATAACCCCTCTATCAAACTCAAGCCATAACTTATCTGTAAAAATTCTTGGTCCAAACTCTTCTACTCTTTCCTTATCAAGACCATAATCATCTGTTAGCATCTCCTGCCATCTATAACCCATTAATACATTACCTATATCAAATACGATATTCTTATACTTCTTCATCTTCTTCCTCCCTTTGCAAATGTATTAATATTTTCCACGAAAACAAAAATAGTGTCAAGTAAAAGACGTGTCAGGGTGGGGTTTCTGCCATGCGGATAAACTTCGTCCGCACCCAGGCTTGCCACTCGTGACACGTCTTCATTATTCAATGAAACCCTTTAATTAGCTTTCATAAAGCTCTAAACAGGCCATTTAGACCTTGGGGAACCGTAGGGCTTCACTATGAACTTAATATCGGGTCATATTAAATTGTCAAAAAATTAATTCATAAATATAGCCACCCAATAGTAATTACCTTCACTATCCTGGGCTACTCCAACACCCACTCTGGTGTATTTAGAGGAAACTAAAACATTATAATGAGATGGAGATCCTATCCATCCATCAACAATTCCACTAGGACTTGTTTGGTATCTTCCCATCACTTCACCAAACAATCCTGCTAAACCATAATATGATGCAATCGTTGATGCTTTACTGCCATTCGGCCTCATGTGATGTCCTGTTGTGGAATCCACAACAAAGAAGTTATTAACAGCATTCTCATAGGCTCTATGACAAGCTGCTAAGGTAATAGTCTGATCTAAGCTTACAGCCCCAAGTCCTTGGCTCGCTCTAAGATCATTAATTAAACTATAAACTTCATTGATATATGAACTATAAGTTGATGCATTCACCCTAGCTTGTGCAGCATACGCAGCGTCTCCTGAAAGCACCTCACTTGTCGTCTCTTCTGTAAGGGCCTCTGTTGGCTGTGTAGTTGCCTCTTCTGTCACAGCAGCTACTGTTGCTGTTTCTTCTACATAACTCTCAGTTTCTAGCTCCTGAGTTGTAATTTCTTCAGTAACCTCTTCTACAGTTGTTTCTGTATAGCTTTCCGTTTCAATCACATCCTCTACATTAGCTGCTAAATCCTGATTAGCATTTGATTGAAAAAAATTAGGATTTACACTGGCAAAAACAGCAATTCCTCCAGCAATTACAACAATCGAGCTTGCTAATACAATTGAAAGTTTCTTTCCAAACTTCTTCTTTAACATCTCTTTACTCTCTCCCATCCCTATTATATTAAATTTTAGCCCGTCTTTAATGTAGGTTTATATTACACCCACTGTACGTGAATGTCAACTAAAATTTAGTACCCTAGTACTAGTCCTATTTTGAAATTAGTACCTTCGTAATGAGGAAGAAATCCTTTATTTATGCCTGTTTAAGCCTAATTTTTCGTGTTAATAAACTTCGAATATATAAAGTATTGTGTAAAAAATAGTACCTGCTATAGTCAAATTTCACTATAAATTTTTAGGAAAAAAAAGGAACGACAAAATAGCAAAACCTGATGTCGTTCCCTTATAATTTTATTCATTTTTATATTCATTTATATCTAATTACTTTTTCTAAAATCATGCATGTAGGCCACAAATAAAATATAGATTAAAAGCAATGAAAATAATCCGCAGGAAATTGATCCATACATAAGATAATTCATTGATACAATCATTACACTAGATGCTACAAGCATAATCATTCTTGTTAGATTCACTAATTCAAAGAAGGCTAAAAAGGACTTCTTCTTACTATAGTGAGGTTCCATCATAGGAGCAAGTAATGCCCAGGCAACCGTTGCAATCTCAAGACCAAACACGTTGTTTATTTCCCTATTTATCACATATCCCCATGTCATTACAAGGATAAATGTAGCAATAAAATAAATAGTCTTTAAAACTCTTGCCCTCTTAATATTCCTAACAGCTTCTTTTAACTCAACACATGCGCCATATAAGTTAATATTTCTTATTTCTTCCTTAGTTAGACAGGAATTAAGATTAATTGTACCTGTCTCATCTGACTTTAACTTATATAATGCCGCTTTGATTTTACGTTCTGAAACTTCTTCAAGGCCAATAATCACATTGGCAAATCTGTTAAAAAAGGCGATTTTCTTATCTGAGCAAGAATCTAAAATCTCGTCTAAGTGCTCAATCATAAGTTCACTTAAACCAGATTCATCTGAAAGATTTAGCAAAATATCGTCGAGGTTGTCATCAGATGTATCTGCACCTATTTCTTTGACCTTTCGCTTAAAGTAGTTTACTACTTCCAATATACGGCTGTTATAATCCAGTAATTCTTCCGCTGAATTCATAATACCCCCATTCTATTGGATGTAAGCCACCTCCCCATGCTACCCCAATTAGTTTTATTTAATTCCCACGATTGTTGTACATTTATTATACAACAAATTTCCCCAAAAAACTTGTATATAATAAAAACAACACCTTCTAAACTTTGACTCAAATCAAGATTTAGAAGGTGTTAACATATTTATCAAATCGCAAAATCAACATCTTGTATCTAACGATCTCTTTTTAAAATAAATCTTTTTGTGAGACCTTTTTCATCCAATCTCTTAGTAATAACATCAGCTATGGCAGTAACAATTATTACACCTGCGGCAATACCAAAAGATATAAGAATTGTTCTTAAACCAAATGAGGAAAAACCTGACCAGTCTCCAGCTACAGCCTTTCTTAGAGTTCTATATAATAGGCCTCCTGGTACCATTGGTACGATTCCAGGTACTAAAAATACTGTAACCGGACATTTATAAACTCTTGCCAAAAATTCTGCCACAATTGTAATTACAGCGGAAGCAATTATATATGAAAGAAATTCCATCACTCCAAAGTTTTGTAAAATAATAGCCACCGCCCAAGCAAAGGCTCCTCCTATGGTACCAGCTAAAATATGCTTATAATCAAGATTAAACCAAAGGGTAATACCAAAAGTTCCACCAAGGGCGGAAATAATTGTAACCCATATATTTACATCACTTCTAACCTCTGAACTTGTAGTACATAGCGCAAAACCAAAAGCAATACCAAGACAAAGAATAATAGATTCTGCACTTCTTAAAAGACCTGTAATTGTCTCCCCGGAAAACATATCTCTGATAGAGTTTGTAAAGGCGAGTCCAGGTACAAAGGGCATGATATTTCCCATACTTATAGCCGCAGCATTTAGTGGTACACCTATTGATATTGGTATATCGGCTGCCAAACCACCGGCAAAGCTACATATAAGAATTGCATAGTAATTATTTAGACTTAAACTTAAAAGATAACTATATACCACTCTTAATATTGCACCTAAAACGCCTGAATATATGGCTTCTACTATATTTCCACCAAAGAAAATACAAAAAAAGGCAGACACTAAAGCCCAGGACATAGCTAGCTTTAAAAGAGACACATCTGCCTTCTCATTTATTTTATCTAGTCTTTCTCGAAAATCCTCTAAACTTACATAACTACTGCAAACACATCTTGATAGATTATTTAACTGGGACAATTTATGCATATTATAATCTTGTCCCGGCACTCTTCTTGTCTGAGTAACCACTCTGTCATCATCTGTTTGAACTGTAACTATTAAACAGGAAGTAATTCCTAAAATATCTACTTTTTTTGCGCCGTAAGCATAACAAATTCGGCTAACAGTTGATTCTACTCTGCTTACCTCTCCGCCTGCCACGTACAAGCTCTCTCCCAAATCAAGAGCGCACTTTACAATCTGTTCCCATCTATTTGCCATAACAACTAACCTCTTATAAGCTTGCGCATTATCTTTCCAATATATCTTCAACATCACAGGCAAGGGCCTTAGCTAAATTAAGAATTGTAGCCACACTTGCCTTATTTATATCATTCTGACGTTGTTCATAGAGCTGAATCATTCTATAAGTAACCTCTGATTCATTGGATAATTGCCTCTGGGACATCCCTCTTGCCTTTCTGATTTTGGCAAGATTAGTATTTTTATCTCTTCTCTTTTGACTAATAATTTTATTAGCTTCTTTCACGAATTCTTCTACGTCTTCATCATGGAGTCCGTCGTACAAGGACAATATCTTCTCTATTGTAAGCCCTCGATTGAAAATGTCAACAAATCTTAGAGAACTTTTCCATTGAAAATATGCCAAGGCCCAGCCAGTCCAATATTCCGCCTCGTCAAAGTTCTTATTTCTTGGCTTAATTGCCTGTATATCCTTGCCTTGCTTTAGTAAAACTGTATCTACTAATTCCACTCCTGACATACCAGTTATATACTTTGGATTACCGATTTCAAACTGTCTAGCAATGCCGGTCTCAATAAAGCTAATTAAGAACTCATCCCCATCAATTCCTAAATCATATATAGCATAATCAAACATATCCCCAAGATTACACATTGCATCATCCAAGTATGTATCGTTGTAGGCATTCATCATTGGATTTCCACCCCTTTTCCACTATATCGTTAATATAGAGCTTAAGTCCGTCGTCCTCCTCACTTATAGACTTCGTAAATTCCTCTCTAAACTTCATATCTCTGGCTATTTTTTTAGGATAATAAATCTCCTTATTTGCGAAGCTAGCCTTTTTAAATTCTAATAAATCGTAGACTTTCTTAGTTCTAAGTAAAAGTTGAATTCCATTTTTGCCTAAATCCATAGACTTATAAAAATTTTCAAGGGAAATATCATTATTAAGAAAAGCATTAGTGATGGCAAAGTAAGAATCGTCAGCTCTGTAGCCTCTTACAATGTCACATTTCCAATAATCCACATAGAAATTATCTAAAATGTACTTTCTAGCCCTTATAGCATCCTCGCCGTTAATCCTAAACTGCCTGTTTTCAAGGACTATTGCCATCCAATTAAAAATGTTATACTCACCGGAATTTAAATCTAGAAAATTAATGCCCTCACCCTTTAAATTGATTTCAAACTCACTAACAAAGCCATTAGTTTTGTTTTGACAGGCCCATTCTTTAGTAATCTCCATCTCTTGTGAACAATAAAAGCCCTGACCAAAATCATTAAAAATAAAGCCTTCTCCCCAGACAGGCTTCTTTATAATACGTTCGGCACCATGGTATAGTTTCATAAAACACCCTCTTATTTAATTTTAATCACGAAAAAACCATCGTTAAAACGATGTATATACTTTAAGTATATTATATCGTCTAAACGATGGTTTGTAAACTTATTCTATAATTTTTATTCCGTATAAAAGAATTGCTTACTCTGCGCTAAAGTAGGAGATTACTTACTCTACGTCAAACAATTCCTCTAATGTATGCCAAGAAAGAACCGCACACTTTACTCTAGCTGGCATATGGGAAATATCCTGTAATGCGCCTGCCTCTTCAAGGCTTTCTATTTCCTCAAGGCTTGCCTCGCCCTTAATCATTTTTAAGAAAATGTTAGCATAGTTTAAGGCTTCCTCTTTGGTCTTACCTAACACTAAATCAATCATCATATCTGCGCTAGCCTGAGAAATAGCACAACCATCGCCTACATAGCCTGCATCAACGATTTTGTCATTCTCCACTTTAAGCTTTAAAGTTATTTCATCACCACAAGAAGGATTAACTCCCCTAAGTTCTAAGTTTGCACCTTCTATTTCATGTTTATGAAAGGGATTTATATTGTGTTCTGTTAATATTTCATTATAAAAACTTCTATTATTCTCCATAACCTAATTTACCTCTAATCTGTGATAGGGCATCAATAAATCTATCGATATCCTTTTCATTATTATAAAATCCAAGACTAGCTCTTGTTGTTGAGTTTAAGCCTAAATACTTAGTAAGTGGCTGAGCGCAGTGATGTCCTGCTCTTACCATTACATCTAGAGAATTCATGATTTCTGATATATCATGTGGATGGCAGCCATCAACTGTAAATGTTAAAATGCCATGATGATCGGCTGGATTTTGTGAACCCACTATGTTTACATGAGGAATAGCTTTCATTTTCTCAAAGGCATAAGCTGTCAACTGATTCTCTCTTTCCTCAATATAGTCAAATCCAACCTTATTAATGTAATCAATAGCTGCATGTAAACCTACTGCACCACTGGCATTAACAGTTCCTGCTTCAAACTTATGTGGAAGTTCTGCATATGTAGCGCCCTCAAGTGTTACATATTCAATCATCTCTCCACCATAAAGGAATGGTGGCATTTTCTCTAATAACTCTTCTTTTCCATAAAGAACACCAATTCCCATTGGGGCTAACATTTTATGGCCTGAAAATGCTAAGAAATCAACATCAAGTTCCTTAACATCTACCTTCATATGAGGTACAGACTGTGCTCCATCACAGACAAATATTGCTCCATTTTCATGGGCTAACTTTGCCAAAGCCTTAATATCATTTTTTATACCAAGTACATTAGAAACCTGAGTAATAGCAACTAATTTAGTGTTTTTACTAATGGCTTTTGATAACACATCAACTGTTATTGCACCATTTTCATCAATATCAAGATATTTAATCTTGGCGCCTGTAGCCTTTGCTACTTCCTGCCAAGGAAGCATGTTAGAGTGATGTTCCATAATGGAAACAAGGATTTCATCTCCCTCTTTTAAGAAGGCCTTGCCATAGGAATTGGCTATTAAATTCAAACTCTCTGTAGCATTTCTTGTAAATACAATTTCGGAAATCTTTCCGGCATTGATAAATTTTCTTACTGCTTCCCTAGCATCCTCATAGGCATCTGTAGCCTTAACAGATAGGTCATATAATCCACGTAGAGGATTTGCATTTGACTCTTCATAATAATATGTAACTGCCTCAATTACCTGTCTTGGTTTCTGTGATGTTGCTGAATTATCAAGATAGGAAGCACTATCATTAATAATAGGAAAATCTTTTCTTAAATCTGCACCAATATTTCTTAATTCTTCTAATGTATAGCTCATACTCTAACACTCCTCCCTTTAACTAGCTAATTACTCTATAAAAGATAGCCACTTTGTTTTTATTTCTTCATCTGAAATCTTTGCAACAACTGAATCTAATCTAGCCTTTGCAAGCATTTCATAAATATTCTCTTCTTTTATACCTCTAGACTTTAGATAGAATAATTCCTCTTCATCTAACTGACCAATGGTTGCACCATGATCTCCCTCCACGTCTTCCTCATCACAAAGAATAAGTGGAATTGTCTGATTAATAACTCCATCATCTAGAAGTAAAACATCTTCTAGCTCTTGACCTTTAGATGCCACACAACCCTTTATAAAATCAATGGTTCCTCTAAAAATCTTAAAAGCTTCATCTCTTAAAATACCCTTAACATTAAGAGTACTATCAGTTTTTCTTCCTGTCTGGAAAGCTACAAAATTCATATCAAGTCTGTCTCTATTATCAACTAAGTAGCCAACCTCTGCATGAAACTCTGAAGCATCTCCTACAAGATTTGCTCTTGAACCTAAGTAAGTTTTTGCAGTCTTTAATATTACTTCCTGTAAATTCACTACTGAATTTGCAGCCTGCATAGTTCCTATGTCATTAACAAAAGTTACTCCTGCCCCAAGTCTTTGAAGTTGGATAAATTCTAGGCTTGCGCCTTCTTCTAAAACAAATTTTGTCTGAACTGCAAGAAATGCCTTTGCCTTATCTTCACTTTCAAATTCTTCAATTACCTTAGCTTTACAGCCCTTCTTAACAGTTATTTCAAAGGCTGAGGCCCAATTTGCTCCATCCACTAACTTAAATGACAATACTAAAGTATCTCCAGAATTTTCATTTATTTCATACTGATTAAGACTTATATTATTAGTGCTAAGAAGATTGTCCATATCAGGGCCAACGCCAGTTACATTGACGCCATTCTTAGCAGCAATTCTCATTGCATTATTGTCTCTTGCATCTATATTGAGGCCTTTTATCTGGCCAAGTTCACAATTTATGTTATTGGCTCTAGTCACAGTAAAGATAGCGTTTGATAGCTTATCTGCTACTTCTATTTCACTGCCATTCATTTTAAGATGATTCCAGGTTTCAGCTGGCAAATGATTTATATACATGTGTCCCTCCTTGTTATACTTTGTCAATACCGGTAGTCTTTTTTTTGAGGAGTTGCATCCATGAGATACGCTTCGCGTTAGGATGCAACGAGATCAAAGGGATCCTCCCACTTTGTGGGTCCCTCCTTTGATCAGTCCTTATCCTATAGTACCTTTCATCTCTAAGCGGATGAGGTTGTTCATTTCTATGGCATATTCTAGTGGTAACTCTTTTGAAACATTATCTGCGAAGCCACTTACGATTAAGGCTCTTGCATCTTCTTCAGATAAACCACGAGACATTAGGTAAAATACTGTATCATCGCTAATGCTACCAATCTTAGCTTCGTGTCCTACATCTGCGTCCTTTGTTCTAATATCCATTGCTGGAATTGTATCTGAACGAGATTCGCTATCAAGCATTAATGAAGCACAGCTTATAGATGACTTTGAATTCTTTGCCTTAGGATTAATATTTACAGAGCTTCTAAATGTATTGCCACCGCCTGACTTTGATATTGATCTTGTATTAACATAACTTGTGGTATTAGGACCATTGTGAATTACCTTACAACCTGTATCTAGATCCTGTCCTGCGCCAGAAAATGTTACGCCTGTAAATTCAGAACGAGCACCATCTCCCTGAAGAACAGAAGTTGGATAAAGGTAAGATACATGAGAACCAAATGAACCAGATATCCACTGAATTGTTCCGCCATCTTCAACTAAGGCTCTCTTAGTATTTAAGTTATACATATTCTTTGACCAGTTCTCAATTGTAGAGTAACGAAGCTTTGCATTTTTACCAACAAATAATTCAACACAACCTGCATGTAAATTAGCCACGTTATACTTTGGAGCTGAACAACCTTCTATAAAGTGAAGGTCGGCACCTTCATCTACAATAATTAAAGTATGCTCAAACTGACCTGCTCCTGGGGCATTTAGTCTAAAGTAAGACTGAAGTGGGATTTCCACCTTAACCCCCTTAGGAACATAAACAAAGGAACCGCCTGACCAAACTGCTCCGTGAAGAGCCGCAAACTTGTGGTCTGTTGGAGGTACGAGCTTCATAAAATGCTCTCTAATCATATCTCCATACTCTCCATGCATTGCAGACTCTAGGTCTGTGTAGATAACACCTGCCTCAGCTACTTCCTTTTTTATATTATGGTAAACAAGCTCTGAATCATACTGGGCACCAACCCCTGCAAGAGATTCTCTTTCTGCTTGTGGTATTCCTAATTTTTCAAATGTATCTTTAATCTCTGTTGGAACGTCCTTCCAATCAGCCATCATCTTATTATCTTTAGGACGAACATAAGTAACGATGTTGTCCATGTTAAGGCCATCAATTGCTGGGCCCCACTGTGGGAATGGTGTATCATTAAAAATCTTAAGAGACTTAAGTCTTAAATCAAGCATCCATTCTGGATCATTCTTCTCTTTAGATATCTGACGAACAATCTCTTCTGATAGGCCGCCATCTAATCTAAAAGCGTCTTTATCTTCATTTCTAAAATCGTAAAGACTTCTATCTATATCTTCAACGTATGTCTTTTCCTTCATAGCTTCCTACCTTTCTAGTTAATATATTTTTCAAATCCTTCCTTGTTGATTTCATCAACTAATGTAGCATCTCCTGACTTAACGATCTTTCCATCCACTAGGATATGTGTGTAATCCACATCAAGAGACTCAAGAATTCTTGTACTATGAGTGATAATAATTAAAGCTCCGCCTACCTTCTCTTTATAAGCCTTAATACCTTCAGATACAGTCTTTACTGCATCTACATCAAGGCCTGAATCTGTTTCATCAAGAATTGCTAGATTTGGCTTTAGCATAAGAAGCTGTAAAATCTCAGCCTTCTTTTTCTCACCACCAGAAAATCCTACATTTAAATCTCTATTAGCATAAGAAGGATCCATAGATAATAACTTCATTGAATTTTCCAAGTCTTTTCTAAAATCCCATAATCTAATTCTTCCACCATTTCTATTCTGATAAGCATTTCTAATAAAGTTTGAAAGTGTAATACCAGGAACCTCAATTGGATTCTGGAAAGATAAAAACATACCTTTTTTTGCAATCTCATCTGTTCCTGCTTCTGTAATATCCTCACCATTAAAGAAAATCTGACCTGAAATTTTCTCATACTTTGGATTACCCATTAAAACATTTCCAAGAGTTGACTTACCAGCACCGTTAGGTCCCATAATTACATGAGTTTCACCTTCATTAATTGTTAGATTTAAGCCATGTAAAATCTCATTATCTTCAACTCTAGCCTTTACATCTTTTACTTCTAATATCTTGTTAGCCATTTATACTTCCTCCTTAATTGGCATTTTTTTATTATCTTTAATACCCGCATTTACAAGGCAACCTGCTCTGTCAGCCTTAACAGCTTCTTCAAGTCTTTTCTGTGCTGCTTCTAAATTACCTTTAGCTTCTATCTTAAATTGTTCCATAGACCACTTTCTAATGATGTCTAGAATCGGAATAGTTGATTCACCCTTTGGTGTTAATGAATACTCAACTCTTGGCGGAATCTCTCCATATTGCTTTCTCTCAACAATATTCTCTTGCATTAATTCCTTCAAAGTAGATGCAAGCATTCCATCTGTAATTTCTGGCATATCTTCTCTTAATTGGTTATAACGAAGGGTTCCCTTATCATTTAAAACACATATTACTCTAGCCTTCCACTTTCCTCCGAAAACCTGTAATCCGTATTCTATTGGACAATAAATACTATTCTTCTTATCTTCTTTCATACACACCTCGTTAATCCTCATAAACTCTTTATTTATCTTCTCTACAATAATAAATCGAGCACAATCTTTACTGTAGTTTATTGGATTATAGCACTACACTATTAATATTGCAAGCTACTATTAAAAATAATAGTAATGGAATTTTACTAGCTTTCTTAATATTTTATTTTTCCAAAAAAATCTGTATAATTGTTTATGACATTTTTTCTAGGAAATATCAGATTTACAAATTTGATTATTTTATATATTTTTTCAGAAAGGAGAAAGATAAACATTTTCTAAAAAATAAAAGAAACTGTTTATTAAGAAGAATGACTAAAGACTTAACTAAGGGTAAAATTATGCCTCAACTAATTAATTTTACTATTCCCCTAATTATTGGTAACATTTTCCAATTGACCTATAATGCCATGGATAGCATTATTGTTGGTCGTTTTGTAGGAGCTGAAGCCCTTGTGGCAGTGGGTAGCGCAAACCCTATCACTACACTTATGATCAATCTCCTAAACGGACTTTGCATGGGTGCTGGTATCCTAATGGGCGTTCAATTTGGCGCTAAGGATTATAAGACTTTAAAAAGACAGATAAGTACCACAATGCTTGCAGGTCTCATTTTTTCAATTTTTATTAGCTTAGTGTGTATTGTAAATGCACCTCTAATTTTAAGATTGTTACAGATTCATGAGTCTGCCCTAGCTATGGGAATTAGCTATATGCGAATCGTTTTCCTAGGTCTAATTTTTACTTATGGCTATAACTTCCTATCAAGTACTCTAAGGGCTTTGGGCGATAGCACGACTCCACTCTACTTCCTAATTTCAAGTGCTATTATTAACATCCTTGGAGATTTGATTTTTGTTATTATCTTTAAAATGGGTAGCAACGGATGTGCTATTGCTACGGTTTTAAGTGAATTTCTTAGCGTAGTTTTCTGTCTTATTTACATAAAAAGAAAAGTTCCTATTCTAAACCTTGGACTTTCTTGGTTTATCTTTGATAAGACACTACTTGCTAAGACAGTTAGTTACGGATGGGCTTCTGCTATGCAGCAGGCCACAGTTCAGATGGGTAAGATTGTAATTCAGGCTATTGCCAATTCTATGGGTATTGCAGTTTCTGCTGCCTTTACAATTGTTAATAGAATCGATGATTTTGCCTATACTCCTGAGCAAAATATTGGTCATGCCATGACAAGTTTTATGGCGCAAAATAGAGGAGCTAAAAACTTCAAGCGAGTAAAATCCGGCTTCCTTGATGGTATGAAATTAGAACTTACCTATGGAGTATTTATTTTACTTGTATGTTACTTACTTGCAAATCCACTTATGATGCTATTTACCAAGGATGCCCTTGTTATAAAAGAAGGTGTTACATACCTTCACGTAATCGCCTTTTGTTATTTACTTCCTGCCATGACTAATGGAGTTCAGGGCTTCTTTAGAGGTATGGGAGATTTAAAGGTTACACTTATTAGTAGTTTCGTAAATATGTTTGTAAGAGTTATTGCTGTAAGTATTCTAGTATTTATATTTAATGCAGAAATTCTTTCCTTCCCTTATGGTTACTTAGTGGGTTGGATTGGTATGTTGCTTGCCGAAATCCCACTACTAATTAAGAATTTAAGAAATTGGGATAAGTTAGAGAGCATTGCTAAAGAATAGCTTAGCGCTTTTGACTTTCAATCTAAATTAAAAAGAACACCCCATTACAGCCCTAGGATTTGGACTATAATGGGGTGCCTTTTTATGCGGGTTATAAGATTTAGCAAATATTTTGCGAAAAATCGCTCTAGTCTATTCGTACATAGAAATAATATTCTTCATCGCAATAGTAATACTCATATTCAGAATCATAAACCATATGAGTTATATTAAGCCCAATAAATTCATCATCTGAATCTACATTAGTAATTTCATTTCCATTTCGCAAAGCATCAATGATAGCCTTTAGGAATTCGCCATCATTTTCCTCTAAATCATCTAGATATAAAACCTCTGATTCCATATCTTCATTTGCTGGAAATTTATAATCAGTAAAATAAATGTCATAATAACTACTTGTATCAGATATATTATATTCATCATAAAGACTGTTAGTATCTGAGTTTAATACATAAGTTTCTAAAATGTCTGCAAGTCCTGTTCTAATTTCTTCCTGCTCATATAAGTCTTCGTTGCAGTAATTCATAACTAAAGCTAGTGCCTTTGGAGTATATTCCTGAGTAATAGGAATTATAACCTTATACTTCTTACCATTCTTTGAAAAATAAGCTCGAATATTAGTACTTGAGCCCTTTACTCTTGCCATATATACATCTTTAAAATCTAATTCGTTTAGTTCTTCCACTGCAGTCTGATATACATTTTTAATCTCAGAACTTGTAAGTTTATCAATTACCGCATCGTATTCAAAACTTGCCTCATTCACATCTGGATATTTATCAAAAGCCTTCTGATAATCCTCGTAATCTGATAGCTTAGAAGCAATCTTCTCAATATCAGAATTGCTTAACCATACAATTCTCTTATTCTTAATAATTGAGCTATTAAACTGTACTTCAACTGCTGTATATCCGTCATCTGTAATATTAAAATCTCTTATATCAGACTTTATAGCTTTCTTTTTAGTTCTCTTATAGGCATCAATTAAAGTATCAATAACTTCTTCATCTGTTATCTTATACTTTCCCGTAATTACGCCTGTGTATTCTGTGGCTTCATATCTATAATTGTTGCCTATAATGGAAATGCTAACATTTTTCACATTATCAGTTGTTGGTGTGTAATTATTGATATTCTTTACAGTCATATTAATGCATAAAGAAATTCCAACTGTAACCACAATACCTACAATTAAACTTGGAATCGCCTTAATGATGCTTGCCACTCTCTTTGAAGCAATAAATTCATAAATTCCAAGAATCACAATAGTAACAAGGAAGGTGGCAACAATTTCCCAAAAGCTCTCAATACTGTGATCTTCATTAATAAATCTCGCAATACTATAAACATTTAAGGCAACTACTATAGCTGTTCTAATTATAAATCTTAAGACTCTACTAATAGCGCCCTTTCCAGCGTATTCACTCTTTCTTTTATTAAATGCATAAGCACCAAGAAGTAAATAAACAAAACTTAGTATAATACTATAAATATATGTTCCAGGATTAGAAATAATATCCGAGAAACTTTCTAAGTGGTTAATTCCTACAAATCTAAACACAAAAGCAACATCAAAATTATAAATGTTATTAAATAGACCAGGAACCTCGTCAACTCTAAGTATTGTTTGAGTGTTAATAAAACTAAAAACTATAGTAGAAATAAATCTTGGTAAAAAAACTATTATGCTAGCTGTTAATACGTTACTAATTATATTTCCTGTTAAAGCGCAAGCTAATGCAAAAGCACAAAGTGCTTGAAAACCATATATAAACAAGGACAAATGCATCAAAAGCATTCCACTATAATCTACTATTAAATAATCCTTATATAACAAAAAACTAACAAGCTGAATTATCATATTAAGTAATAGTATTAAAAACAGCCATACCACTCCTGCCATAAATCGACTTAAGTAAAGTGCAAGTCTAGTATATGGTAGTGAATGATAAAAGTCTGATGAAACTCTTTGATTTAGGAAATGCCATACTATAAGACTAAAAGCGATAACTAATAGTGGGATTATTACTATTAAAAATCCATTCTCGTCAAGTCCTGTAACAATAGCCTTTGAATATTCATACTCTGCATGTATCTGTCCTAAACTATATTTCATTCTTTCTTGAACAAGATCAAAAACAATAGTGAAAGATATAAATAATACACCTATTATTCCAATTATTCCTACAGATTTTAACTGACTAAAAGTCTGTTTAAATAGATTAAAACTAAAAATGCGTTTATTATTCATATGTCGCCTCCAAAAAATCGTATCCAAGTTTTTCCATCTCATATATGAATATTTCTTCTAAAGTTAAAGGTAATACATCAAGTAAAACTGGATTTAAGCCTTTTAACCTATTTACTACGATTTCCTTTTCACCATTAATAATAATATTGGCAACTGAACCTCGTTGAGAATAACTTACTATATCAAAGTCACTAAATTTATCTCTATTAAATTCTTCCCTAAAGGCAATCTGAACCTTAAATTTATGCGTCTTTAATTCAATAATATCACTATCAACCACTAAGCTGCCTTTATGTAATAAAACCAAATGATCACATATATCTTCAAGTTCCCTAAGCGAATGAGAAGTAATAATTACAGTTGCTTTTTTATCTGCAACTATTTCACATATTTTCTTCTTAACAAACTTTCTAACTACTGGATCGAGACCATCAAAAGTCTCATCAAATAATAAATAATTTGCACCTGTAGAAAGGGCAAGTACAATAGCTGCCTGTCTTCTCATACCCTTAGAATAATGTCCTAAATTTTTATTAATATCCAATTTAAAATCTATTATTAACTCATTAAATAAGTCTTTATCAAAATTATCATATACAGAAGCATAGAACTTAGCCATTCGCTTTAAATCTGCACCTGGGAAAAAGTATAATTCATCTCCCACAAGTACAACATCTTTCTTTACTTCAGGATTATTATAAATAGCCTGACCATCGTAAAGTACTTCCCCTTCGTCTACTTCATATATACCTGCTAAAATTCTTAATAATGTGGATTTACCTGCCCCATTAGAACCAACCATTCCATATATACTTGAATCACTAATATTACTGCCAATTTTATCTAAAGCCTGAAAATGATCAAATTTCTTAGATACAGATTTTAATTCAATCATCCATACACCTCCTCGATTATCTTCATAATCTCTTGCTTAGTTACTCCTGCCAACTTCATCTCACCAATTAAATCTTTAAGATCTGCCGCCTGCTCCCTCTTGTCGTTACCTATGATGTCCATTGCATTCTCAGATATAAAAGAACCTTTTCCCGGTACCGAAGCTATCAAGCCCTTTCTATCAAGTTCGGCATAAGCTTTTTGGATTGTATTCGGATTGATGCTTAATTCCCCAGACAAACTTCTTACAGAAGGCATCTTGTCCCCAGATTTCATTACTCCTGTAAGTACCATTGTCTCTACTTGCTCAATTAGTTGTTCATATACTGGTGTACGAGACATTGCATCAATAATAAACATTCTCTGCCTACCTTTCATATACTTACCTTTCATATATGTCTTTAGTTTATCTTCATGTTACAAAATCCAATACTTTACTAGTTAATGTTACATATTATTCTTTATTGTTTCTTGGTGTTTTTTAAAATGTGAATATATAAAATGAAAATTATCTTCTAAAATTTACTACAGTTTCTGGTAAATTGTAATTCTTTTTTGAAAAATCAGCACCCTAATAGTTATTCTTGTATTGGGATAAAGGTTAGATAACATATATATTGTAGCATCCGTTATGGTAAATGCCTTATCGGGTGCCGATTTTTAATTCTAGCGCTTACGCGCTCTTTAGTGTATCAACATCTTATCGTGCGTCTTAACTGTACTAACTGTCTTAGTACAGTTATATTATTACTCTTAATTCATTTTTTGTCAATGATTAATTTATTCTTTTATCCAATCTTAAAAACAAAAAAATAGGAGGAAACTCCTGTATTTAAGGCGTTTCCTCACTTATCTTAGTTTTTGATAATTTTTATCAATTTAAAATTTTAGAATATTATTGACATTCGTATAAAATTCAGTCCACAAATTCTTTAGTTCATCTAGAACTACTAAACCTGGCATTGTTATTGAATAATACTTTCTACTAATTTCCCTTTCCTTTGGCTGTGTCCACTTTGCTACCACAAGACCTTCGTCTTCAAGTCTATATAGTATTGGATATAAAGTGCCTTCCTTTACGCTAAACATTCCGTTACTACGCTCTTTCATCTCTGTAAGAAGTTCATAACCATATTTCTCTTTTTCGCTTAGTAATTGAAGCACAAGTATTTCAAAAACACCCTTCTTTAACTGTCTCTCATACTTCTTGTTAACTGCCATCTCTACCTCTAATTCTAAATATATTCATGAACCTTTTCATTAATTAGTTCTTTAAATCTGCCATATCTTTTCTGTTCTGATGGTACAAATCTTTCTGATTCCACCATCTCAATAAATTCTTCATAAGGTATAAACTTATAGTCCATAGTTTCTCCAAGTTGAAGTTTAATCTTGGTTTCTGATTCAATCAAATTAATGTAACTATGGTAAATCACATGCTTTCTTGCATCTGAAAATTCATATAGAGGAATTAAGTCTTCTGGCGCTACTTTAATGCCAGTTTCCTCTAAAAGTTCACGAGCTGCTCCCTGTCTTGCAGTTTCACCCTTAAGGATTGAACCTCCCGTAACTTCCCATTTAAGGGGATAAGTCTTATTACGAGAACGCTGGGTAACTAAGATCTTACCTTCGTCCTTCGTAATCGTGTAAACCATTACTACTACATGATAAACTCCCTCTGGTAGTGATTTTGCCTGACTTCTTTTAACATCAAGGCCAAGTCTGTGTTCATCACAATCGTAGCCATCCCAGATTTCATCATCAATAACCTCTACAAAACCATCGTAATATTGCTCGCTAAAATATATCATTTCTTCAAGCTGCTGTCTTGTATAATGGATATTCTCTGGAACTACGAGCCAAACTGAGTTTGCATCATCCTTTCTTCTTGCCACTGCGGTCAAAACTCCTGTAAATTCATCAAGTGGTACATCCACGCCTAATACATAGGCCTCCTGTCTAGAAAATTCACCATTTTGCCCTATCTCACAATCTCTTTCTACGTACCCGCAATTAATAGGGTACACTATCGAGGGGTTGTCTTCGTCTGTACTGCCCAAGGGATGATCAATCTTAACAGTAACTGTTTCTTCTCTCATAATACCTCATTTCATATAACTTTTTAATTGCGCCAAAGGCGTCTCATGTGTTAAATATACACCAATATATTCCCAATCGCAACTTAGAACAATGGAGAAATTAATCTAATTAAACACTGCCAAAGTGTTAAGTGCTGATGCTTATAGTCAGAGTACTTCTCAGTTACATCCACTGATTTTTCAAATATTTCCTCAAAGTTTTCTCTAACACTTATTGCTGTATCTTTATCGTAAATAAGAGTACCATTTTCAAAATGATGATAAAGACTTCTAAAATCCATGTTAATTGTATTAACTGCTGAAATCTCATCATCGCAGGCCCACTGCTTAGCATGCATAAAACCTGGTGTATATTCATAAATTCTAACCCCGTGCTTTACAAGGCCAGGATAATATGAACGTGTCATTGAATAGGTAAGCTTCTTATCTGGTATTCCTGGAGTTACAATTCTTACATCTACCCCGCGTCTTGCAGCAAGAGTAAGTTCTCTTCTCATCTCATCGGTAATTAAAAGATAAGGTGTAGTGATATACACGTAATCCTTTGCATTCTTAATGATATTAAGATATACATTTTCGCCAACCCTATCTTCTCCAAGAGGACTATCTGCATAAGGGCTAACATAAGCCTTACTATCTCTTACCAAATATTCCACTGGAGAATAGTCTATATCAATATACTTGCTAATATCTTCATCCGTCTTTTTAATAGAATTCCACATAGACAGGAAAATAATTGTGTAATTATGCACAGCCCTTCCAACTACCTTGATTCCAGTATCATACCATTCCCCATATGGGTGAGTAATATTAAAATATTCATCAGCAAGATTATAACCACCAGTCACTGCATAAAGGCCGTCAACTACTGTAATCTTTCTATGATCTCGATTATTCATAAACATATTAAAGACTGCGCTAACTGGGTTAAAGACTCGACAGTCAATGCCCTTTTCTCGCATCTCTTTAATAAAGTCCTTATTTAAGAAAAATATACTACCAACATCATCGTAAAAGAGACGAACCTCTACTCCTGCTGCCGCTTTTCTTATAAGTACATCCTTAATTCGACCAAAGCTTGTGGCATCTTCAATGGCGTGATATTCCATGAAAATGAACTTCTTTGCAAGCTCTAGTGTGGATATCAAGCTTTCAAGCCCATCTTCTGAACAGCCATGATATTCAACTGCTGTCTTATTATGAACTGGAAAAGCCATGTGATTATAAAGGTACTTAAATTCATTTGAAATAGCTTTATCCTTTTGTTCAAGTTCCTTTGCCACTGCTTCATCTTGAACCATAAAAGGATCAATTTCCTCTACCATATTTTCAAATCTAATTCTAGCTTTCTTAGTAATTACGGGTCTTCCATATAGAAAATAAAGCGGAACACCCATAACAGGTAAGCTTAATATAACTATTATCCAAGGTGAACGCATTGAGGCATTACTTGTCTTTACATGCATCTTAAGCACAATAAAAATCGCTATAATTGTAAAAACTAAATTGATACTTGCCGCATAATTAAATACCATTAGTACTAAAGTCTCTGTCCAAACGATCTGTAAAACAAACATAAGGGCAGCCATAATCAGACGTCCAGCACTATTCTTTGCGGAAGTTTTCTTTTCTGTACGCATCATTACTCAGTATTCCTTTATTTAAATTCAATAACTTATCACATCAAAAATTACATCAATATTATTATATACCATATTCTATAAACTGCCTATAATCACAATCTTAATATATTATTAAATCTAAATTTCCTGACCTGCAAACTGAGTCATATAAAGCTCGTAATAACGCCCCTTTGCCTTAAGTAATTCCTTATGATTGCCTATTTCTACGATTTTTCCCTGATCCATAACCACAATTTTATCGGCATCCTGAATAGTTGATAGTCTATGGGCAATTATAAGGCTAGTTCTATCCTTCATAAGATTAACCATGGCATCCTGAATTCTCTTTTCAGTTCTTGTATCTACAGAAGAAGTGGCCTCATCTAATATAAGAATCTTTGGCTTTGCAAGGAAAGCTCTAGCAATACTTAAGAGCTGTCTTTGTCCTTGGGAAATGTTTTGTCCTTCCTTAGCTAATCTAAAGTCGTATTTATTCTTAAAATGATTTATCATGTTCTTACAATGACTATGTTTTGCAGCCTCTTCCACCTCTAAATCTGTAGCCTCTAAATTAGAGTACTTAAGATTATTCTTAACAGTATCTGCAAAAAGCACTGTATCCTGTAGAACTATGGCTGTATTCTTTCTTAGATTATTACAGTCAATGTCCTTTATATTCACACCATCAATTAAAATCTCGCCACTATCTATATCGTAAAAACGCATTAATAGATTTACCACAGTTGTCTTACCACTACCTGTAGAACCAACTAATGCCACCTTTTCCCCTGCCTTGACCTCTAAGTTAAAGTCATATAAAACCTGCTTTTCTGGCACATAAGAAAAGTTTACATTTTTAAAGCTAATAAGTCCCTTTGAAGAATCCATAAGCTTAGTTCCTGACTTATCCTCCTTTGGCTCATCCATTATGGCAAAGACACGTTCAGCACCGGCAATGGCTGTCTGAATCTGGCCGTAAATGTTAGCAAGCTCATCAATAGGTCTACCAAACTGCTTAGCATAGACAATAAAGGCAGAGATTACGCCAACGGAAATCACCCCATTTATGGCAAAATATCCACCAAAGGCCGCAATAATTACAAAACCAATGTTATTAATGACATTCATAATTGGTCCCATAGAACTTCCTAAAACCTCTGCCACAATACCAACTCTTGTAAGATTATTTGATGTATTGGCAAATTCCTTTAAAACCTCTTCCTGTCTATTATAGGCTGTTACTGTCTTGTAGCCTGTAATCATCTCTTCAACAGTACCATTTAGGCTACCAAGTAAGACCTGTCTTTTCATGTAAAACTTTCTCATGGCCTTTGATAAATACTTAGTGGCAAGCAAAGTAAGAATTACTGTGATTATGGAAAATGCAGCAAGCTCCGGACATAAGTAGATCATCATAAGGGCTGTGCCTATAATTGTAAGGATACCGGAAAATAGTGATGATAAACTCTGGGAAATAGTTGTAGATACATTTTCCACATCATTAGTCATTCTACTCATAATGTCACCGTGAGAGTGGGCATCTAAGTACTTTATAGGTAGGTTAACGATGCAATCAAACAAATCCTCTCGTAGTCTCTTTACAATCCTTTGGCTAAGCATGGCGCTAAGTCTAGTTTGTACAAAACTAAAGAGGCTATAAATTCCATAGGTAATTAGCATAACAACAAGGATTGGTCCTACTGCCTTGTAGTTTCCATCTGTAATACTATCAATGGCATTACTTTGAAGCTTTGGGGCATAGACACTAGCAATTACAACGATTACTACTGCAAGCAAAAGTAAAGCCACAGTATTTAACTCTTTTTTAAAATAATTCACTAGTCTTTTTAGGGTAACTCCTGTGTTTTGAGCCTTCTCAACCACTGCTCCTCTATTTCTAGGACCCTTGCCGCCCATCATATTATTGTAGTTTTTCATATCTGCCTGTTTTGAAAGGTTTGATGTATTATTCTGCAATCTGGCCACCCCCTAACTGTGAATTATAGATATCCTGATAAATTGGGCTTATCTTTAGCAATTCTTCGTGACTTCCCACAGCTGATAACTTGCCCTCATCTATAATTACGATTCTATCTGCATCCTTAACAGATGCGATTCTTTGAGCCACAATAATCTTAGTAGTGTTAGGATATTCTTCCTTTAAGGCCTTGTATAGATTAGCCTCTGTCTTTAAATCAAGGGCTGAGCTAGCATCATCAAATATAAGGATATCCGCCCCCTTAATTACAGCTCTAGCAATAGCTAGTCTTTGCTTCTGTCCACCAGAAAGACTTGTACCCCCTTGAGTTACTACTGTGCCAACTCCTTCTGGCTTATTCTCTATAAACTCTAGGGCCTGTGCCATCTTAGCAGCATGCATAACTCTGTCATAGTCTGCATCTTTCTTACCCCAAGAAATATTTTCTCTTATAGTCTCACTAAAGATTTCGCTTTTTTGAAGGGCGATAGCAATCTTATCTCTTAAGGCCTTTAGCTTGTAGTCTCTAACATCCACGCCATCAATTAGCACCCTTCCTGAACTTACATCATAAAATCTAGGAATTAAATTTACCAAGCTAGACTTACCACAACCTGTCTCCCCAAGGATTCCAATGGTTTCTCCCGGCCTTATATGTAAACTAAAGTCCTTGATAATTAAATCCTCTTTTTGTGTAGGATAGGCAAAAGATACATTTTCAAAAATAATATCACCAGGCTTCTTATCCCTCTCTTCGTCTCTTGCACTTCCGTCGTCTCCCTTAAATCCTTCAAAATCTCCATCCTTAATTTCTGGAAGGCAATTTAGCACCTCCAAAATTCTCTTTCCAGATGCCATACCACGAGATGCATTTTGGAAAATCATATTCATACGCATAACTGCATTAAGAACCTGTGATGCGTAAGTGATGGCCGCCATAACCTCCCCCGGTGTGACGCTGCCATTCATAACATTAATCTGGCCCACCTTAATAATGGCAACCACTGAAAAGTTAAGAATCACGTTCATAATAGGAGTCATGTAAGAAAGAAGTAAGAGTACGTCAAGCTGGGTATTTACTAATTCATCGTTGGATTTTCCAAATCTCTTCTTTTCGTAATCCTCTCTAACATAAGCCTTTACAACTCTAGAGCCTGCTACATTTTCCTGCATAACGTTATTTAAGTTGTCTAGTTTCTTTTGAAGAATTGTGAACTTAGGATTGGCCTTGGCAATAAAATATACTACGCAAAGCAAGATTAGTGGTAGAGAAATTCCAATAACCACGCCAAAACTTAAGTTTAGACTAAGCATGCAAAAAAGGCCGCCAATAAAGAGAATAAAGGTTCTAACAAAACCTCGAAGGGCCATCTGCACGAAATTTTGCACCTGAGTTACATCATTAGTAACCCTTGTAATTAGTGAGCCTGTGGAGAATTCATCTGTCTGTGAAAATGAAAAGCCCATTATACGACTAAACAAATCCTTTCTAACATCATTACCGAAATTCTGACCTGCGATATTGGCAAAAATTCCGGACATAATGCCACAAACACCACCAATAAACACAAAGAAAATCATCATAAGGCCCAGTCTAATAACTAGTCCAAGGTCACCAACACCGTTATTTGAAAGGCCAAGAACACCTTCATCTACAATTTTACTCATAAGTCTTGGCTGTAAGAGGTCCATGCTGGCCTCCCCAATCATAAATAGTGGGGCTAGAACTGCTGCCCACCAGTATTTTTTAATGTACTTAATCATATAAGCCTCCCCATATATTTCTGCCCATACGCAGAGTAAAAAAAGGACAGGCCATTAAAATAAATGACTTGTCCTTAAATTCTAATCTTCAAAAACTTTCTTTATACTTTCGTAATGTAAGAATTCGCCGCGATCAGCGATTTCCTTTATCTCATCTAAACTAGCAAATTTAAAACCTAGTGTCTCTTCTTCCTGTAACTTAACATCCTCGTCCTTAACATCCATCTCAAATCGATAGATATCAACGAAGTAGTTATCCTTCTCTTCAGGATTATCTCTTCTATAACTAAAAACGTAACCGCCCTTAGCATTAGTTACATCAATGCCTGTCTCTTCTTTAATTTCTCTTCTTACAGCATCGATGGAATCTTCACCAGCCATAGCGGCACCACCGGAAACTTCCCAATGCCCTGGAGCCCAAGCCTTTGTAAGTACTCTTCTTGTAATTAAAAATCTACCATCAGGTCTTTTAATTACGCCAAGTACTGTTAGGTGATAGTCTCCCGGCTGCATGTTCCAATCGTTACGCTTCATGGTTCTGCCTGTTCTTTCTTTATTAACATTATAGATATCCCATAATTCCATTGTCATTTCCTCGCAAATTTTTTTCCATAAGTTTAGCATGCCTTCTTTCGAAAACATGCTATATTACTACATACATTTGAAATTATATCACACAAAAACACTTTATTTCAATGAATTGTTTAACTTATAGTTTTTTCAAACTCCTCTTTTAAACTAGCCTGACGCTCAGGGGAAAGATTATTAAAAATCATCTTGCAAGCATCATAGGTCTGAGCAAATCTCTTAACTGCAAAGAGCCATAAATAAAAATCCATAATCTTAGAGGAATTATTATTAGAGTTTGCAGTAAGAATAGGGTCTGCTACCTTCTTTATGTTATCAGATACATTTGCCTTAACCACATGTGGCGTGCTTTCTTTAAACATTGCAAAGGATATCCAAGCTGCAAGCTGAGCGTTACTATTGATGTTATGTAAAAATGAAGTCTTACTAGCACCGTTAGTTAACTCCCTTACTCGTCTAAACATGTAGTCATTAAAATCTGTACCCTTAATATCTCTTTGTCTTGCCTCATTAAAAGCCTCTGTTATGGCCTTTTCAATGTCTTCTTCATTTATCTCATGACTTTTTGAAACTGGATTTAAAAGTAAGTAAGAAGAATCAATCTCTAAGGCGTTCTTAATATTGTAACTTACAGCAATAGCCTGAGGTGTCTCAAGTCTATAGCTAAGTCTTACATCTGAATTAGAGTAATAAAAGCTTGGTAAGTAATCAGTCTTAAAGCCAGCTACATAAATTTCCTTTTCCTCAAGCTTTGTCATAGTTTCCTTGATGTTATAACCGGGTCTAATGCCTGAACATACTAGTAGCACATTGCTTGCTGATAAAGACTCAATATCATAAGAGCTTTCAAAGCCTTCTAGCAATTCCTTATTAACACCTGCAATTGAAGAGGCTGAAACTACCTTTATGCCTACCTTTGAAGCTATGTAAATAACTGCAGATAAAAGCATATTGCCAGTTTCATTAGCAGCAAGTGCAATGGGTAAGTCTCGCTTACTAATTCGAGATATATTTTCCCTATTATGACCTAAAAAATCTATATCAGAATCCGATAAACCTACCTTTATTCTTCCATTCGCAACATACATAAGAGCTGGAACTACGCCATACTCCTTAATTGCGTTAATTAATGACTTAACCAATTCAACATTCTCTGGATATTGTAAGTTAAGAAAAATCGATGCCACTTCAAGGGCAACTATTGGAGTTTTTGATTTTATAGCTGTAGATATCTCATCTGATATATCTATATGTTTACATTCCATAACCGTATATCCACCTTATATATAATCTAGCTAAAATCCTGATACAACTTGATTTCTTCCTGTGGACTTAGCTGTATACAAGAGCTCGTCGGCTCTCTTAATGACTAAGTTGTTCTCGTCGTTTTCCTTACCTCTAGTAATCCCAAAGGACATAGTTACAGAAATCTCATAACCATTAACGTGAACAACCTCCGCTCTGATTCTATCAAGAATTCGATTTAGGTGCTTAATTGATGAGTCATAGTCCATCCTATCAAACACGATTAGAAATTCTTCGCCACCCCAACGGGCAACAAAGCCTCTGCCCTGCATTCCTTTCTTTAAAATGTTGGCAACAGCCACTAAGACTGCATCTCCCGCATCGTGTCCATAGGTATCGTTAACTTTCTTGAAATAGTCGATATCCCCAATTGCTACATTGAACTGAGTTCCCTTTTCTCTAGCTCGGTTAATAATGCTTCTAAGCCTTGTATCACCGCGCCTTCTATTGTTAATCTGGGTTAAAGTATCGAGTTCAATCATAGCCCTAAGGGCTGTCTGCATTTTCACAACGGCCTTGGCCATACTTCCAAATTCATCATTTCTATTCAAAATATTAGGATCTAGGCTGCCATCTAGTTTACCCTTAGATACCTTAGTAAATTGCTTCTCAAGTTTAGAAATCACAGAAACGAAATTTCCTGTGCTCTTATAACTAATAAAGCCAATCATAATTATTCCGATAGTTCCAATAATATAAACTGGGATTAGTTTTAGTAAAATGTAGGTGTTGACCTGATTGGCAGGCTTAACCACCTCTACCATTCCAGCAATAGAGCCATCTGAATTATAGAGAACTTTATAATATGCATAGTAATTGATTCCATTCAAAGTGACATTATTATAAAACTTTGACTTGCCTTTTTCTAGTACATCTTTTTTAACTTTACTGTGTGCAGCAATGCTTACAATACGCGCTCCGTCACTATATTTAAGAGTTGAGATTACTCTAAGGTCATTATAAAAAAATGTAATTCCCATGTTAGTTCCATCAACCAAGGAATCAATTAAATCGTAATTGTTATTAAGAAGAGTCTCACCCTTATAAATTGCGACCTCCTCTTCTCCCACCTTAGTGTAGTCTCCTGGATTCTCTCTATCCATCATGTTAATTGCAGTATTCGCAAAATCAATTAGGTTCTGCTTAATGTTATTATCAATAGCATTACGCATCATAGCATGAGAAACAAACACAATAATCACAAGCATAAAAACAGCTGGAATTGTTGCTGCTCTCATCATTTGGTTACGAATACTTTTAGGACTCTTTTTACTAGCTTTTTTAGCTTCCATAAATTACCCTCTACTATTTAACCCCTATTATATTGTTCCAAAATATCTAACTAAATAATAGCACATAAAGAGGGCAACCACAAGAAACTTATCTATTATCAACCTTCTCTGGATACATGTCGTGGTGAGTTAATCTGTCAAATGCAACCTCTTCCCACTTAGTACCCTTCTTACCGTAATTGCAGTAAGGATCAATAGAAATTCCTCCTCTTGGAGTGAATTTTCCCCAAACCTCAATATACTTAGGATCCATAAGCTTAATTAAATCCTTCATAATGATGTTTACGCAATCTTCGTGGAAATCGCCATGGTTTCTAAAGCTAAATAAGTAAAGCTTAAGTGACTTACTCTCCACCATTAATTCTCCTGGTACGTAGGAAATATAGATTGTCGCAAAATCTGGCTGTCCTGTAATAGGGCAAAGTGATGTAAACTCTGGACAGTTGAACTTTACAAAATAGTCATTTCCTGGATGCTTATTAACAAATGTCTCTAAAACTTCTGGTGCGTAGTCTGACTTATACTTAACGCCAGCCTGACCTAATAATGTAACATTTTCTCTCTCTTCTGGTTTTCTTGTTGTACTCATTTTATACCTCCGGCTAATTAGCCTACCTTTCTGTATGATATCTTTACCATGATTATAGTTTAGTATTTAAATTAGTCTATAAATTAATCTTCAAACTCGTATGTTAAGGCTGGATCTGGGGCTCCGTTAAGTCTGAAAGCTTCCGCTCTATCAATACATGTACCGCAAACGCCACATGGCTTATCCTTGCCTTCATAGCAGCTCCATGTGTACTTATATGGAACGCCAAGTCTAAGGCCTTCCTTTACTACATCTGCCTTATGAGAATTAATAAATGGAGCAACAATCTTTACCTGCTTTCCACTTCCCTCATAAATTGCCTTATTCATAGCATCGTTAAATACTGTTGAGCAATCAGGGTATGCGCTACCTGCTGCATCATCTGCATGTGCACCATAGTAAATTACGCTACATTCCTTAGAAAGAGCAAAACTTGCTGCTGATGAAAGGAATAAACCATTTCTAAATGGAACGTAAGTTGAAACTGGCTTTCCATCTGTTTCTTCAAGCTGCTTGGCATAACTTTCCTTTGGAATCTCTTCTTCAGAACCCTTTAAAAGGGAACAATTACTATATGTAAAAATCTTTGCTAAATCGAGAGTGTAGAGCTCAACGCCGTAAAATTCACAGACCTTTTTAGCGCTCTTTACTTCTCTGTCATGCTTCTGTCCGTAGCTAATTGAAAGAGCTACAACATTTTCCTTACCATATTTATCCACTGCCATACCAAGACATGTTGTACTATCGATTCCACCACTACATAGTACTAATGCTTTTTCTTTTTTCTCTACCATAATCTTAACCTTCCTTTTTTAATGTATTTTGTCGTAGTTAGCTTCGCTAACTGCGATAGGGGGGAACATCAGCCATTAGATTCGCTTCGCGAAGGGCTGACGCTTGGTCACAACTAGCTGCGCTAGTTATGACAGGGGGAACATCAGCCATTAGATTCGCTTCGCGATGGGCTGACGCTAGGTCGTAATTAGCTTCGCTAAATTACGACAGGTTAAACTCCTTGCTTGTTTGGGTCCCAGATGATTTTGTGCATCTGTAACTGTAAGAAGACATCATTCATTTCATGCTCCTTCATAAAATCAACGATTTCCACTGGTTCAATCTGTCCAAACACAGGGCTTATAATACAATTTGCTTTTGAAGTTAAATCATATTTTGTTATGATTTCAAGTGTTCTTTCAAGGTCAGCTCTGCTGCCACTAACAAACTTTACTGAATCCTCCTTATGAAGATAGTTAAAGTTTTCTGTATCCATGGCTGCCTCGCAACCTGAACTTGCAAGCTTATAATCAAGTGTCATAACCGGACGACGCTTCCAATCATCATATTTCTTAATTGGTTGACTTCCGTTTGTTTCAATTTCAAGTCTAATATCATCTAACTCTAAAATAGCTGCAATAAGTTGGTCTACATCCTTCTTTAAAAGAGGTTCGCCACCTGTTAATGTCACATTTTTACAATTAGAATTCTTAACAATATCAACGATTTCTCTTATTGTCTTTTTCTCAAATTTAACATCTGCTTTATTAGCCCACTTAGTATCGCAATAGCTACAATCAAGGTTACATCCTGCAAGTCTAATAAAAAGTGCTAACTGACCTGCTCTTCTACCCTCGCCATTAATACTTATAAAATGTTCTACTAAAGGAAATGTTAACTCATAATTAATGTCCATTTTATTCAATTCCTTTTCTACTATTACTTTGTGTATGTTGCGTAGTTCTTTGGTGTCTCATATACCTTAATTTCTACGATAGGATAATTCTTCTTTTCTAACTCCTCAAAGAAAAACTTTGCAAAACCTTCAGCAGTTGGCATAAAATCCATAATGTTAATCTTAAAGCCCTCATCCATTAAAGCTTCAAGAGTTGCAGGCTTTAAACTATCCTTCTTCATTATTAAACTATGATCAAAATTATCGCAGATCTCCTTTAGGTCTCTCTTAATGTCAGTAAAATCAACTAACATGCCAAGCTCATCAAGCTCCTCGCCCTTAAGAGTTGCCTCAATACTCCATCTATGACCGTGAAGATTCTTACATTTACCTGGGTAACCGGCAAGAAAATGTGCCGCATCGAATTCAGCTTTTGTTGTCACACTATACATAATAATTTCTCCTTATAACACTACTAAAACACTAATTATCATGTACCATCAGACTAAAAATAAATAAAGCCCCAGAGTAAAACACTTCTGGGGCATAAATTCAGAATTTAGCCCTAGTTTTATTTAACGACAGGATGGTACAAATGAACTGTCAATTGTAAAAAGGAGGGACCCACGAAGTGGGAGGATTCCTTATTACACGTGCACATCTAATTGCCAACGGCAATTCTAATGATGTGCACTCCTTGAATTTGCCTTAAGGGGGACCGCGTAAGCGGTGGATTCCTTAAGGCCCAAGCTGAAACTTTAGTTTCAGCTTGATGTGTGCAAGTACTTCATAATTAAATATTGAGGTACTTGCACACATAAAGGAGGTGCCCACGAAGTGGGCAGATCCCTTGCTACACGTGCACATCTAATTGCCAACGGCAATTCTAATGATGTGCACTCCACAAACGTCGACAAATTCGCTTTAGCTAATTTGTTGACATTCCTTATTAAAAAGAAACATCCGCGAAGCGGCTATTTTCTCCTCACATATTATGAGAATTTATCGTTTCTTTTCAACATTTATTTTCATTATTCAATTTTCTATACTAATCTTACTTAATACAAGCCTGAATCTTTTCTCTCATTACATCCTCACCCATAATATGAACAATAGTCCAAAGGTCAGGTGTGTTAGCTCTGCCAGTTACTGCAATTCTTACAGCTTCAGCAATATCTGAAACTGAACCCTTGAAGTTCTCTGGATTAGCCTTATAAGCCTTCATATCTGATGCATATCCTAATTCATCAGCGATTTCCTTAAGCTTGTTAAACCAAGCAGAGTTGTCATCGTTGTGGTCATACTTAGCAAGGTAAGCTGTTAAGATCTTACTGATTTCTTCAGAATCTAATCTAAAGTCATCCTTTTCCTTACCATTCATATCAACTTCTCCACCTTCAATAAATGGTTCAGTTACTGCATCAATGCCAAAGAAGTAATCAAAGAGGTTAAGAATCTGTCTAGCATACATAAGATCCTTTCTTCTTCTCTTAGCACCAACACCCATGTATAAACGAAGGATTGAAAGCATCTTTTCCTTATCGGCAAACCAAATCTTAGCCTTCTCTGGTTCATTTTCCATAGCCCAGTTATAAAGGAATTCATAAACATCTTCCTCTGATAACTTAGAGAACTCGTTCTTACAAATGTTATGAAGCTTTTCCTTATCAAAAAGAGCACCAGAAACACTCATCTTCTCAACTGTAAATGGGAATTCATTAATATCCTTATCAGGATACTTGTCATGCCATTCCTCAAAGTTAGAGTTAAGAAGTGTAAGAAGATAAACCTTCATTGTATATGGATGATAACCATCTTTACGGTAATAATCAAGGCTTAACTCTGGATCCTTTCTCTTAGATAACTTTCTCTTACCACCAGTTGTTTCATCAAACTTCATAAGATGAGCTGTATGAGCATACTTAGGCATCTTAAATCCTAACACATGGAATAATTCATAATGTGTAGGAACTGATGATAACCACTCGCCACCTCTAATAACTGTTGTTGTTCTCATGAAATGATCATCAATCGCATGAGCAAAGTGATATGTTGGAATACCATCCTTCTTTAAAAGAACGATATCGTGAATGTTCTCTGGTAATTTAATTTCACCCTTAATGCTATCAACAAATGTGATTTCCTTATCTGGGCTACCCTGTGAACGAAGTCTTAATACATAAGGCTTACCTGCCTTAATATTCTCTTCGATTGTCTCGTATGATAAATCACGGCTAATAGCGTACTTGCCATAGTAACCTGTAAGTTCCTTATTAGCTTCCTGCTTCTGTCTGATTTCTTCAAGTTCTTCCTCAGTTGCGAAACAAGGATAAGCTAAACCTCTTTCAACTAATGATTTTGCAAATGTATGATAAATCTCTACTCTCTGTCTCTGGAAATAAGGACCATAAGCATTACGAGGATCTGAATCATCGAAACCTGCACCCTCATCAAATTCAATATCAAAATATCTTAAAACGTTAATAATAATATCAACGGCACCGTCTACTTTACGCTTTTCATCTGTATCTTCAATACGAAGATAAAAAACTCCACCCTTTCTATGAGCAATTCTTTCATCAGCTAATGCTGAGTAAAGGTTACCTAAATGAATAAAACCTGTAGGTGATGGAGCCATACGTGTAACTTCAGCACCGTTAGGTAACTTTCTATATGGGAATTTCTCTTCATAATACTCTGGTGTATGTTCTACATCAGGAAATAAAAGATTAGCTAACTTCTGATAATCCATAATATCCTCCTAAACTATTTTATAAGCTCTCGCTTATATCCAACTAAAAAAATAGATTGAACTGTAAAAGACAATCCAATCTATTTTACACATTTTTTAGCATTTTTTCAACACGTTATTTTTCGCCAGCATTAATAATAGAAAAATAGTATTCTTCTATATCTTTATAATTTTCCATTATATCTTCAAAATCATCTGTCTCATTAATAATTTCACCATCTTTTATAAATATCAAAGAATCACAAAGTTTATCAGCAAGGGAAAGAATATGTGTTGAAACTATTACCAAATGTCCCTCTTTAGCATAATCTTTTATTAAATCTGATACTAGCAAAATACCCTTAGGATCAAGGCCAGAAATATATTCATCTAAAAGTAGCACTTTAGGTTCTAAAACCATTGCACACATTAACTGAATTCTTTTTTTCATGCCTAAAGAACAATCTTTAATTGGCTTATCAGCATATTCATAAACCATATATTTTTTTAAAAGCGCATCTTCATTAATCTTTAACTTATTAACAGAAGCAACAAATTTTAAATGTTCCCTAGCTGTTAAAGATTCATACAAATTAGGCTGTTCAAAAACATATATAACATCCTTTTCGTCTTCATTTATATTAATAGATATATTTCCTTCATCAATATATGAAAGGCCACTAATACATCTAAAAAGAGTTGTTTTACCAGCTCCATTTGGTCCTAGTAAACCATATACCCTATTATTATTTAGATTTATATTTACATTTGATAAAACACATTTATCCTCATATTTTTTTGATAAACCACTTATCTTTAAAAGACTCATTTAAACCTCCTCGTATAGTGCAATTAACCATTTTCTTTCCTTCAAAAGATTAGTAAGCTTGATTTTTTGCCAAATACTATAAAATAAACATAAAATGCAAACACCAATTTGCGATACTAATAAAACAAAGCAATTAATTTCTCCACTAACATAAAAAACAACGGGCAAAATATAAACTATTCCTATTATCATAATTTTAAAGCCTACACCAGTCTCATTAATAATGCGTTTATCACTAAACTTATTTGCATCATAGTTCTCATTAATACGAGCAGCTTTATCTATAACACTAAGATTATATTCATAAAACATAAGTATCGCCATTATAAAAATATATACGGAATTTGATACAGCAATTAAAATATCCAAAAAATTCCTTACAATGAAAATGTTCATAATAATATAAATTACAGTTATAGGTAAAATACATCTTTTTATATAGTTCTTTTCTTTATATTTAAGCAATAAATTAATATTCCCTAACCAATGATGAATTGCATTTCCATCATAATCCATATATACCCAATTATTAATCGCTAAATAATCATCGAAAACATAAAAGAAACCATATGTTATTAATAGCAATTCAAATATAAGTCTATTATTTTCTATTAATTTTTTCATTGTAACAGGCATTATTAGAAGGCCAAAAACAAAGGATATAACTACTATTCCCAAAAAATTAGCATCAAAAAGGCTACTGTTTTTAAACTCATATAATTTTATTTCTTCTTTATTCGCTGTAAAAGCTTTCTTTATAAGCATAAAAATTAACAGAAATAAAAATGTTATTACTAAGCTTTTTAAAAAGATAAGAAAAAAATCTTGTAAATTATAGACATCTAAATAATTGAAAAAATCAGACCTCCAACTATTAAGTTTTTCTATTGTATTTTCCTTATCAATAAAAGGACAAGCTAATATCCATTTTGAAAGCATTTGACCAAATGTCATTGCTATAATAAACATTCCAATTTTTACAAACTTAGTTATATATACATGCTTAGTCTTATTAATCCAAATCATAAAAAATAATTCAAAAGCTGCTCCTATAACAAAAACTAAAGCAACAGCAATTAAAACAATAATTTTTTCTGTGAATAAAAAAGACATCATGTAATATAATAAACACATATATATAGCTAATGAGCTAGACATATTGTAAACCAACTCAACAACACATGCATTTCTTACATATTTTCTATAATCTATATTAAACATACTTTTTAAGTAATCTTGTTTATCATGATTTTCAAGGGCCATTTTAACTGCCACGCTAGATGACCTTAGATCTAATATATAAAACATTAATATAACCACAAATTCAACTATAAATCCTATATATCCATTAAACAAAAAATTACAAAACATCACTGATAAAAGCGTTTCAATTATAAGAGTTATTATTTGAAAAAAAATGATTATATTTACAGACACTTTTTTAAAAAGAGATGCATAAAGAGATCTTTCTTTAACTTTTCTATAATATTCCCAATATAATAATCTCACTAATTACCTCCATTTCCCCAATAATTAGCTAGAGGATACGATACATTTACCTCAAGCATTGCCGCAAACATAAACATAAGGATTATAATCAAAAATAATTTTATATATTCCATTCTCTCAAATTTATATTCCTTATATATTCCAAAGCTTGCAGATAATAATAAAGCTGGTATTTCTATAATTGAATGAGGTAATAAAGATAACAATATTATTTTTGAAACATTTGAAATGAAGTAAGAACTAATAACTATTCCCAAAAAAGCGCCATTTATTATTAGCATAATCTTACTTATATATTTTCCAAACATATGTCCCATAATCATGATTAAAGCTACGGTAATATTATGCAAAAATATATTTATAAATTTTGGTTCAAGTCCAACATTTAAATCGGCTTCACTAATAATTTTAAAGGTACTGTTTACATGATTTATAGAATAAATACTAAATGCAAAAGCTATTACCAGGCCAATAAGCATTAAAATCAAGCATCTAGGTATCTTGCTTATATAATAATAAATTATGGATTGGGGGCTAATTTCTCTTTTAACTGCCAGATTCTTCATATCTAGTCCTCCATTTTTTATAATAAAAAGGTCTACATATTTAAATGTAGACCCGAAATTCTTATTAGTAATTATTCTATGCAGCAATAATCACTTTCTTAATGCCAGTTTGAAATGCTTTTTTTACAATATAAGCAGTTATTCCACCACCACCAATTAGTGCAATAATACTAGTTGCTGTAGCACCAGCATTAATTGCTGCAATAACAACCGAAGCATTAGCACCTGTAATTACTCCAGCAGATGTTAATTTTGCAATAAACATTGTCTACCTCCTTAACTATTGATTTTTTTCAATAAAAGTAGTACGATGTCCGAGTACTACTTTTATAGTACGCTTGCACTAATCAAGATTTAGTTTCCAGCTTTCCCTTGATTAGTGCTTTTTTGTTCTGCAGAACAATAACATAGTATCATGATTTAATTTTTTTGTCAAATTAATTTATAAATTTTTTTACAATAAATTAAAAGGCACAGTTTACTATCCTAAAACAGTCTACTGCGCCTTTTTTATTCTAATTAAATATCCTAATATTCATCAATTATAATCAAACAGGGCTATATCCATATCAACGTTTCCACTAATACCTGCTACCCTACCTGTAGATTTATACTGCCACATGCAATAAGGAATATCACTATAACTTAATAAGCTATCACCCTGCTGCCATGTTGCATCTGTGTTTTGATATTTATAAAGATATGTTGCAAGCCATACCTTATACTTACTTGTAAGTACAGATGTATTAACTGCATTTCTCCAATCATTTCTATTAAAATAAATCATTGGTGTATAGCCATAACTTTTTACTGTATCTGCAAATGTTTCACAAATCTCTGTTAAAGCTGTAGTACTTAAATTAGCTGAAGCTACTCTGTAACCACTTGCTGATTCCCAGTCAAAGGCTACTGGATATGTAATATTATAATCTTTAATTAAATCTATACATAGGGAAGCTTCTTCATAGGCTTCTGTTACAGAAGTTGCCTGTGAGAAGAAATAAACTCCCACTTTTAATCCAGCATTAAGTGCACCTTGGATATTCTGTCTAAAGCATGAATCTTCATACAATCCACCATCACCTATAGAACGACCACCACACTTGATAATTACAAAACTAATACCAGAGTTCTTAACCTGATTCCAATCAATAGATCCCTGCCACTTAGATACATCTATTCCATTTACAATAGTTGCATATTCTGTCCTAGTTGGTGTTGTTGCTGCCTCTGTAGTTGTAGGCGCCTGTGTTGTAGTTTCTTGTTGTGACGAACTTGTTTCCTGTGATGTTGTTGTTTCTTGATTTGTTGTCTCTTGACTCTGAGTTGCCCCACTTGTTGGAGCTTGTGTTTCTGATGTTGTTGCAGCTGGTGCTGGAGTTGCTACCATTGCTTCTGAATCATCAACAACTTCTACGTTACCACCCATTACTTCGCTTTTATTAGAAGTATCCACTTCAGCTACTTCTAGTTCTTCTATCGGAATAACTTCTACATTTCCACTTGCTATCATATCAAGTATCTTTTCTTCTGTTACTGTTGTGTCTTCCTCGGTTACAGTATCTGCTGCCACTTCTGTTGTCTCTTCTAATGTCTCTTCTGTTGTCTCTTCATTTTCAGTAATCTCTTCTGTTTCCATTGTAGCCTCGCTAGTTTCCTCTGCTACAACCTTTGAACTATTAGAATTAACTGCTATTACAGTTCCCGTTACTGCTGTTGCCGTAACTGCCGCTGCTGCAAGTCCAATCAAACTTTGCTTATAGTAAACAGACAAAAAGCCCTTTACCACTTCAAATAATTTGCCAAACTTCATAGTTGTCCTCCAAATTTTCAAGTCTAAGTTTTCAAGTTAAATAATTTCGAGGATATTTTTAAGTGCATAAACTACACCATCCTCGTCATTGGAAAGTGTTATATAATCAGCTTCTTTTTTAAGAGCATCATTGGCATTAGCTACTGCTACGCCTGCTCCCGCAAATTTGATCATATCTATGTCGTTATCTGCATCACCAAATGCTGCTATTAAATCCCTATCAATCCCTAAGTACTCTGAAAGGAATTTAAGACCTGACGCTTTTCCGCAATCCTTATAGGAAAACTCAAGCATTACAGGACTAGCACTTGTAATATAAACATCGGATGTTAAAGATTTTATCTCATCTATAATCTTTTCCCTAACATCAAAGTCTCCTAGTATTATATTCATACAATCTAAATTGTCTTTATTTTCTGAGATAAACTCTACAATGTTATCAATTGGATGTCTTGTTTTTCTTATGTATTCTACCGAACGTACTTTATCTCCTACGATAAGAGGATTCTCAATATAATCCTTTTGTGCGTAGGCCGTTCCATTAATAAAGCACTCAAATGTTATTTCTTTGTATTTTTTAGACATGCTTAAAATTAAATCCACAGAACTCGCTAATAATTTATAAGCCTTTATCAGCTCCTTGTTCTTAACTTTATAGATAGCCGCTCCATTACTTGTAATTGCATATTCAATGCCAGGAACTTTTAACACTTCTTCTGGAAGAGCATCAAATGCGCGTCCACTAGCAATACACACATTAACTCCATTATCCATGGCAGTCATTAAAGCATCTTTTGTTTCTTCGGATAATTTTCCATTATTATTCAGTGTTGTTCCATCTAAATCTAGAGCAATTAATTTTACGTCCATAAGCCTCCTATCTATCTTGACACAACATTGCATAGTATAGTCTCATTGAAAACTTTTGTAAACAAAATGTCCAATATTTTCAAAATTATTTTTTGAACAAAAGGGACATTTACTGATTTTTTATAGCTTTCATAAACCACTTTCCCGCATCACTATAATCATCTTCACTCCAACCGCTTGTTTTTGAACAAGAAGACTTAATTAGAGCTGAAGTTTCTTGCTTATTGCAAAGGCTCCAAGCTATGTAACTTATATTGTTTTCGTTTAGTAAATTAAGCCACGAATTTGCCCATGTATAATCAATTCCACCTGAACCTGAAGCATCACAAATGCTACATTCAGATACAAATACAGGAACTCCGTTATTAATGGCGTATTTTAACTTATTTTGTATTGCTTCTTTATGAGTTGCAGCGTAAAAATGTAGGCTATAGCACACATTTGCATCATCAATAGTATTGCCTACAACTGCATCTACGTCCTGCGACCAAGTGTTGGTGCCAACAATAATTAGGGCCTGAGAATCATTTTCCCTAATAGCTGAAATAACGCTTTCAGCGTAAGGCTTTATCTGACTTGACCACTCTGCTCCAACTGGTTCATTACAAATCTCATAAATTACATTTTCATAATCTTTGTATTTACTAGACATTTCTTTAAAGAAATCAATAGCTTCGTCATTGGTTTCATTAGGATTATAATTTAGAACATGCCAATCAATAATTACGTACAAACCTAGATTGGCTGCCGCTTTAACCCCTTCATCGATTTTGGATTTTAGACTTTCCTTATCCCCACCTGATAAATAACCAGCGTATTCCTTAGGGTACATGGCAATTCGAATCACGTTGATGCCCCAGTCATTCTTTAAAGTCGAAAGTGCCGCACTGTTTAAATACTCTGGAAACCAGGATATTCCATGTGTGCTAACCCCTCTTAACTGCACTTGGCTTCCGCTTGAATCCACCAAATGGCTTCCCGAAACTCTCACTCTGCCTGTTGGAATTCTTGCAGATCCATATGTGATTTGACTGTTATCCCCTGAATTTGCTGTTTCTTCATTATTTGTAACTGCGCTATCTGCGCTTTTTGTGTCTTCTAAGGCAACGACTCCAGTAGTCACCTCTTCTTCATTAGTTGTAGCTTCTGTACTTTCTCTTTCCTTTGCCACTAATTCCTTAGATTCATTAGAATAATCAATTGCAGTTTTCGCTGAAGCCAAGGCTCCATTAGCATATGGAAAATGTAGTTCTGCCCCGATTAGTGCACATTTGCCACAATCTAAGAGCTCCCCTTCTTGATTTTCCTCTGCCACAGGCTCGCTTAGCTGCTCATTAGCTGCATTAGTTATACTTCCATTAGAGTCACTAGTTGAATCAGTAGCTGTGGTGTTTGTGGTGTTATTTGATTCATTACTAGAACTTGTTGGATTTGTGGAAGAAGTTGTCTCATAACTTGTTACAATAGTTACATTTCCAAGACTTGTCTCCCCACTAGAACTAAGAATTAAGCCGACGTTAGAAATACTCATAGAAGCTTCAATCACTTGATTGTAAGACTCTGGACTTATCTGCCAGTAACTTCCGCAATCAGTGATACTACAGCACCAAGATTGGCTAAGGCTAAAAGAACCCTTATCTAACTTTAACTGCCAATCTGTTAGTCTTTTTGACGAATTGTTAGTTATTGTAATGTTAAACTGCGCAAAATACTCGCCGTTTGATTCCCAAGAATTTGACTTATCAATGCTTACAGTTGCATCATTGTCTGCTAATACCTTCTTATAGCAAAAGCCAAAATCTAGGGATACAAAAACTAAAACAAGAGCCAAAAGAACTGTTAAAATCCCTTTTTTTCTACTCATATTCACTTTTACCATCTCCTAAAATCTTAAATTCATTTTATCACAATACATTTAACAGGTAAAGAATTTAACCATTAAAAAAAGCCCAATCTATCATAGATCGGGCTTTTAAACTTTTATTTAGTTTATGTGTAAGGTTTCTATAGTCAAGACTCGCTCGCGAGTCTTGCGCGCCGGATTCGGGTCTGCTTCAGCAGACAAATTCCTGTCCGAATCCGTGCGCATCCTCGCGGAGCGTTTAACTCAGTCGGAGCTTGT
>JAEEGI010000930.1_pt1 | contig 76554 bp, 67 predicted proteins | sample 8958751 | NCBI WGS metagenome assembly JAEEGI01 (sample SAMN16246545, study PRJNA631951) | gut metagenome | biome: gut microbiome; feature: rumen; material: KS-attached | host: Bos | place: Iran: Karaj | collected 2018-10
GCAGGTTCTTGATGGTGGCACTGCTGACGTAGCGGAAAGGAGCAACAAAATCCTGTCCTAAATTGTCTAAGTTGAAAGTAATCGTGTGGCCATTACCGTCAAAGACACCACGATAGGCATAACTTGACTCCCAGGAGATGCACTCACTGGTAGTGAAGTCAGCATAAAGACGGGCGTTCACGTCGTACTTGCCTCCTGCAACCTGCACACGGTTACGGAACTCCTTCCAGTCGTCAGCATTGTGGATGGGGAAGAAGAATGGCGTAACATTCTCTACAAAGTCGATGGGCGACTTGTCGCGCTCCACATACATATCTATATCATAATGTACGCACGAGCGCGAAAGGCTCAGCACCTTGTAGCGCTGCTGGCGCTCGTCTTGGTTCAGCTCGACGGTTCTGTCCTCAATGATCTTGCCGTCGTTGTTCGTTGCGGTGAGGTGCAGCATCATCTTGGCACGGTCGTCCCATACGCCATTGTATTCATCAGCATAGTCCCACGACACGCGAACGGTGTAGGCACGCTCGTCTTCCCACTTGGCACTCCAGTTGGCTATGCGCAGCAGGTGTAGGTTATCGACTACCGTCGAGGCGCTGGTGGCACAGTTATTGGCTGCATCCCAGCCCCAGATCTGGCTCATGGTACGACGTACGCGGTAGGTCAGCTTATCCAGCGTACCGCCATTGACCAGCATATTCTTTTTGATAGACTGCACAATGGTGCTATCCACGAAGACATATTCGCTCTTCTTCGAAGCCTGGGTGAACACCTCCTGACCGATGGTCTCAAAGTCTTTCTCTTCACCTGTCAACGAGCGCTGAATCTCGAAGAAGTCGGTCAGCGTGAAGTCGTCGAAGTCGAGGTACGGCACGCTCCACTTCAACTCCACCTTCGGGTTGACACCGTCAATGGCGGTGGCAGTCAGTCCTACAGGCGGATGGATCATCGTCAGGTCTTCTGATGTCGACACGACGGGCTCTATATCATAAGAGGAGTCACCTTCGCCCTTCATCTTGTAACTGGCCACAATGTGGAAGTTATTGTGAGGCTCGGTGGCATTCAGACGGATAACGCCGTGGTTGACATTTTTATCCATATCCACCTTGACGACGTTCTTGTTCGCATCCGTATATTCGTAGTAAATCCAGTTGAGGGTGGTCGATGCCAGGTACCAGGGCACTTCTACCTGTCCCTTGAACTTGGTAGAAAGCATCGCATCAGAGATGATGGGCTGCAACGTCTGACCTGCCGAAGGCATGGTGATGGCATCTGGGGCAGGAAGCGTCAGCGTCGCATCTGAGCGGCCGTTACCGTTACGCTCTACGTCCCACTTGAAGGTGAGCTTCTTACCCAGCACGTTGTAGGGCACATACCAAAGGGCAGTAACATCGTAGGTCTCTGCATCGTCATTGTTTTGGACCACACTACCGCCTACGGAACCACCGCTGGTAACCTTCACACTACTACTGGTATTGCCAAGCGTCACCTGAATGTAACCACCGGCTTCGGTACTGAATGTAGTCCAGCACTTGTCGGCAGAACCGTCGATGTTCTCGGAAGCCTGCCAGCGGAAAAGCGTAATCTCGCTGTCACCGCCAATGGACACTTTCAACTTACCGTCTTTAATCCAGCAGTCGGCTCCTACCTGGACATAGACCGGTACATGGATCTTCACCGTGTTCGATCCATCCAATGACACACTGTAGTTGTACGACTTGTCAACATACGTGTCGTACGTGTCGGCCACCACCTGTTGAGGCAGCAACCAGGAGAACAGCGCCAATAGCAGTAGCCACGGCCGTCCTCGCCAAGTGTTCTTCGTTTGTTCCATAAATAAATTGTTTTATGTTAAATATTTATATGTTTTGCGCTCGTCTTGGATTGTCGCATGAGCGTTAAAAGGTCTTTTTTAGGTCTCGTCGTTTTGGTACAACGCCGGAAATTATGTTCACTTATCTTTGGATTTCGGACAAAGATAAAAAAAATATTTTAATTACAAAACAAAAAAACGGTCGAAAATGAAAATTTTGCTTATTTTGAAACACAATTGCTTATTTTGAAAGTCACCACCCTTTCATGTTACAAATAAAAAAGTTTCTTTCGGAATGTAACAAATAATAAAGTTTTCCGACCTGACATATTTTATATACAGCAATGTCGGGGGGCTTAGTCTTCCATCTCTCGCAGCAAGTCGTTGAGTATGTACTCATCGCTCTGCACCTTTTAGGTCAGAGAATTTAGGAATATTTGTCGGCACATGCACCGAATTTCCTTTATTCCTTAATTCCTTAGACAAAAACAATCTCCCCAGAAAATATCCGTTTGTCTCAATAAATTAAAGATCGCTTTAGGTTTTTAGCGATGAGCCATCGCCTGGATGGTATCATATAGCCTTATTTGTAATGGAACGGCCAACCGCAGTGCTGGCAGCAGTAGAACTCGCCCTCGTCGTCGATGGCGTCCATAATCAAGTTAAAGGTGGTTCGCTGTCCGCATTTGGGGCAGACAACGCTGTTGCGTTTTAGTTGTTGTTCAGATTCGTTTTTCATTTTGCACACTTTCTTATTGTCTTGGGTTGAAAAAGACAAGGCAAATATACAAAAAATTTTTCATCCGTGCAAGAGCAAAACGCCCTCGGATGCATTTTTTGTAAATTCTGCCACATTTTTGTAAATTCTGCCACTCCCCCGCTCCCCTGTACTTTTCGTCCCCGCATCAAAAATCCCCCATTTCCTCGAGAAATGGGGGCGCTTCGTCCCGTGCTCGACACTTAAGTGCCGAGAACTTAACGAAGTGCCGAGAACTGAACTTAAGTGCCGAGCACAGAACGAAGGGAGCGAAGGCTACGCTAGCGTAACGGTAGCCAAGTCGGCGGCGTAGGCGTTCATGTCGAGGCATTGCGTGCGGGTGATGCGGGCGGCAGCGGTCTCGGCGCTATAGTCGGCATAGGGCGCCAGCACCAACAGGAAACCATCGGAGCAGCCCGACAGGTCTCTGCCGGAGGGGTAGTTGAACTTGCCGTCCAGACCGCGGCTGACGATATGTATCATGGGGAGCCTTTCCCGATAGCAGGCCTCAAAGACGGCCTTCTCTGCCGGCGAGATAAACGGCGAGACGAGCACCGTACCGCGGTGGGCTTCTCTCAGGTATTTCTCCACCTCCTGCTGTATCTGCTCCGCTGTCAGGTTGCGATGACAGCGCACCTGGAGGCGCTCGGGATAGGTGACGAGGAACGTGTTGCCGACGGCGGTATAGCGGTGGCCTTTCGTGCCTGCGGTGAAGTCATAGACCTTGCGCAGACGGTCAGGGAAATGCCACTTGAGCCAGAGGCGCCGCGGGTTGTCGTCGAGGTAGGCCACCCAGGTCTTCAGCTGGCCCCTGCGGAACAGGATGCGGTCGTTGAAGCCGCGGGAGAAAAGGGCTGTTCTGTGCTCGGAACTTAAGTTTCGAGAACTTGACGAAGCACTTAAGTGTGGAGCACAAAACGAAGAAGCCCAAAGGGCGTGGGTGCAGGCGCTTTTCCAGGCGGCAACAATCTTACCCAGGGCGTAATCGGCAGGGAGGGTGTCGCGGACATAGAGGATGCCGTGGAAATGGTCGGGCATGATCTGATAATGGAGCACCTGAACGCGGCAGCCGGTCTTCTTCGTCGTCTCGACAGCCGTCTGACGGAAGGCCTCCGCGACATAGGCGCCCAGCGGCGTCGGCTCGATGGCGGCAGTGGCGGCGCTATCACCCACCAGCGTACCCAGAAGGCGCTGGCGGCCTTCCGTCGTCACCGTGATCAGATAGATGCAGGACGAAGTGTAGTCGTGCTTCTCCATCCGCCGCAGGCGGTTGTGCTTGACAGGGGCCTTTATCATGGTTTTTGTTTTTTCGTTTCTTCTTTTTTTTGTTCGTTTTCGTTCGTCCCGTTCGTCCCGTTCGTCCCGTTCTCGGCACTTAAGTGTCGAGAACTGAACGAAGGGGCGCTCTTATGCGCTCCCCTCTTCGTTCATCCACGCCGTGACGCTTTGGCCGGTGCGCTGCCTAAAGGCGACGCTGAAGGTGCGGTAGCTGCGGTAGCCGCTCTGGGCGGCCAGTACCACACGTGGCCCAAGGCGATGACCGCCAGGAACGCAGCCGCCCAGCGCCTGAGCCGCAATGGCGGCGTGACGTCGGCGGCAAAGGCGTTGCCCCGCCGGAACAGCAGGTAAACACAGCCCAGCGCCGCCAGCACCGTGACGACGGCATAAAGCATCACAAATATCGCATCTTCTTGTATCTGATCGTACATATCGTTAAGCGTTTTTGTAGTCTTTTGCCTGCAAAAGTACGCATTATTTCTGAAAACAATGCACCTATGAATAAAAATAATAGCCGAAGGGACGTCATCTATGACCCGTTCCGATGTTTGTTTCCATCCGTTCCGACGTCATCTACGACCCGTTCCGATGATACTTTAGGGGGGTAAAGTATCGTATCTACGACCGCAAAGTGACGCACCTTCGGGTGAAAGAAACGTCCCGGACGACCCGAAAGTGACATACCTTTCACAAGCCAAGACAAAAACAATATAAACCGTATTTAGCAATGCGCAGAGGCCATTTTTATTCTAAGGAACCAAGGAATCAAGGAAATAATATTCCCAAGTTCCCAGATTCCTTAGACCAAAACTTAAATAATTGATAAATGATCATGATGAAACGAGAAACATGGAAACAGATTGTTCAGATCGTGATAACGATACTGACAGCCATTAGCTCCACATTCCTTGTACAGAGCTGCATGGCGGCCTGAAAAACTGTATCTAAGATGAGAATTATTTCATTGATTATAGTTCATTGTTCTGCAGTGATGCCCAACCAGAAGAGTTCTGCTGCCCCTGCAGCCCGAACGTCATAGACGAGTTTAAGGACCTGCAGCCCAGATAACAAGTAACAAGGAGCGTCTTCCGTATGGGTGGCGCTCCTTGTTACTTGTTATTGGGTTATTTCACTTTAGTCATTTCGAAGGTGGCGGTGTAGGTTGAGCCGTCCTCGCGTTGGCGCAGGGCAGTCCACTTCATCACGCCGTCCTTAATGCTCTCAATCTCCCACCACTCGCGCAGCTCTTTGCTGTCGGTAGTCTTCTTCCAACGGGTGCACAGCAGGGTGCCATCGACGAAGTACTCGGCAAGTGCGTCGTTGCTATTCACCCACTGATCGCCTGACTTATTATAATATATATAGGTGCCGTTGGCTTTGTACTCCCAGCGGTGCATTTCTCCGTCGGTGTGTTCGTCATCCTGGCTGGTCACCTTGCCTTCCCATGTGCCAATGATGTCTTGTTCATAGTCATTGCTGATGCGCTCGTAGCATTCACTATTCCAGACTTCACCACCAATTTCTACGCCATCCTCATAGACTCTCCAATCGGAACTCAGCCACATGTTTTTGTCCGTGATGCGGGAAATGTCCACTTTCGTTACGTGTGTGATGTGCTCATTCTCTTTCGCTGTGAGCGTCACTTTGTTGCCGTCAATGACAACGGTGGCTGTAGCATGGCTGTTCCACGACTCACTAAGGATATCAGAGAGACTACCGTAGGCTTCCGTTGCTGACAAGAACGTGATAACGGCTTTGTAGTTGGTGGGGCAAGGCTGTCCTTCCAGTTCTGAGATCATCCACTTGCCGAGGAGCTTTTCGGAGAGGGGCTTCTCGGTTGATTTGTTGTCATCGTCAGATGAACATGCAGTGAATACGCTTGCACCGCATAAAACCATGGTGAATACCAATGTACGGGTGGCGGTGAGCGCCCAATTCTTTGTCTGTTTCATAATCTTTTTTGTTTTTAGTTATAATTTGTTGCACACTTTTTATGGCGACAAAGATAATAAAATAATTCCAAAGCGCCATGCTTTGGAGTTACTTTTTGGGGAAATTGCTAATTTTGAAACTCGGATTGCAAATTTTGAAACTCGGATTGCGATTTTCTGCGTAATCTGCGCTATCAGCGAGAGATTAGGAAAGTCAGAATCTAAAGCCCAATGAAGTGTTGATGAACCAATCGTTCAGATATCCGGAGGTGCTGTCGTGATGATAGCGGATATTGTTGAATTGCCCGTAGGCATTAAGATAAAACCTGTCAAAGTTGTAAGTCAGCGACATACGCGCATCAAAACCGATGCTGACACCACTGTTGAATGTCTTGTCGCCTACGTGCTTTATACGTATATTGTCATAGTACCATTCATCCCATTCTTCGAAGGAAATATCCTTGTCCCAGAAGGTGGGATCTTCCATCAGCTCCTCCATGTTGGTCGTATAGCCGTAGGCCTTGAGCTTGTTGACAAAGGTCAGCATGGGCATGAACATGACGTTGACAAGCAATCCGCGGGCAGGTACCCAGTTGTAGGCATAGCCAACCCCAACACTACCCTGCCAGAGCTTTACCTTGCCCAGTCCGTCCATCAGGTATACCAGGTCTCCATTAGAGTCGGAAGCATAGTCGATACAGGTATAGTTGTACATGAATCCGGCCATGATCGAACCTGCCGAGCGCTTCTGAATGGCCGACTGGTCGTAGGCTGCGGAATAGGAGAAGCGCTTGCCGTTGAACATATAATATCCGTCGGCGATGACCGTTCTCACACTGATGGGGTCTTTCATCTCAATGTTGTTCCATGCGTCCATTTCAGCTTCTGTCAGAAGTTCGCTGTTTAGGTTGAAGTTTGGGTTGCTGTTCTCAAACGAGCGGATGCGTACATTGATGCCATACGAGCCGCCCGTAGCACCGAAAGTCAGATTGCTACCCTTGTCGCCACCAACGTTCACCGTATAGCCCAGGCCATATCCTCGATAGCCTACCCATAGACCCAGATACTGCGAGGGTGTCGTCTTCAGGTACGGCCTGGCATTATATTCCTTACCGGCTATTGTTCCTTGAGTCCGCATACTCACAATGGTCTGGTTCACATTGCCTCTCAGGATGACCTGCCAGGGCTTCTCCGGAGCATCAATATAGTTTCGGTCGACGCCCTTGACCGCCATGGAGTCAAGCTTTGTACCTACCTTCTTGATAAACGAAACCAAGCCTCCTTGTGCCATCATCTGGCCGCAGAAGGTAATGCCAAAAACAAGTATGATGTAGCGTAATAGTTTCATGTTTCAAGTTTTCTAGTCGATACTAAAAGCTTTCGCGCATCCACGCCGTGACGGTCTGACCCATGCGCTGCTTGAAGGCAAGGCTGAAGGTGCTGTAGCTGCGGTAGCCGCTATCGTTGGCCAGCTGCTGGGCAACGATGGGTTGCTGGGCAGCAATAGCCTCGTGATAGAGTTGGACGAAATGGTCAATGCGCAGATTGTTGATATAGGCATTGTATGTGGTGTTCTTTCGCGAGAAATACTGACTGAGATAGAAGCGGTTGGTGCCAATGGCCTGCGCCAATTGGGTGACAGTCAGGTCGTGGCGCAGGTAGAGCTGCGTGTCGATGCAACGCTCCTGCAATAATTGCCCGATTTCATCGGAATCTGTCTCGGAAAAATTACCCTCCTCGATATCCGCTGTGATGTCATCCTCTTCTTCCATGGAAACGGGTAGCGGTTTCAGTTCACTTAACGTCTCGACACGCCACAGGAGATAGCAGATAAGGAAAATACCACATACCTGAATGATGTATTCGTAAGCCACACCTCCATAACCACTCACATAAATACCAAGCATCAGCAGGATGGCAGCTAGCACCAGGAAGCTCTGCCACACCTCCTTATGCTCCAGGTCGGCATAGTTGTCGCGCAGCCAGCGTCCATACTGTCGTACGGCCAGTACCATATAGATAACCAAGGCAATGCCCAGGAAAAGCATATAGAGGCGCATCATGGGCATAAGGTCATAGTTACACTTGATCATGCACACGATGATACTTATGATGGGGGGTGTCATCATCGCGAAGGCAGGCCATAGTGGTCGCCGTCTGTCTTGCAACATACAGAACAATATGATGATGGCTAAAGGGATGGTCATCATGCAGTCGAGCAGCGCGCCTATCAGCATGCTCAGCATGATGGCATCGGGGGAAGTGAGCACGGCAGCAGGCAAATACCACAAGTGCCCCAAAGACATGATGGCAAAGAAAGCTGCCGTCCAGCGACGCAGCCGTGTTGGCGGCGTAACGTCAGGGGCAAAGGCATTAGCACGTCGGAATAGGAGGTAGATGCATGCAACAGCAGCCACCGCTGTTCCTGCGGCATAGAGCATTAACAGCAGTAAAAACTCAAGAGAAATGGGTCCGAACATCTAGCCGTCGAAGTTATCTTGCGGCAACGTACTTGTGCAGCGTAGCACGTACAGCACCCTTGCCGGCATAAAGCTCCTTGACCATGCCTTCTATCTGGTCGCCAAGACCAGCCTCATAGAGGTCGAGGCCGAAGACGTCCTTGCGACTGTAGAGCTGCTTCAACGGACTCCAGTCCTGATCGGGCTTGCCAATCTCCAGAGGAGCGACGATAGCCTGCAGTTCTGCCAACATCGGGTCGGGAGAGGGCTCGAAGGTGGTGAGGTCGTCCTTGAGACCCTTCAGGTAGCGGGCATAGCCAGCCAGCGTGAGCGGGATGAGCACGAGGTTCGACTTGTCGAGGCCACGGGCACAGTACTTCTTCAGCGTCTCACCAAAGCGGATGGGCAGCTTCTGAGAGGTATCCATGGCGATACGCTGAGGAGCGTCGGGCATGAAGGGGTTGGGCAGGCGCTTGTTGAGTACGGCACCAATGAACTCGTAGGGGTTCAGCACACCTGGATCAACAACGACAGGCATGGCCTCCATATAGCCAATCTTCTGGATAAAGGCACGCAGGTCATCGTCCTTCATCTCAGCAGAGATGAGGGTGTAGTCGAGCATGCAGCCATAGATAGACATAGCGGTATGCAACGGATTCAGACAAGTGGTGACCTTCATGGTCTCTACCTTGTCGACCGTCTCACGAGTGGTATAGAGGGCACCACCGAGATCCAATGGCGGACGACCATTGGTGTAGTGGTCTTCGATGACCAGATACTGCACCTCCTCAGCATTGACGAAGGGTGCCGTGAAGGTGTGCTTCTCTGTCTCGATATAGTCATTATCCTCGAATCCATCGGCAGCGAGCAACTCCTTCACCTTCTCGTGGGGACGTGGCGTAATCTTGTCAATCATGGACCAAGGGAAGGTAATCTTCGTCTCGTCCTTCAGGTAGTCGATGAAGCCCTGCTCCACCAGACCATCCTGCAGCCAGCGCTCAGCATAGGCAAAGACGCCAGCCTTCACCTTGTCGCCATTGTGCGAGCAGTTGTCCATAGACTGAACAGTGAGAGGCAGTTTACCTGCCTTATAGCGCTCCAGCAAGAGTGCACAGACCTTACCCATGGCGAAGAGCGGCTTCATGCCACGAGCCAGGTCAGCCTCGTTGAAGGTGTAACCCTTCTCGGTGATGGTAAACGAGATCATCTGCAGCGATGGATTCTTGAAAATCTCCACCAAGCGGTTCCAATCCTCGAACTGTGGGTCAGCCTTCAGCGCTTCTGTCACTGAAGCAATCACCTTCTTCTCGATAGAGCCATCAGAGCAGAGGTTGACGCAGAGCGACAGGTTCTCGTAGGGAGCATAGGCCTTGTCGATGACCTCGAAGTCGAATGTCTCTGCAACGATAACACCACGATCGTACTTACCTGTGTTCAGCGCATCGTTGAGGATGGCTGCAGGGAACGCACGGAAGATGTTGCCACCACCGAAGTGTACCCAGGTGGGTTCTTTAGCGGTCTTCTCGCGTACAGCCTTGATATCATACTTAGGAAGCTGGTAACCCTTGGCTTCCCACTCGGCAGCATTCAGCTGACCATTCAAGATGTCCTTTAGTTTCATTTGTATCTGTTTTAGTTAACGATCAATTCTTCTTTTCGAGCAGTTTCATTGCATGCTGCACGATATCGTTCTGCTCGTTCATGACAGCAAAATACTCCGTCATAGTCCATAGGTCACGAGCTATCAATGCTTTCAATTGCGCGCGCAAATATGGCAGGGTGCGTTTCAGTTCTGCATCGTCCTTGGGTTCTATCTTCTGTTTCTTGCCCTCAGCAAGGATATTGTCAATGAGTTGCTGAGGTACCTCATAGTGCTTGCGGAAATCGGCAAAGTCAGGATACTGCTTCTTCAGCTGCTTGCGATGGTTGTCGACATAGCGTAAGTTCTGGTTGATGATGACAGACTTGGCCGCCAGTTCCCGATGGAATCGGGTATATTTGGTCGTGTCAAGGGGTACGAACTCATCAGGCATAATGCCTCCGCCACCATAGACCACACGATGTTCGCGAAGCGTATAGTACTTCAGCGAGTCGCTGAAATGAACACTATCGGCACTCATCAGCTCACCACTCTTCAGACGGTTGTTGACATCCATCGCATAGTCCAACTTCTTACCTTTCTCATAAGGTTTCTGGATGCAACGACCAGAAGGTGTGTAGTAGTGGGCAATGGTCAGACGAATCATAGAACCATCAGGCAAGTCGATGGGACGCTGAACGAGTCCCTTACCAAAGGTACGACGCCCCACGATGATGCCACGATCGTAGTCCTGCACAGCACCAGAGACAATCTCTGCTGCCGAGGCCGTATAGCTGTCCACCAATATGAAGACCTTTCCTTCAGTGAAGAGTCCGCCACCACGTGCCGTGTATTCGCTGCGGTTCACGCGTCGGCCGTCCGTATAAACGATGAGACTGCCCCGCTGCAGCAGTTCGTTGGCCACCTCCACAGCAGCATGCAAATAGCCGCCACCATTCTCCTGCAGGTCAAGGACCAGCGTCTGCATACCTTCTGAAAGCAGTTTCTTCAGACTCTCGCGGAACTCATCGGGTGTCGTGGCGCCAAAGTTACCTATGCGGATGTAGCCCACAGTGGGACGAATCATATAGGTAGCATCGATGGAATGGACTGGAATCTTGTCGCGGGTGATGGTAAAGGAGAGTCGGTCGGCAATACCTGGACGCACGATGCCCAGTAGCACTTTTGTTCCTTTGGGACCACGCAGGCGCTTCATAATTTCCTCTTTCGACATCTTGACACCAGCAATAGCAGTGTCGTTGACAGTAACGATGCGGTCACCTGCCAGGATGCCCATCTTCTCAGAAGGACCACCGCTGACCGTCTGGATGACGAGCAGCGTATCTTCCACCATATTGAACTGCACGCCAATACCCTCGAAGTTGCCTTGCAGGGGCTCATTCATCTCCTTGACCTCCTTAGGCGTGGAATAGGTGGAGTGTGGGTCCAACTTCTCCAGCATACCACGGATACCATCCTCCACGAGTTTCTGTTCGTTGACCGTATCTACATACAGCTCATTGATAGCCATCTCCGCTATCTGCAGTTTGCGCAATGGGGAATCAGCACCCATCTTGATGCGCACCTGAGCCGTAGCGGATATCGTTAGCAGCCAAAACATGGCTGCATACAAAATGCGTTTATTCATAATCAAAATCCTCCGGTTTGTCTTCCTCGATGACGAGGTTGTCGATGATGAAGTTCTGACGCTCCATCGTGTTCTTACCCATATAGTACTCCAGAAGCTTCTGTACCTGGTCATTCTTGTGGAGTGTTACCTGTTCCAGACGCATGTCAGGTCCGATGAAACCGGCAAATTCTTCAGGACTGATCTCTCCAAGACCCTTGAAGCGGGTAATCTCTGGATCAGGTCCCAGTTCCTGAATAGCCTTCTGACGTTCCTCTTCGCTATAGCAATAGCGAGTTACGAAGTCACCCTTCTTGGTGTCGTCGAGCATCTTCTTGTTCTTAATCTTCGTTCGCTTGTTACGAACGCGGAACAAGGGAGTCTGCAGGACATAGACATGACCCTTCTTGATGAGTTCAGGGAAGAACTGCAGGAAGAACGTGATGATGAGCAGACGGATGTGCATGCCGTCGACATCAGCATCGGTGGCCACTATCACCTTATTATAACGTAGGGTATCGAGACCCTCCTCGATGTCGAGAGCAGCCTGCAACAGGTTGAACTCCTCATTCTCATAGACCACCTTCTTGGTGAGTCCGAAACAGTTGAGGGGCTTTCCTCGCAACGAGAAGACCGCTTGCGTATTGACATCGCGACTCTTGGTGATAGAACCGCTGGCTGAATCACCCTCCGTGATGAAGATGCACGACTCTTCCTTCTTATCGTTCTTGACATCGGAGTAGTGGATGCGACAGTCGCGTAACTTACGGTTGTGCAGATTAGCCTTCTTGGCACGCTCACGAGCCAGCTTCGTAACGCCAGCCATCGCCTTACGCTCACGTTCCGTCTCCTTGATTTTAGCCTCAATGACCTCAGCAACATCCTGATGGATGTGCAGGTAGTTGTCGACCTGCTGTTTGATGAAGTCGCCCACATATTTATTAATGGTATCCCCATCAGGCGCCATCTGCGTAGAACCCAGTTTGATCTTTGTCTGACTCTCGAAGACAGGTTCCTCCACATTGATGGCAATGGCAGCAACGATACCTGTACGGATGTCGCCATACTCATACTTGCCAAAGAACTCCTTGATGGTCTTGGCGATATGCTCCTTGAAAGCACTCTGATGGGTACCACCCTGCGTGGTATGCTGACCATTGACAAACGAATAATACTCCTCACCATACTGGTTAGAGTGGGTGAAAGCCACCTCGATATCCTCGCCCTTCAGGTGAATGATGGGATAGAGCGGGTCGTTGGTCATGCGGTCCTTCAGCAAGTCCTCCAATCCGTGACGGCTGAGGATGCGACGACCATTATACATGATGGCGAGACCTGTATTCAGGTAGGTATAGTTACGCAGCATGTTCTCCACGATGTCGTCGTGAAAAGTGTAATCCTTGAACAAGGTGTTGTCTGGCTCGAAATAGATATAGGTACCGTTCTCGTCCTGGGTATCTTCCGTATTGTCCGTCTGCAGGATGCCTCGTTCAAAGGTGGCACGACGAACCTTGCCGTCACGATAGCTGGCCACCTCGAAGTGGGTACTCAGCGCATTGACGGCCTTCACACCTACACCATTCAGACCAACAGACTTCTTGAAAGCCTTCGAGTCATACTTACCACCCGTGTTCAGCACGCTGACAGCCTCGATGAGCTTACCCTGCGGAATGCCACGACCATAGTCACGAACGGAGACACGCAGGTTGTCGTCGATGGTGATTTCCAAACGGTCGCCTGCCTTCATCTTAAACTCGTCGATGGAGTTGTCGATGACTTCCTTCAGCAACACGTAGATACCATCTTCTGGCAAGGAACCATCGCCCAGACGTCCGATATACATACCAGGACGGGTACGGACGTGTTCCATGTCCGACAAGTGTCGGATGTTATCGTCAGTATAATCCGGGGTGTTGGGTGTTGGGTGTTGGGTGTTAGTTATTTGTTCTTCCATAATTACTCCTTTAGCTGTATCGTAGAACGAAGTTTCGCAAGTTGTCGTATAATTGTTAATATTAGATTGTCAAAAATATTTAATTCTTCTGTTGAAATATATCCATAGGATTCTGCCAGTTCTAATTCGCTGGAAACTTCCATTACAGATCCATTTGCTATGTCCAAAAATCTAACTCGCTCCCTTGGAGCATAGCGTCCAAATCCTTCGGCAATGTTAAACATAACAGAAGTAGAAGCCCTTCGAAGTTGATCTGAGAGAGCAAATCTTTCCTCAACAGGAAATGTCTGAAGAGTTCCTTTTATCTTTATTGCCAATTGTTTAGCGTTTTGATAAACGTCTAATCGTCTATAATAAAATGATTCCATAGTTATTTACTAATCACTATCACCTATCACCCAACACCCATCACCTCTTAAAATGTTTTCTTATAACATCTTCTGCGTTTATGTTGTATATGTTCCAGATACTGCCACTGCGACTGTACCTTCTCGTTGGTTTCCATCTCTACGTTCGTCTCACCCCACTTGAAACCATACTTCTGATAGATGGGTATGAGGTCGTAGAACAACAGGGCATTGGCACCTTTCTGCTGGTATTCAGGCAAGATACCAATGAGCATCAGGTCCAGGCACTCTGCCTTATGGAACTTCAGCGCCTTCAAACAATGCCACCAGCCAAAGGGCCACAAGCGTCCGTTCTTACACTTCTGCAGGGCACGCGTCATATTGGTAATGGAGATACCCACACCAATGACCTCGTGGTTAGGAGTATTCCAGTCTTCTATCAGACAAAGCATATCCATGTCGAGCATGGGGAAATACATCTTCAAGTACTCGTCAATCTGGCGCTCTGTCATCTGCGAATAGCCATAGAGGTGACCAAACGACTTGTTGACGACATCAAGCACCTTGCGACCATACTGTTCCTTGCCAAACACCTGACTACGCTTGGGGTGCATGGTGTGCAGGTTATAGCGTTTCATGACCAGCTCAGCCACCTTGCGGAATTTCTCTGGCATTCCCTCTTTGGGAACGATCAGTTTATACTCCACATAGTCGTTGTCCTTGATGAAGCCACCCAACTGCTCAATATGCTGAGGATAGTAAGGATAATTGTAGATGGTAGCCATCGTACCCAACTGGTCGAAACCCTCGATGAGCATGCCCTCTGGGTCCATATCCGTAAATCCCAAAGGTCCGACCATTTCAGTCATCCCTTTCTCGCGGCCCCACTGTTCAACAGCCTCGAAAAGCGCCTTCGATACTTCCAGATCGTCGACGAAATCAACCCATCCGAAGCGTACACTCTTACGCTCCCAACGATCATTGGCACGATGGTTGATGATGGCAGCAATACGTCCTACGACCTTACTGTCGCGGTAGGCAAGGAAATACTCAGCCTCGCAGAATTCAAAGGCAGCATTGCGGTCCTTACTCAGCATATGAATCTCATCGCTGTACAGGTTTGGAGCATCATACTCGTTACCCCGATACAAGTCGTAGTGGAGTTGGATGAAAGCATCAAGCTCTTTCCTGTTGGTGACTTTTCTAATCTCTACTGGTGACATTTACTGTTCTCTCTTATAAACTACCTTGCAAAGGTAACGAAAAAGCAGGAGATTCCCAAAATATTTAACCAATTTTACGGCAAATAAATAGACGATGCTCTCCGTCGGCCTCGGTAGTAGCAAAGAGATAGACATCACCCCCGTCTTTTAATTTCAACTTTTTACGTAGCTGATCGACTGTCAAGGGGAAGTTACGAACGGCAATATTTGCCTTCTCGATGCCTGCCAATGCGCCTTTCAGTTCACGCTTGTTCATCGATGAAATGGCCAGTATTTCAAACCTACGACCAGGAAAATCATCGATTTCATCGACAGAAAGGAACAGGTGTGAGTTGACGGACACTTGTCTTACCGCATAGCGTTCCTCAAGCGCATCAAAGCAGCCTGCTTTCATGATGCTGGCATTCGGTTCGTAGATATACTTCGCGTCAGAAGAGAGAAGCCTTTCCGTATTTGGTCCGTAGGCAGCGGACTCGTAGTCCGTAGGCAGCGAACTCACAGTCCGTAGGCTACGGACTATAGGAAAGACGTTATCGTTGTTGACACAAAAAAGGTTGATTGTTTCTGACTGATGAGGAGTCAATACCAACACCAACTCTTTACACTCGTTGTTGACACTGATGATATGTACTTCGCTAACACACCCCAGGTCACTGACAGCCTTGCACCAATCGAGCATAGGCGATAGTTTAAGGATGACCTTGTCTGCTTTCTGCATCAACACAGGCAACAGTTCCAAGACGTTGGGACTGCAATCAGCGATGTCGTAGGTGCGCCCCCCATGCTCGTCCCTACGTGCTGGGTCAAGATAGATGACGTCTGCGTGGTCCTGCTGCGTTAAGTACGTTGCTGTGTCACAGCAACATACAGAACAAGCTAAGCCAAGCGTGCGGAAGTTTTCCGTTGAAATGGCGCATAATTGTTCGTTTTGCTCTACATAGATGCGCTTTTGGAAGCCTTGCGACATCCAGTAGAAGTCCACGCCAAAACCACCTGTCAGGTCCACATACGTACCACCTTCTCCAGCCAACTGTGCCTTGTACCTTGCCGTCTGTTCACTGGAACATTGTTCCATGTTCAGATGAGGCGGATAGACAACACCATCATGGGCGGCCCATGAAGGCAGCTTCTTCAGGGCCGTCTGTCGTCCTGCTATCTGTTGCAACGCCATCGGCATATCCACATCAGCATCTTTCGTCCCCTGCAGTGCCAATTTACGCACATCGTCAGTAGCGTGCTGGCGGACGAATTCCCACGTCTGTTCATTAATCATGGTACAAAGATACAAATAAAGTTTAAATTATCCATAATTCTCAATTCTCAATTCACAATTTTCAATTAAATATTGTATCTTTGCAGGGTTTAATACATCAGAAATATGAAAATAGCATTAATCGGCTACGGCAAGATGGGTAAAATGATTGAACAGATAGCCCTCAGTCGTGGTCATGAGATTGTAAGTATTATCGACATTGACAACCAGCAGGACTTCGAGAGTGAAGCCTTCAAGAGTGCAGATGTCGCTATAGAGTTTACTGCTCCACAGGCTGCTTATGGCAACTATCTGAAAGCATGGGCTGCAGGCGTGAAGGTGGTGTCTGGTTCTACAGGCTGGATGAAGGAACATGGTGATGAGGTACGTAAGGCCTGTGCTGAAGAAGGCAAGACGCTGTTCTGGGCCTCTAACTTCTCCATTGGCGTTGCCATCTTCTCGGCTGTCAACAAGTATCTGGCAAAGATCATGAACCAGTTCCCCCAGTATGATGTAGAGATGGAAGAAACCCATCATGTGCATAAACTCGACCATCCCAGTGGCACAGCTATCACGCTGGCAGAGGGTATTTTGGAGAATATCGATCGCAAGCAGGCTTGGGCAGAGGATACCACTGACCCCAAGCTGTTGCGTATCGACCATATCCGTCGTGGTGAGGTGGCAGGCATCCATACTGTCCGCTATGACTCAGAGGCAGACATCATCACCATTACCCATGATGCCCATTCGCGTCAGGGCTTTGCCTTGGGTGCCGTGTTGGCTGCAGAGTACACCAAGGAACATCAGGGACTGCTGACCATCTCAGATATGTTTAAGTTCTAAGGCGATGGAGAAGAGAGAAAAGAAAAAGCTGAATATGAATGCGCGCCACACTTCGACCTTTAGGTCGAAGAAGGTGCAGTGGGCAAAGTTCATCTGCGTCATAGTGCTCTACCTGCTGTTCCTCTACTGGGTCGGTTCATGGTGGGGACTGCTGGTGACACCTTTCATCTATGATGTTTATATCACCAAGAAGATTAACTGGCAATGGTGGAAGGATGCAGAAGGCCCTGTTCGCTGGGTGATGTCATGGGTTGATGCCCTCGTCTTTGCCCTCGTCGCTGTCTACTTTATCAACCTGTTCTTTTTCCAGAACTACGTCATTCCATCGAGTTCGTTGGAGAAGAGCCTCTTGACAGGCGACTACCTCTTCGTCAGCAAGGTGAGCTATGGTCCTCGTATTCCTGAGACACCATTGACAATGCCGTTGACCCAGCATACAATGCCGATCTTCGAGTGTAAGTCGTATATCGAGTGGCCCCATTGGGACTATCGTCGCGTCAAGGGTTTAGGTAAGGTGCAGCTCAACGATATCGTGGTCTTTAACTTCCCTGCAGGCGACACCATCTGTAGTGATGCACGTTATCAGTCTTACGACTATTATCAGTTGTGCTACCAGATTGGCTATCAGATCTATCCGCAACGTCCTAATCCCGATTCGCTGAGTCAGGAGCAGTTGCCACTGTATTTCAATACCATCTATCAGGCTGGTAAGCAGACCATTGAGGCCAATCCTCAGGAGTATGGACTCATTGACACCCGACCTACTGATCGTCGTGAGAACTACGTAAAGCGCTGTGTGGGTCTTCCTGGACAGACATTGCAGATCAAAGACCGCGTCGTCTATATCAATGGCAAGGCCAACAAGGAGCCAGAGAACGTGCAATATACGTATCACCTGAAGCTAAAGCGCCATTTCACCGATGAGGAGATGCAGGAGTGGGGCATCACGATGGAGGAATTGAAGGACCTCAACAACTACGGTTATATGCCGATGACCAACAAGACTGCAGAGATTTTGAAGAGTCGTTCTGACATCGTGGAAAGCATTACGTTGAATACCGATGCCAGCGACCTAGACACCTACCCGCTGAATGGTAACATGCACTGGACACGTGACAACTACGGTCCTATCTGGATTCCTGCGAAGGGCGAGACCATCGACCTGACGCTGAAGAACCTGCCCATCTACGAACGTCCCATCCGTACTTACGAAGGCAACAAGCTGGAAGTAAAGGATGGCAAGATATTCATCAACGACAAGGAGACCACGAAGTACACCTTCAAGATGGACTACTACTGGATGCAGGGTGACAATCGTCACAACTCGCTTGACTCCCGCTACTGGGGTTTTGTTCCTGAAGACCACATCGTAGGCAAGCCCATCTTCATCTGGTGGAGTTCAGATCCAGACCGAGGTGGTTTTGGCGGCATCCGCTGGAACCGTCTGTTCCGCTTTGTTGATAATATCAAGTAAGGGTGATAGGTGATAGGTGATGGGTGATGATGTAAGAAGTAAGAGATGATAAAATGGCTGAAGAACGTGATGGTACTGGCATCAGCTTTCGCACTGATGCTTGCCTTCCGTGCTTTGGTCTTTTCTGTTCATAGTGTCAATGGTGACGGACTGGCACCAACCTACAAAGAGGGCGACCGTTTACTGGTAAACCGTTGCAGCTACGGCCTGCGCATTGAGGGGCACGGGCTCCTACCCTACAGTCGTTTGCTACGCAGTCAGGTAAAGCGAGGTGATGTTGTCGCCTTCACAGTGCCCAGCGATTCCGTCTCTGGGGTCTATATTGCCCGCTGTAAAGCTGTTCCTGGAGACACCATCAACACCCATAAAGGACTGATGGTCGTACCAGGACTGAAAACCTGTTCCAAGGTTGACTACTACTGGTTGGAGGCTATCAACAAAGACAATCCTGCCGACTCGCGCCATCTGGGGTTTATTCCGGAGAACAATATCATCGGAGAAGTGATTACTGTATTATATAATCGTCATAACATCAGACTGCAATGAGTACGGCACTGCTACAGACTACCTATTTCGGACCCATCCAGTGGTATCAGAAGCTATACCGATACGACCACTGTCTAATAGAACAGTACGACTCCTACCAAAAACAGACCTACCGCAACCGTTGTGTGATAGCTACTGCTAACGGCCTGCAAGCACTGACAATGCCTGTAGAAGGAACAGGTGAGAAATGTCTTGTCAAAGACCTGCGTATCAGCGACCACAACAACTGGCGCCGTATCCATTGGAATGCTTTAATGTCTGCTTACAGCGAGAGTCCTTTCTTCGACTACTATGCCGACGACATCCATCCTTTCTTTGAAAAGAAATATGACTTCTTAATCGATTTCAACGAAGCCATCCGTCAGAAAGTGTGCGAACTAATGGATATTCATCCTAACGTCAGCTATACCTCAGACTTCAGACATCAGACGTCAGACATTGTCGACTTCCGCGAAGTCATTAATGCCAAGCATCCACAGGCTGACGCAGATTTCCAGTCTCAACGCTATTGGCAGGTCTTTGAAGGAAAGCATGGCTTTCAGGCCAACCTCTCGATACTCGACCTCCTCTTTAATACAGGACCAGAATCTATTTTTTATCTATAACCCAATTATTAATTTTTTTATTCAAAACATTATGAAAAAGATTAGTTTAAAAGTTGTTGCATGCCTCCTCGCAGGAAACTTCCTGTTCAGTTCATGTTTCGTAGGTAAGTATGCTCTGTGGAACAAGTACATCAACTGGCAGAATCACATGTCAAGCAGCAAGTTCCTCAATGCCATCGTAGGTTTCTTCCTGGTTCCCATCGTTGGTGGTGTTTGCCAGTTCGTTGACATCCTGGTGCTGAACACCATCGAGTTCTGGTCTGGCCACAACCCCGTAGCTTCTAACATTGGTAAGACCCAGCAGGTGATGGGTAAAGACGGTCGTTACTATGCTGTTACCACACTGAAGAACGGCTACGAGGTAAAGGCTCCTACTGGCGAGATTACCTATTTCATCCACGACGACGCCAACGACTCTTGGTCTGTTGAGCAGAATGGCGTCAAGAAGGAGATCTTCCGCTTCAATGCCGATGGTACTATCCAGGCTAACGTCAATGGCGAGACCAAGAACTTCACCCTCAACGAAGCTGGTGTTTACGAAGCTCGCATGGCTGCTAATGGCACTTTCTTTGCCATGAACTAAGGAATACTTATTCCCAACACTCTATCTCGTCTTCTATCTCAGGCAACTGACTGCGATGGAAGACGGGTTCTTTTATACCTTTTCGCTTCTGTTGGCGATAGTCATCAAGCAGTCGGAAAGCATAACGTCCCAAGATGACAATGGCGATGAGGTTGCAAGCCGTGAGGAACGCCATGAAGAAGTCGACGATGTTCCAGACAAGTTCAAAGCTGGCTATGGCACCAAACACCACCATCAGACCAGCTGAACAGATGCGATAGATGGTCATTACCGTGTTGTTGGGTGTGATGAAGCGGATGTTGGCCTCACCATAATAGTAGTTGCCGATGATGCTGGAGAAGGCAAAGAGAAGAATGGCAATAGCTATGAATATTGGGCCTATGGCACCCACCTCTGACTGCAAGGCCGTCTGTGTGAGAGCGATGCCGTTCAGCTCAGGTACCTTGTAGAGTCCGCTAATCAAGATGATGAAGGCTGTACACGAACAGACGAGCAGTGTGTCCGTAAAAACACCCAGCGCCTGGATGAGTCCCTGCTTGACAGGATGTGATACGGTAGCTGTCGCTGCTACGTTTGGCGCACTACCCTCACCTGCTTCGTTAGAGAACAGTCCACGCTTGACGCCATTCATGATGGTTGCACCAATACCGCCACCCGCAATCTGCTGGATACCAAAGGCATCTTCTACAATGATCTTAAACACATAGGGTATCAAGCCAATGTTCATGATGATGATGACGATAGCCAGTAGCAGATAGCCGACAGCCATTACGGGAACCAATACGGCACTGACTTGGGCAATACGCTGAATGCCTCCGAAGACAATGAACAGAGCGAGTATTGCTAAAAAGAGACCTACCCATAGCGGTGACCAGCCAAAGGCCTCCTGCATGGCTCCACAGATGGTGTTGGCCTGTATGGAGTTGTTGGATAGGCCAAACTGACAGGTGATAAGGATGGCAAAGGTGACAGCCATCCAACGCTGCTTCAGACCTTTCTGGATATAGTAGGCAGGACCACCAATAAACGAGTCCTTATGTTTCTGCTTGTATAGCTGTGCCAGCGTTGACTCTACAAAGGCCGTTGCTGAGCCGATGAGGGCGATGAGCCACATCCAGAAGACGGCGCCAGGACCACCAATGGCAATGGCTGATGCCACACCCGCCAGGTTGCCTGTTCCCACACGCGTGGCCACACTGACAGCAAAGGCTTGGAATGACGAGATATGCTTACTGGTCTCACCTCTCTGCTGTTCCTTCACTTGTTCTTCTACTGTGTTGACAGCAGAATCTGTCAGCAGCCGAAACATCTCGCCCACCATGCGGAACTGCACAAAGCGTGTCTTAACAGTAAACCACAGGCCACAACCTACTAATACAAAGATGAGTACGTAGCCCCAGATGGCATCGTTAACGATAGTAATCAGTTCATTTAAATCCATAAGTCTTGTTATTCCCGTGCGCGTACCTTATTATTACACTGCGGACAAACACCCTTCACGACATACTCTGCCTCTTCCAGTAGAAAGCCATTTGGTAATGGCACAGAAGGAATATGAACATCTTTCAGACAGAACGTGCGATGACAATAACGACAGGTGAGATGCACATGTCCAAAGCACTGGCGTGTATCATCCAGATGGCAGACACAATATTTCTGAGAGCCTGAACCGTCATCGATATCATGCAGCAGATGGGCTTCAGACAGCAATGTCAGGGTTCGGAAAATGGTAGAGCGATCAACGGTAGGTAAGGCTGCTTCCAGATCTCCCAAACTAAAAGCGTCACTAAACCCATGACGCACCTTATGCCAGATAAGCAGTCGTACAGCAGTAACACGGATGCCTGCATTATCCAATACCTGTTCGTCAGAGATGTCGAGATGCATTGTAATATGAAACTTTTTCTTGTTATGGGTGCAAAGTTACGAAAAAAAATCGTACCTTTGCAACATAACTAAGATAATATTATGACGCAAGAAGAGAAAACAAAGCTTGAAGAGCGTATCGTTGACGTCCTGAAAACAGTCTACGACCCAGAGATTCCTGTCAACATCTACGACCTGGGAATGATCTACAAGATTGATGTGCAGGATGATGGCTCTGTAGAGATGGACATGACATTTACTGCTCCTAACTGTCCTGCTGCCGACTTTATCCTTGAAGATGTGCGCACGAAGGTAGAGAGCGTTGAAGGTATCAAGGGAGCCAATGTCAATCTCGTGTTCGAACCCGCATGGGACCAGTCGATGATGAGTGAAGAAGCACGCGTCGAACTGGGGTTCGACTAGTGAATAGAGAATAGTGAAAAGTGAATAGTTATGAAGAACGTCTATTTCCTTTCCGATGCCCATCTTGGGTCGCTGGCAGTACCACACCAGCGTACACAAGAGCGTAGATTGGTGCGTTTCCTTGACTCCATCAAGGAGAAGGCTGCTGCCATCTACCTGCTTGGCGACATGTTCGACTTCTGGTACGAATACAAGTACGTGGTTCCCAAAGGCTTCACCCGCTTCCTGGGCAAGATTTCAGAACTGACGGACATGGGTGTCGAGGTGCACTACTTCACGGGCAATCACGATATCTGGGCCTATGAATATCTGGAGAAGGAGTGCGGCGTCATCCTACACAAAAAACCGGAGACTACAGAGATATATGGCCATGAGTTCTTTTTGGCTCATGGTGACGGCATGGGTGACCCCAACAAGTCGTTTAAGGTGATTCGTGCCATCTTCCATAACAAGGTGTGCCAGTGGCTCTTCTCTGGCCTGCACCCTCGCTGGGGGCTCAGTTTTGGACTGGCATGGGCCAAGCATAGCTATATCAAGCATAAGGAGAAAAACGATGTGGTATATCTGGGTGAAGACAAAGAACACTTGGTACTCTTTGCCAAGAAATATATTGAGAGTCATCCCAATATCGACTACTTCATTTTTGGTCATCGACATATTGAGTTAGATATCAAGTTAGCAAGAAACACACGAATGATGATTCTTGGCGACTGGATCAGCCAGTTTACCTATGCCGTCTATGATGGTGAACACATGTTCCTGGAAGAATATATAGAGGGTGAGAGTCAGCCGTAAGAGAAGTGAGAAGTGAGAGGTAAGAGGTAAGAAGTTAGATGTTATGAAAAAGATAGTTACTTTTGGAGAATTGTTACTTAGGTTCTCGAAGCCTGGACAGTTGCGACTGACACAGGGCGACCTGTTTACCAGTAAGTATGGTGGCAGCGAGGCAAATGTCGCTGTATCGCTGGCCACACAGGGAGAGGATGTCACGTATATCACCCGTCTACCAGATACTCCTGTAGGCCATGCTGGAGCAATGTGTCTGGCACAGCTGGGCGTCAACACCCATCAGGTGCTCTATGGTGGACAACGCATTGGCACCTACTATTTCGAGCCTGCTGCAGGTATGCGTGCTGCCAAGGTCATCTACGACCGCTCTGGTTCTGCCTACTATGACTTAAAACCTGGTATGATACCCTGGCGTGAAATACTGAAGGATTGTGACTATTTTCATGTGTCGGGTATTACTGCTGCCATCTCACCACAGGCATCAGAGGCCACCTTCGAAGCTCTCGACATTGCTGACGAGCTCGGCGTCACCATCTGTTTCGATATCAACTACCGCAAGAATCTGTGGAAATACGAGGGTGCAGAACCTCGCAAGACGCTGAGCAAGATGCTGTCGCGTTGTGACATGATGTTTGGCGATGCTATTGAGTTTGACTGGCTATCACGACATCCACAGCCACCCTTTACTGCTACTGATTCCAACTTCCAGATGCAAATGAAGGAATATGGTGAATGGTTCGACGAGCTACACGCACAATATCCACGTCTGAAACACTGGATGATGGGCATGCGCAATATTGTCAGCTCCAATCATCATACGTTGACTGCCCTACTCTGGACAGAAGGAAAACTACTGCAGGCACCTATTATGGATATTCCTGACGTGGTAGATCCTGTAGGTGTTGGCGATGCCTTCATGGGTGGTTGGCTGCACGCTATCAGTCTCTTTCCTGATAACAAACAGAAGCAGTTGAACTATTCGTTAGCAGCAGCTGCGTTGAAGAACACCATCCCTGGCGACTTCAACCTCTCTACAGAAGAAGAAATCCTGGATGTAATGGAGGGACGTCATAACCTCTCGACGCTCTACAAGACTTTCGAATAATACGCATGCTATGAACAATACAAAAAGCGAGGCCTGTAAGCCTCGCTTTTATAGTGTGTGTAAACAGTTGGGCTGTTTACAAGAGGTTCATCGTATCGGTAGCAATCATCAGCTCCTCATCGGTAGGAATGACAACCACCTTCACCTTAGAATCATCGGCAGAGATAACCACCTCTTCGCCACGAACATTGTTCTTCGCATCGTCGAACTTCACGCCCAGGAACTCCAGACCCTTGCAGACCTCAGAGCGCATACCAATCTGGTTCTCACCTACACCAGCTGTGAAGACGATGACATCAACACCACCCATAGCGGCAGCATAGGCACCAATATACTTCTTGATACGATAGAAATACATGTCCTGAGCCAGTACGGCACGAGGCTCGCCAGCCTTGGCAGCATTCTCTACGTCACGCATATCGCTAGAACCACCAGTGATACCAGCTACACCACTCTTCTTATTGAGCAGGTTGCTCATACCATCAGCATCCAGACCGAGCTTCTTCTCTAGGAAGGTCACTGCACCACCATCGATGTCACCAGAACGGGTACCCATTACAAGGCCCTCCAAGGGAGTGAGACCCATTGAGGTATCCATACACTTGCCATCCTTCACAGCAGCAATAGAACCACCGTTACCAATATGGCAGGTAATCACCTTGGTACCCTCAGCCTTCATACCCAAGAACTCCAGTGCACGGGCAGAGACATAGCGGTGAGAGGTTCCGTGGAAACCATAACGACGCACACCATACTTCTCGTACAACTCGTAAGGAATAGCGTACATATATGCCTTAGCAGGCATGGTCTGGTGGAAGGCGGTATCGAACACACCCACCTGGGGCAGACCAGGCATCAGCTCCTTCACGGCATTGACACCCTTCAGGTTGGCAGGGTTGTGCAGGGGAGCCAAATCTGAGCACTCCTCAAAAGCCTTCAACACCTCGTCAGTGAGGATAACGCTCTTATTAAACTTCTCACCACCATGCACCATACGATGACCCACAGCGTCAATCTCGTCGAGACTCTTGATCACACCAATCTCAGGATCGGTAAGCAGAGAGAAGATAAACTTCACGCCCTCAGTATGCTCAGGGATGTCGTGCATGATCTGCTTCTTCTCGCCATTAGCCAGCTTCACCTTGACAAAGGCACCATCGAGACCTACACGCTCAGCACCACCACTGGTCATTACACTCTTGTCGTCCATATTGTACAGAGCGTACTTGATAGAGGACGAACCACAATTTAAAACAAGAATCTTCATACTTCAATTCTTCAATTTTATACTTCTTCCATTTTACTTCTTAGCGTCCATTGCCTGGCAAGCAGTAATGGCAATCATGTAGTAGATGTCATCAACAGAGCAGCCACGAGACAGGTCGTTGACAGGACGTGCAATACCCTGAAGCACGGGACCGATAGCGATAGCATCGCCCAGACGCTGAACCATCTTATAGCCAATGTTTCCTACCTCGAGGTTGGGGAATACCAGTACGTTAGCCTTACCAGCGATGTCAGAGCCTGGAGCCTTCTTGGCACCTACAGAAGGAACGAGAGCAGCATCAGCCTGCAACTCACCATCAATCTTCAGGTCGGGAGCCATCTCCTTGGCCAACTTGGTTGCCTCAATCACCTTGTCGCAAACCTCGTGCTTTGCAGAACCCTTCGTAGAGAAGCTCAACATAGCCACGCGGGGATCCTCGAAGCCTGCAACAGCCTTAGCCATCTGAGCGGTGCAGACAGCAATCTGAGCCAACTGATTAGCATCGGGCATGGGGGTCACAGCTACGTCAGCAATGACAAGCACACCATCCTCACCATACTGCTTCTGCTTAGAGATGAGCAGCAGACCACCACTCACGCAAGTGATACCAGGCTGGCACTTGATGATCTGCAGGGCAGGACGCAGCGTGTCGCCAGTAGTTGACAGTGCACCAGAAATCTGACCATCAGCACCCTCGGTCTTGATAATCATACAACCGAGATACAGCGGGTTCTTAATCAGCTTGCGAGCCTCCTCAATGGTCATACCCTTTGACTTACGAATCTCAGCCAGTTTCTCAGCGAGCTCTTCGCTCTTGTCGTAGTTCTCAGGATCGATGAGAGTAGCCTTACCAATATTGGTCAGTCCCTTCTCCTTTGCCAGAGCCTCAACCTTAGCGGGATTACCAATCAGGATGATGTCTGCGAGGTCATCAGCCAATGCCTTGTCGGCTGCACACAGTGTACGCTCCTCTTCTGCTTCAGGGAGCACGATGCGCTGCTTGTTACTCTTAGCGCGCGCTACGATTTGACTTAATAAATCCATAGTTTGTTCGTATTATATTTAATTAATGTTTTACTTGTCTGCAAAGGTACAAAATAATTATGAATTATGCATGATGCATTATAAATTATTTTGCGTTTACGTTTACGCAAGCTCTTGTGTAAGGATGCTTTCCAGTTTTTCTGCTGACAGTCGCAACTGGTAATCACTACGAATAGCCACGCTGATGCTACCCGTTTCTTCACTCACCACAATAGCTATGCTGTCACTCTCGTGGGTGATACCCAACGCAGCACGATGGCGTAAGCCCAACTCTTTGGGAATGTCGAGACTGTGACTGACAGGGAGGATACAACCTGCAGCACGGATACGCTGACGGGCAATAATCATGGCACCATCATGCAGTGGCGAGTTCTTGAAAAACACGTTCTCTATCAACTGCTGACTGATTCTGGCATCGATGAGTTCACCAGTAGCCACAATGTCGTCCAACGGAGTACCTCGCTGGATAACGATGAGTGCGCCTACCTTCTTCTTACTCATTGACATGCACGCCATCACAATGGGCATGATGATCTGCTTCAGCTGCTCAGGATTCTGCTTCTTGTCACCACTGGAAAACAGACGACGCAGTGCCCGCATACGCTGATGAGCACCTAGATTATAGAGGAACTTGCGGATGTCTTCCTGGAAAAGGATGATGAGTGCAATAACACCCACTGATACCAGCTTGTCAAGAATACTTCCAAGCAACTTCATCTCCAGCACTTGCGAGACGATAAGCCAGAAGACGACAAACATCAATATACCCATGAAGACGTTCAGCGAGCGCGACTCCTTCATGAGACGATAGACATAGAACAAGGTCAGTGCGACCAACACTATGTCGATAATATCTTTTATTCCAAATTCGAAAAACATCTTATACATTCTATGGCTTCCTTCACATCGTGGACGCGCAGGATGTTGGCGCCTTTCATCAGAGAGATGGTATTCAGCACCGTCGTTCCGTTCAAAGACTCCTCAGGAGATGATCCTAAGAGTTTGTATATCATTGATTTTCTGGAGATTCCTACCAATATTGGCAGATGCAACATTTGCATACGCTCCAGTTCGTTCATCACCTTGTAGTTTTCATCCACCGTCTTGCCAAAGCCGAATCCTGGGTCCAGGATGATGTCCTTCTGGCCCATCGAGCGCAGGGTGTCCACCACCTCTGCACAGTCCAGCAGCACCTCTTTCATCGTTGCTTTGCGCGACATATATATATAAGGTACACCCAGACGGCTGACCATACGGAACATGGCGAGTTGAGGAGTTGACAAATGACAGTTCTCTCTTTGAGAGTGTGGCGTTGCGAGGACAGGTGCACCCACATCGTTGATGATGTCTGCACCAAACTCTTCAACCACCATACGGGCAACGTCAGGACGATAGGTATCAACGCTGACGATGGCCTCTGGGACTTCACGACGCACAATGGTGAGAGCCATTCGCAGTCGCTCCATCTCCTCAGCCTCTGTTGCTGGCTCGCTGTCAGGACGTGTAGAGCAGGCGCCCACATCGATGATGGTGGCCCCTTCGTTCAGTATCTGGTGCGTACGCTCGACGATCTCCTGTTCCGTCTGCGTTCTACTACCTGCATAGAACGAGTCAGGCGTGGCATTGAGAATACCCATCACCTGCGGCGTCTTCAGCTCCAGCAATTTCCCGTTGCAATTCAGCGTGTATTCCATATCTGAGCGCAAAGTTACAAAAAAACGAGTGAAATGCAAAAAAAAATATGATTTCTTGTTTAATTTTTCATGAGTTGTTCGTTATATATGTGTAATGACACAAAAAGAGTTTACATATTTGGCAGGTGAAACACGGGCAAAAGCCGTGTCGATAGCTGGGCAGTTCGGATATGCCCAGAATGATGCGGAGGATATTGCGCAAGACGTGATGCTGAAGCTGTGGAACCTGCATGAACAACTCAACGACAGGGCTCACCTGATGGCTTCAGCTGTGATTACCACCAAACGGGTGTGTATAGACAGGTGGCGCACGACGCATCAGCATACTGACATTTCCAGCACGATGCCGCTGATAGATGAAGACTCGCTGTACGACCGTCTGGAATACACGGAACTGGAACACTGGATAGGTGAACAGATAGACAGTCTGCCTTCGACAGCGGGGATGGTGCTGAGGATGCGTCAGTTGGAACACCGCGAGTTAGGCGAGATAGCCGACATCCTAGGCATACAACAGTCATCAGTCTCCACACTGCTCTCACGATCCCGCAACGAATTACTCAACAAACTAAAGAGGAGGAACCAACAATGAGACAACAATACGACAAACAAGAGATAGCCCAGCTGCTCAGCAAGTTCATGGCTGGCGAAACCAGCGTTGCTGAGGAAGAGGTGCTCGCACAGTACTTCCGCACCCACGAGGTTGACGAGGAGTGGGCTGAATATAAGGAGATGTTCACGCTGTTCGATAACGGACAGGTGGACATTGAGATAGAAGACGGAACGTCAGAACAACCCATCAAGGATGACAGCGCGAAGATTCAGATGCTTCCAAAAGTTGTCAGGGAGAAGCCAAAGATCGTTGCGCTCAGATGGCTCATGGCTGGCATTGCGGCGAGTATCGCCCTGTTGCTGGTGTTCTATCTGGGAAGGAGCACTGCCGAACAGCCTCCACTGGTGGCAGAGAAGACGGTGGTCGACAAGGATAGCATCCAGCCGAAGCAGGAAGTCGTCATGCCCACAGAGGAAACGGTGGAAACTATTGTTGCTCAGGTTGCTCACGCTAAGTCTCCCAGCAGCCAGCGTCCCACCAACCTGACGGCCGACTCCACCTCAACAGCCGAGAACCTCGCCGACTGCATTGCCCGTCTTGAGTCTGAAATGGAGAAACTGGACGACAGCGTCAGTTCGGCACAGGTGGAACGGCTCATCGCTGCTGATGCTCGTCTCCAACAGATGGTTTATCGCATCGTTGGCAAACAAGCGGAAGAGGCGATGAACAAGATACAAAACGATAGTACCGCTAATTACATTAGTTTCTAAAACCACGAATTAAATAAAGAAGAACAATATGAAACAACTGATTATTATCATAGCACTCCTGCTGATGCCCATAGGCACTCTATTCGCCCAGGAGAACAAACACGCACAGGCCATGCACACCGCCTTCAGAGAAGCCATCGTGCGCAGGCCTCCCAAGTACATCTCGGCAAGGTGGATACCTGGCAGTAAGGAGGACAGCCTCAGCATCATCTACACTGCCAATGATGGTGGTGGACTGGTGCCCAAGAACAAGCTTCACCCAGTAAAGCTTGGGAAGAACAATACATACATAGGTCCCAACTACCTCGAGGAGTGGAGTTTCGAGTTCCGCAACGTGCCCGACGACCCCCATCTGCCCTTGCGCCAGATTCTTGATGCCTATGATAAACAGGCACCTCATGCCTCCAGTTACTACAGCTATGTGGCTGGCGACGAACAGGCCGTCTTCCCTGGTGTCAGCATCGCTTACGGCGAGAGTGGCGAGTCTCTCCCACTCCACCTGCATCCTTTGGTGAACGTCCGCATCATCGGTTTCAAGGATGACGACGGCTTCCGCTCTACCTATCTGCTCTTATGGAATACCTATGAGGAGAACGAGTCCCTCGATGATAAGCACAAATACTATATTACCGACGGCAGAATGTACGAGTTCCACTGTCCGAAGTTGAAAACTCCTCAGGTGAAGTCGTACGATCCTGACGAAGAACTCGACCGCTCCAACACCGCTCTTAGCGTGGCACAGAACCTGTTGCATGAAATGCACCAAAAAGAGCCCGAGCGTGTCAAGGCGCTCAACACCGACACGTTGGCCGAGGTCTACCAGTACAACTACATCACCATGGCACAAAAACTCTACAACGAGCCAAAGACGCTCAACCTCAAGACCAGCTACGAGGCGCTGAGGGCTAAACTCTGGCTCATGACGGGCATTGGCGGCACCGCCACGCTTACCGAGCAGAAGGCCATCTGTTATACGCTCAACAAAGAGATCTACAGCTACCCCTACATGCTCTCCCATCGTCAGGCTGCCGAACTGATGAATATGTCCAACGACATTGGTCAACACATGCGCGACGACCTGAAACAGGAAGTTCAGAATGCGCAACACAGAATAGAGGTGCTGCGCAACCAGACGGCCGACATTGACAGCCTCAACGACAACGACCAGGACTATCTGAACCGCAACCACTGGAAGCTTGTCCACCACTCGTCGGAATATACGGACGAGGATATGTTTACCTCTCGTGGCGAACACTATACCGCCGACCAGCAAACGGGTTATCTCCATGTGCGGAGCGAGAACTACGTCGACGGCATCCGTTTCGAGAGCACTCTCGAGAACCTGCGCCCTGGCCGCTATCGTGTATCGGCAGTGGTACGTGCTAGGAAAACCAATAGCGGGCACTCAGGTATCGTGGTCTTTGCACAGGTGGGTGACACCGTCTGTCAGAAGGAGATTCCTGCCGATGGTGATACTGGCGGTAACGTGTGGTTCTCTGCCCTCAGCCGTTTCCTTAAAGATATCAGAAGCGGCGATGGCTGTCTGGCACTCGATGTCAACAAGAGTACAGCACATGGTGGTGTGGGCTACGGCTGGAACCGCATCTACCTCGACGACATCACCATTCCCAACAACGCCACCAACAGCAACCTCACCTACGGTGTCACCCTCGATAGCGACATCGTCCAGCAATACGGCAAGCCCAGCAACTGGTTCTCAGCCTGCGACTTCATCGTAGAAAGGGTGGGCGACTAAGGTTAACTTCCAAAAACATTTGGTAGTTTCAGAAGAAAATAGTATCTTTGCGCCCCAAAAGAACAAATAATCATTAAGGGAATGGATATCAAAGAGCTCTATAAGCTGTATCAGCAGCATCCGTGTATCACGACAGACTCGCGTAACTGTCCTGAGGGTAGCATCTTTCTGGCATTGAAGGGTGAGTCGTTCAATGGCAACAAGTTCGCTCTCCAGGCACTGGAGAAAGGCTGTGCCTACGCCATCGTCGATGAAGATGTGGAGGAACTGTCCGCTCAGCCCTCACCGCTCACCTCTCACCTCATAAAGGTTAACGACTGCCTCCAGACCTTCAAGGACCTGGCGCGTGAGCATCGTCGCCAGTTTGAGATGCCGATGGTGGGTATCACAGGTACCAATGGCAAGACCACCACAAAGGAACTGATTCGTTCCGTCCTGGCAGAATGCTATAGTGTGATGGCTACGGAGGGTAACTTCAATAACGACGTGGGTGTGCCCAAAACCTTGTTCCGCTTGGACGACCAGACAGAGATTGCTGTCGTTGAAATGGGTGCCTCGCATCCTGGCGATATCAAGACGTTGGTGGAGACTGCCGAACCCACCTGTGGCCTCATCACCAACGTTGGGCGTGCTCACCTGCAGGGCTTCGGTTCCTTCGAGGGCGTCTGCAAGACAAAGGGCGAACTCTATGATTTCCTGATTGCTCACGACTGTCCCATCTTCGTCAATCGCGACAACGAGTATCTGATGAAGATGATTGCAGAAAGAGGAGGCAATCCCGACATCTATTACTACGGCCAAAGTGACAATGAGGACATCCTCATTCGTGGCGAAGTCGTCTCGTGTGATCCTTTCCTGAAGTTCCGCTGGCGCGAGCAAGACCATGATGCAAACTACACCAGCGAATGGATGGAGGTACAGACAAACCTCATCGGTGCCTATAATCTCGACAATATGCTGGCTGCCATTACTGTTGGCTATGTCAACAACATCCCCTTTGAGCAGATTAACCATGCGTTGGCAAACTATGTGCCTACCAACAACCGTTCGCAGTTGACGGAGACAGAGAAGAACCACCTCATCGTGGATGCGTATAATGCCAATCCAACATCTATGAAGGCCGCCATCGACAACTTCCGTCTTATGGAAGTGTCGCCCAAGATGGCTATTCTGGGTATGATGGGTGAACTGGGTGATGTCTCGCAAGAGGAACACCAGAAAATCATTGCCCAACTACAGCAGGCCAGCTTCGATGAGGTCTGGCTCGTAGGTGCTGAATTCCAGAAAGTATCATCCACCTTCCGCACCTTTTCCAATGTCGAGGAGGTGAAAGCTGCTATAGCCCAGAATCAGCCCCAAGGCCGCTACATCCTCATCAAGGGCTCTAACAGCACCCACCTCTACGAACTTCCCGCCCTTTTATAAGCCTCCTTGTTGTAACACTACTACCAACTAACAACAAGAATGTCGCACGCTGACTACCGCCTCAGAGAGAGGCAGTAATCAGTGTGCGGAACTGACGGGCACCTAGGTGATTGTTGTCGAGGGCTTCGACCTCAGCGAGGAACTTCAAGGCTTTCTCCTTGTCGCCCATGCCATAGTAGCCGAGGGCGAGCATGTACTTGCAGTGGATGAGATTCATCTCGTCGAGATTGCCTTCCCAGACGAGCAGGTCGGGCAGCGAGACGGCGAAGAAGTCCATCGTAATGTGGTCGAAGATGTGTTGCTTGCCGTAGTTGATGAGCTTGTTGAACAGCGAGCGGGCCTTATCCTCCTGACCCAGTTTGCGGTAGCAGAGAGCGGCATAGAAGATCTTGTCAGGCTTGGCATCGTTGTAATACATGGCGGCTGCGGGCTCAGTAGGTCCTACGGTACCTTCCTCATAGCGTCCGAGGAAGTAGAGGAAATCATTGTCCTGAGCGCCATACAATTTACCTTCGCCCAAATGATGCGGGAACACGAGGCACTCCTCCAAGAGTTGCTTGGCACGAGCATCCTTGGGATTCTTCTGCAGCAGTTGCTTGGCAATCTCTAAGCGACACATCTGATACTGTCCACTCACCTTGCCTTCGCCACCCTCCCACGGATGGAAGATGCGGTTATCGATGATCTCCTTGGCCTCTTCGTAGCGACCCAGCATGTTGAGCAGGGTGGCATGTTCGAGCACAAGGTCGTCGCGACGCTCAATAAGTTCAGCATGCTGCTCGTAGAAGGCCAAACGTTCTGCATGTGAACGGTGCAGACGCTTGTAGAGTTGGTCGAGTTCCATGAACACACGCTCGTCGTTCTCGTCAAGATGGAAGGCATTCTCCATATATTTGAGTGCCTCATTCTGACGGTCCTGCTTATTAAATCGAGCCAAAGCGAGGTTGCGCCATACTGTTGGGAACGTAGGATTGAGACGGGCTGAGAGTTCCCAGTTCTCGATGGCGAGGTCGTATTGACGGGCGGCGTAGTAGAGACAGCCAAGATAGTAAGGCGCCTTGGCACCTTTCGGGTTCTTCTCCTTGGCAGCCTCCAAAGCGATGACATCCTCGGCACGATTGGGGAAGCAATAGGTGGAGTCTGCCTGCTCTGCTTCATCGTAACGGCTCATATAATAATAGGTCATAGGTGAAGTAGCTCCCTCCTCGATGGCGATGTCCCAGATGGCAATAGCCTCATCTGTGAGACCTGCGGCAGCATAGTCGAGAGCCAGTTCGTCGTAGTTTTGAGCCGACTTGCGCAGCATCTCCTTCATCTCTACCAGCACGGCAGCATCCTTAGTAAGAAGATACTGCTCATAGCGGCAACCGTAGTTGAAGAGGTCAAACGACAGCGACTCTTTGATGAGTGCCAATGCCTCGTCCTTCTTATCCATATAGCGAAGGATGGACGCCTTGAGGGCACGTGCCTTATGGTTATGCCAATTGTTGTTCAAACAGCGGTTTATCTCGTCGAGGGCATCCTCATAGCGACCTTGCATCACGCTGATCTTGGCGGCCTCGAAGTAGCCGGCATCAGCCCAACCCTTGCTCCATGTAGCTTTCCAGAACAACTCATAAGCGTCGTTGTATTTACCCTGATACTTGAGAGCAAGAGCCAAGTTATAAAGCGGCTCGCTATCGTAGGGGTTCGGGTTACGTTTGATAGACAGCTTGTATGCCTTGTGCAGATATGTTTCGGCCTTTGCAAAACGACCCTTGCGGATGTACCACAGTCCCATCGCATTCAGGCAGCGGATGTCGTTGGGATCGCGACGTAGTGCCTCCTCGTAATAGTCGAGCGGATTCCATGTAGCGTGGCGATACTGTTCCAAATGGCGACCGGTGATAAGCAGTTGCTCATTGGTTTTGATCTGCTCAGGCAACAAGGCAGCCTCGGCACTATCGGGGATAGGACGAATGTCGTCGCTCTCGGCATGCCAGCTGAGTAGGGCGCGCTCGCCATACGGGAACTTCTTACGAATCTCGAAGGTGAGTTCCGAAAGCAAAACTTTCGGACACACTACTGTCTCTGTAAGTACGGCTTCAGGACTCAACGTGTGGTGTTTGTCGTAGAGCACCTCACCGTTGTCTTTGCGAAGCACAATACGTACGTCTTGCTTCGAGGTGGCAAAGACTTTGAAGACGACAGAACCGTCTTTCACACTGTCGATGTTGAACACAAGGTCTTTCGATGCCTCCTTCACTACGCCCAACTCGCGATACGGCATGAAGTACTGCGTGAATATCTTCTCTTCGTAAGGCATCAGCCAAGTGAAGTCAGGCTGGTTCTCGGTATAGACACCAGCCATCAGCTCGATATAGGGACGGAATCCCTCTGCCTTGAAGCCCCACTTCTGACGCTCCTCTGGGGTTGACTCGTCCGTCAGGTTACGGTCCCAGGCACGTCCAAAGTCACCATTACCCCACGTCCACTGCTTCTTACCAGGCGAGAAGTGGTGACTGGCCACATGCAGCATACCTGCCTTAGTATCATTCTCGTAGCCGCCTTCGAAGTTGAAGCGAGAGTTCACGCCCATGTAACTGGTCGGCACGAAGATGTTCTTGTAGTTCGAGATGTCCACACCTGCCGAATAGTCCATCTTATAATAGGTACCCGTGGCGATGGGGAACGACGAGACGGCACGCTTGCCATGATCGAACACGGCGTTGATGTCAGGCGGAAACACACTCTGATAGGCATCGTTCACCTCTACTGCAGGATTGGCCCACCATAGGAAGGTCTGTGGAATGTCGGTACGGTTGTACACGCGACCCTTGATTTCCAAGTAGGCACAACCGGGACGTAAGGTGAAGCCTGCCATACCCTTCTGGTGGAACATCTTTTCCATCTCGCTCACCCATACGCTGACTGAGCCGTCGGCATTCTCCTCGATGCAAGTGTCAACAGGCATGAAGGTGGTAGGACGGTGGTGTTGTGGCCAGTTGAACTCGATACCACCAGAAATCCAAGGTCCTGCGAGTCCTACCAGGGCAGGCTTGATGACGTGGTTGTAATAGACAAAGTGGCGCTTGGCAATCTTGTCGTAAGCCATCTGTATGCGACCGCCCAGCTCTGGCAGTACCATCACCTTGATGTACTCGTTCTCAATCCAGATGGCCAGATAGTCCTTGTCCACCTTCTCGTCACTCATCGTCTCGATGACGGGATAAGGATAAACCACACCACTACTACCCTGATATACTCTCTTTTCCAGGAACATCGGGTTCTTCTCTGGTTTTCCCACCTCATAGGTTGGGATAGTTACCAGTTCTCTCCAAGCTTTTACTGACATATTATCGTTGTTTCGTTATTACGACTTAATGAGTTCTTTCTCCAGTTCTTCAAGACTCTTTCCCTTCGTTTCAGGACAGTTGCGGAACAGGAATACAAAGGCACAACAGCAGATGGCGCTGTAAATCCAGAAGGAACCACTGCTTCCCAGAGCCGCGTTCATTGATGGGAACGAGAACGTCAGTGTACAGCAGCCCACCCAAAGGGCAAACGTACACGTCGCCATCGCAATGCCACGAATGCGGTTGGGGAAAATTTCCGCCAACAACGTCCACGTTACTGGTGCCAATGTCATGGCGTAGATTGAGATTGCCGTTACTACCAATACCACCATCAGCACACCCTTCACTTCGAAGAAATAGCAAGTACCTAGAATCAGGTATATCAGTCCTAGACCGCCAGCGCCCATTAGCATCAGCGTCCGACGTCCCCACTTCTCGATGGTATAGAGGGCTACAAACGTAAACACCACGTTGGCTATGCCTGTAATCACAATATTGATAAACATGCCATCTACATCGAAGCCCGCACTGACAAAAATCTCTTGTGCATAGTTGAAGATGACATTAGTACCGCACCACTGCTGGAACACGGCAATGACAAGGCCCAAGAGTAGCACCTTGCTATATCGAGGAGAATTGAAAAGTTGAAAAATTGAAAGATTGAAGTTCTTGTCATCAGATTTCAATTCTTCCATTCTTCCATTCTTCAATTCTAAATACACCGGACTCTCAGGGATAAAGAAACTCATCACAAGGAACAGTGCGGCAGGCAGCGTCTCTGCCCAGAACATCCAGCGCCATCCCCACTCCACGTTCCATGCCTGTTCCGCGGCAATCGAGGTGTCGCGAGCCAGCAACATATTGACAACCTGAGCGGCAAGGATACCCAGCACGATGGTCATCTGGTTCAGACTGACCATGCGTCCGCGAATCTCTGCGGGACTCACCTCAGCGATATACATCGGAGCGAGAGCAGAGGCGACACCGATACCCACACCGCCAATGAAGCGCGCTATATTAAATAAGGTGAAGTCGTTGAACAGTCCGGTGGCGATGGCTGACACCGTGAACAACACTGCCGATAACATCAGCAGCGGCTTGCGGCCATACTTGTCGGCAGCGCCACCAGCCACCATCGCTCCTATCAGACAACCCACGAGGGCCGTGGTCATCGCCACACCTTGCATCATCGGTGAGTCACCAATGCCGAAGTACAACTCATAGAACGGCTTTGCACCGCCAATCACCACCCAGTCGTAGCCGAAGAGCAAACCGCCCATCGCCGACACGGCACAGATGAAATAGAGAAATCCTTTATTAAACTTTTGCATATTCTAAAATGTATTGGGATATCATTTATTCTGCCCACAACTCTTGTAGCACCCCTGTACTCTTGAGTTCGGGGAACTGTGGGATGTGTAGACGATAGTAGTGGAGGAGGACGTCAACGATGCGGTTGCGATCATGGTGCGACAACTGGAACAGGTGCATCGTGGGAAAGTCCATACGCATCAGGGTATGAATGAGTTGAGAGTCTTTGCTGTCAAGGAAGTCACGATGAGTGGGGACTTGTAATGAGAAAGTGGCTGTTCGCAAGTCGAACACGCAACCATCCACGTAATCGTCAAGGTTAGGATAGAAACCTAAGAAACGGCTCATACGCATCAAAAAAGTAAGATGGAAGTTGGCGAAACCAACTTCTACTGTGTCGAGCCACTGCATGGAATCACAGACATAGGCGAAGAGCAACTTGTCCTGCTGCTCAGAACGTAGGGCGTGGTACAGAAATTCAGCGATGAAAAGCGACAGCGCCAGTTTCTCAGGTAAAAACGGTATCGACGTGTAAGCTGTCAACAGATGGGCATCCTTCAGTTTCTGCAGTTGTACGTTCTGACGCACGTCACACTCCACTTCCAACAGTGTCATGGGTTGGAAATATTGCTTTTTGATTCGTCCTTTGGAGGTCTTAGGTAAGGAGATGATAAAAGACTGTCTACCAACTTCTTCGGTAAACATATCCACAATCATTCTGGACTCGCCATACTTGAAAGAATGTAGTACTATCGCCCTTGTTTTCACTAACATCGCCCCAAAATTACACAAAAATACGGAATTATTGCATTTTTCTTTAAGAAAATTTGTCTATTTAAGAAAAATGTGCTACCTTTGCAGCCGCTTTTGAGCGAAAGGGGTCCCTTCGTCTATCGGTTAGGACGAGAGATTTTCATTCTCTAAAGAGGAGTTCGACTCTCCTAGGGACTACGAAATCTGGCATCTGCACAGCCAAGTGCTACCAGCAATGGGGACACGGTGTCAGAGGGCTTCGAAAGGAGTCCGCCCAGGGCAGCCCAATAGAGGCGCAAGACCCACAAGCTTTATTAACACATTAAACAACAAAAAACAAAATGGCAAATCACAAGTCAAGCCTGAAGAGAATTCGTCAGGACAAGAAAAAGGCAGAACACAATCACTATTATGCCAAGACCATGCGTAACGCAGTGCGCAAGCTCCGCGCTATGACCGATAAGGACGAGGCTACAAAGCTGTACCCCACCGTACAGAAGATGCTGGATAAGTTGGCCAAGAACAACATCATCCACAAGAACAAGGCTGCCAACATCAAGTCAAGTCTGTGTGCTCATATCAGCCAGCTGTAAAAAGCACCTGACAAGACCGAAAAGTATAAAAAGTCGCAAACTGTGTAGTTTGCGACTTTTTTGTTGCTACTGAATACTGTTTTTTTGTAGTTTTTTAGCATTAAAAGCTATGCTTTTCTCACTATTTTTTTGTATCTTTGCATCCAAATTGCAAAAATAGCACAATGACAGAAGAACAACTGAATCAAGAACAGAATTATTCCGCGAGCAATATTCAGGTGCTCGAGGGTTTGGAGGCTGTGCGTAAGCGCCCAGCTATGTATATCGGAGACATCAGTGAGAAGGGTCTCCACCACCTCGTAAACGAAACCGTCGACAACTCTATCGACGAGGCAATGGCAGGCTACTGCACGCACATCGAGGTAACTATCAATGAAGACGGATCTATTACCGTACAGGACAACGGACGTGGTATCCCTGTCGATGAACACGAGAAGATGCACAAGTCGGCCCTCGAGGTCGTGATGACCGTGCTGCACGCTGGTGGTAAGTTCGACAAGGGTTCCTACAAGGTGTCTGGTGGTCTGCATGGTGTGGGTGTGAGCTGTGTGAACGCTCTGTCAACCCACATGATGTCACAGGTGTTTCGTAACGGACACATCTACCAGCAGGAGTACGAGAAGGGTAAGCCCCTCTACGACGTCAAGATTGTTGGCGACACCGATCAGACAGGTACACGTCAGCAGTTCTGGCCCGATCCAACGATTTTCACTACGACGGAATATAAGTACGACATTATTGCCCGTCGTATGCGTGAGTTGGCTTATCTGAATGCTGGTATCACCATCACGCTGACCGATCTGCGCCCAGACGAGGAGGGTAATCTGAAGCAGCCTGAGGTATTCCATGCCAAGGAGGGTCTGAAAGAATTCGTGCGTTATGTGGATCGTCATCGCACCTCTATCATTGGCGAGCCCATCTGTCTGAAGACTGAAAAAGACGGTGTGCCCATCGAGGTCGCTCTGCTCTACAATAGCGACTACAGCGAGAACATTCACTCATACGTGAACAATATCAATACTATCGAGGGTGGTACCCACCTGACTGGTTTCCGTATTGCTTTGGCTCGTACGCTGAAGAAGTATGCCGACGAGGACGACCAGTTGCGCAAGCAGATTGAGAAGGCTAAGATTGAGGTGGCACAGGATGACTTCCGCGAGGGTCTGACTGCTATTATCTCCGTGAAAGTGGCCGAGCCTCAGTTCGAGGGTCAGACTAAGACCAAGTTGGGTAATAGCGAAGTCAATGGAGCCGTGCAGAAGGCCGTAGGCGAGGCCATGACCAACTTCCTGGAGGAGAACCCCAAGGAGGCACACACCATCTGCGAGAAGGTGATTCTGGCTGCTACAGCACGTATCGCTGCCCGTAAGGCTCGTGAGAGCGTTCAACGCAAGAATCCGATGACGGGTGGTGGTCTGCCTGGCAAACTGGCTGACTGTTCAGAGAAAGACCCCAAGGTTTGCGAAATCTTCCTCGTCGAGGGTGACTCCGCTGGTGGTTCTGCCAAGCAGGGTCGTGACCGTCACTTCCAGGCTATCCTGCCCTTGCGTGGTAAGATTCTGAACGTTGAGAAAGTCCAGTGGCACCGCGTCTTCGAAGCCGAGTCGGTGATGAATATCATCCAGTCGATTGGTGTTCGCTTCGGTGTGGATGGTGAAGATTCGAAAGAGGCAAATATCGACAAGTTGCGTTACGACAAGATTATCATCATGACCGATGCCGACGTCGATGGTTCTCACATCGACACGCTCATCATGACGCTCTTCTATCGCTTCATGCCGAAGGTCATTCAGGAGGGTCACCTCTATATCGCTACACCACCTCTTTATAAATGTACCTTCAAGAAGTTCTCTGAGTACTGCTATACCGAGCAGCAGCGTCAAGCCTTCATCGACAAGTATGTCGCTGGCGACGAGAACGCTACAGCCCTGCACACACAGCGCTACAAAGGTCTTGGTGAGATGAACCCAGAGCAACTCTGGGAGACCACCATGAATCCTGAGAACCGCCTTTTGAAGCAGGTAACTATCGAGAATGCTGCTGAAGCTGACGAGATCTTCTCTATGCTGATGGGTGACGACGTTGAGCCTCGTCGCCAGTTCATCGAGAAGAACGCCACCTACGCTAATATCGACGCATAAGACGTTAAATAATAATTGAAAAGGGAACCGAAATGGTTCCCTTTTTTTCTATTGATATATTTCAAATATCGACTTACTTCAGTTCGAATTTGTAGCCGATAGTCAGAGAACCACCATCGGTGTAGTATTTAAAATCGTCGTTATCGAATTTATCAACTCTGGTCAGAGAGTAGCCTCCACGCAAGTCGAGAGTAATGCCGTTCTTGAACTCATAAGAGAGACCAACGGGAATAGAGAAGTTGAAAGATTTGCATTCTCCATTGGCATTGTCGTTAACCAGGAAGCCTGGCTGCAAACCAATCTTCAAGGCAAAACCCTTGGCAACATAGAAGTTAGCCATGAGAGGGATGTCGATGTAGTCAAGCTTTACAGTGCTAGCATTCTTCCACTCCCAACCCAACTGCTCGTATTTCACACCTGCAGAAAGAGAGAGCCAGTCGGTAGTAGTGTAATACTCTGCCTCAGCACCAATAGCGAGACCTACGCGAGCTTTGTTTCCAGAGATAGTAGCACTAGAGTACTCACCTCTGAAAGTACCTACAGAAAAACCAACCATTGGCTGGATTGTAATTTTACCTGCGTTGTGACGCATCTTCTGAGCATTTGCAGTCAGGCACATAACGGCCATCACTGCGATCATCATCATTTTCTTCATAACTTATGTTTTATAGAGTTAATACTATATTTGAGTGCAAAGATAGTTAAATTATTTTAAACAACAATACATTCTGGTGAGTTTTTTACACTTAATGGCCATTTTTTTTGAATCAAAGACCCGATATCTTACTAATGATCGCTTTTGGCAGGGCGTGACGATTGAGGAACAGATAGGTTGTATTCAGCAGCATATAGTCACGCGACATATACCAGATGCCTTTGTACTGCCCACTCTTTCCCCATGAGTTTTTCACCATGTAGTACGGCTTGCCTTGTTCGTCAACAGCCTTGCCGTAGATAAGCATCACGTGGTCATAGGTCATCCGCCAGTCATCCCATTGCTCCTGACGCATCTGTTGGTTAGGCGTAATGCTGTCAGGCAGCATCGCCAGGCCCGTACGAGTGAAATTGCCTGACACATCTCCACCCCAGGCTACTGTATAGCCTGCCTCCAGTGCCTTGTCGAGCACATCCATCAACTGCTCGATGGGAATATTGTAGCTAGGCTTCAAGCGCCATTTGTAGGGTGCCTCGATGACAAACCACTGGTTAAACGGATGATGCGTATAGCTGGTCAGGCTGACATAGTCGTCAAGGTTGAGCTCAAGACTTGCGGCAAACGACTTCGGAGTGTACGTCTTTCCTTGATAGACAAACGTTTCTGGACAACGGCCTATATATTTCTCGATGATGGTCTGTACGCTGTCTTGCCAATGCGGCATCGGCTCCTTCGCACCCTTCTTGACGATGCTGCTCACCATACGCTCCAACTCAGGGAAGAACACCTTGAAGTTAGCCAGCGAGTCACCAACAAGTGAGCCGGGTGCAGGCATCGCGTCTTCAGGACAGATGCCATGCTGGCGAAGCACTTCCAGCACGTCATCGCATGAACCACCCTCCGAAATCTGGCTATAGCCATGCATGCGGACGTAATGCGTAGCGCAGTCCATATAGTCCTTGCTGACAGCGAACATCTCGCAGAGGTTGTAGGTCTTACCCGTCTTGCGGAGTATTTCACTCTCGAAATATCCCAATGTGGCGTAAGCCCAACACGTACCACTACGATGCTGGTTCTTGACGCTGGTGATAGGATTCTCCTTGATGATCGTAAAGGACTTTTTCGCATCCGAGGCCAACGCCTTCTTCTGCAAGTGCTCCTGTGCCGATGCTGTAGTCGCAAGCAGGAGGGTTGTAATCAATGGTAATAATCTCATCATTTATATTTGTTTACTGCTATTTGAATATCTTTTGGGCGAACATTGTCAGGTAAATGCGCCAGTTGCGCCAGATGTGACCACCATCATTCTCATAATATTCATAGGGATAGTGGTGCTCGTCAAGATAGTGGCGCAGGTCAGTATTCATCTGCATCAGGAAGTCGTCCTTGCCAATGGCTATCCAGAATAGCTTGGGTTTGGAGGCGAAGAGACGTGCCATCTGTCCGTCAAAGTCATCGTTGAGTTTAGAATTAGGTGTGTTGGGTGTCAGCTCACGAGGCATACGACAAGCTGCCGACTGCAGGCCGTAGTAATCGAACACCTGAGGATAGAGACGCGAGATACCGAAGGTGTGGCCACCACCCATTGAGAGTCCTGTCACAGCACGTGCCTCACGCTTCTTGATGGTCTTGTAGTGGCTGTCTATGAAGTTGACGATATCCATAAAACTCTCCTCCATCGTTGACTTGGCACCACGCTGGTTGAAGGCATTGCCATCGGGGGTGTACATACCCTCATGCCACCAGCCTGGCGCAGCATTGCATGTTGGGTTGCCATTGGGCATGACGACAATCATAGGTACACATTTGCCTTCGGCAATCAGGTTATCCATTATCTGCGACGTGCGTCCCAAATCGCCCCAAGCCGTTTCGTCACCACCATGACCATGCAACAGGTACATCACAGGGAAGCGCTTCTTACCGTCATAAGTTGGTGGCAGATAAATGGTCATACGACGCTGCTGGCCCAACGTAGGGCTGTCGTACCAGACACGCGACAGGGTGCCGTGGGGCACGTTGTTCACAGCATAAAGGTGGCCCTTGTCGCTGTCCGACTTCGACACAATGAAGATATTGCTGAGCGTCGAGATGTCACGATTGACGTAGCTGTTGGCAGGGTCTATGAAACGCTGTCCATCAACCGTCAGGCTATAGGAATAGAGTTCTGGCGCCAACGGACTCGTCGTTACCGTCCACACCCCATTGTCCTGCTTGGTCATATCCAGTTTCTGACCACGAATCTCGTTGAAGTCGCCAAAGACGCTGACAGACTGTGCTGAAGGGTCGTAGAAGTTGAACGTCACCGTACCATCAGCATCCACTACAGGCGACTGCACCCTTGGGCGCTGACCCAACTGCTGTTGTGCGAAACTGCCTACAGCAAGAAGTCCGCAGACAGCCAAAGTAATAATTCGTTTCATTTCTGCCATTTTTTAGTTGATCTGAAGCACCACGATTGACTTGGCTGGCATCTTTACAGTGAGAACACCTTTCTTCAGTTTGGCATCCTTAAACTCAGCGGGAGCTACGACGTTGGGATGCTGGAAATCGTTATAGTCTGCCACGTTCTTCGAGGTGAGGATGCGACCACTGACCTGTTTAGCCTGATAGCCGTCTATCTGGAAGTCGATGGTCTGCTCCTTGTCGAGGCTGACATTGGTGATGGCAAGAACGATACTACCATCTTTCGTCTTCGCTGCCGAGGCAGAAAGCATGGGACAAGGACGATAGCCAGCATCCTTGGCACCCTCTTTCTCCTTGAAATAGGCCTTGCTAACAGACATCACCTCCGACTCCAAATCGACGGGCAGATAGGTGGCCTCCTGGAATGGGGTGTACATCTCAAACACATGGTAGGTCGGGGTGAGCACCATGTGACCCGTTCCCTCCTGGTCGGTAAGAATCATTGATTGCAGCACGTTGACAATCTGAGCAATATTGGCCATCTTCACACGATCCGTATATTTATGGAATACGTTCAACGACAGAGAGGCCACGAAGGCATCGCGCAAAGCATTCTGCTGGTAGAGGTGTCCGCTGATAGTGCCTGGTTCCTCGTCCCACCATGTTCCCCACTCGTCGACGAGCAGTCCTACTTTGCCCTTCGGGTCTTTCTCGTCCATGATGGCCTTATGTTTCTTGATGACCTCTTCAATCTCCAGACACTTGCCCAGCGCCCAGTAGTACTGGTCGTTGTCGAACTTCGTTGCTGAGCCCTTAGGACCATCCCAACCCGAACAGGTATAATAATGTAGTGACACGCCCTGCATGCGATTGCCAATCTTGTCCATCAGTACTTCCGTCCACTTATAGTCATAGTCGCTGGCACCACTTCCAATACGGTAAAGCTTGTTACCTGTATAGTCACGCAAGTAAGTATTGAACTTACGGAACTCGTCGCTATAGTATTCTGGCGTCATGTTACCACCGCAGCCCCACGCCTCGTTGCCAATGCCGAAGTACTTCACGTGCCAGGCTTTTTCACGACCGTTCTGGCGACGCAGACGCGCCATCGGCGTATCACCGTCACTGGTCATGTACTCCACCCACTGAGCCATCTCCTTGACCGTTCCTGAGCCGACATTACCACTGATATAGGGTTCGCAGTCGAGCATCTCGCAGAGGTTCAGAAACTCATGGGTACCAAACGAGTTGTCCTCGATGGTGCCGCCCCAATTGTTGTTACGTAGCGATGGGCGCTGGCTTTTCGGACCTATGCCGTCCATCCAGTGGTAGTCGTCTGCGAAACATCCACCAGGCCATCGCAGCACGGGAACCTTCAGCGCCTTCAAGGCTTCGAACACATCCTTGCGGTAGCCATTGATGTTGGGAATTTTCGACTCTTCGCCAACCCAAAGACCGCCATAGATACACGTGCCGAGGTGTTCAGAGAACTGTCCGTAGATTTCGCGGTTGATTTTTGCTCCAGCCTTGTCAGCGTGGAGTGTTGCTTTCACATTGTCAGCTGCCATCATCATTGTGGAACAGCCAAAGACAATCATTGCAGAAAAGATAATACGTTTCATCATCGCTATTAGTTTTTGGTAAGTAATCTGAGTACAAAGGTACGCATTTTTTTTATATTACCAAACGTAACAAACGATTATTCCCTACCTGGGAATATTTTGCTCCCTGCCTGGGAATCTAAAATTCCCACACTGGGAATAAACTATTCCCTTTAATTGAACGATTGGCACTGATTAAAGAACGGTATAGCACAGATAAGGATGCCTTATTGCCGAATAACGAACGAGTATTAATGACGTTTCCTGATTTGGGTTGACTGTCGAAAATGTCCCTCACATACTCACATGACCCCTCTCAAAGGCCGATGTATAAAGGGCTGAAGGCACGTGAGGGACTTTCGTCCTCCCTCACGCCTCCCTCACTTTTTTCTCTTCGAGCTCTCACATCGCTATTGCAATAGGAGTGAATGTGACCCAAAATGTGAGGGTAACGTGAGGGACATTGCTTATCCCTCACGTCCTTCAAATGCCCTGTACATAAGGCTTTGAGGCTTATGATGTGAATATGTGAGGGTAAAAATACAAAATCAGAAAAGAATAAAACGTTGTCCTTTTCCGGCCCTTACAGACTATAGGCAAGACCAAAAATCTTGCCTTTTTCTTTGTCGTTTCGAAAATAATCTCTATATTTGCAACTGACTTAGATAGCCCGCAAGGGTGAGTGGGTCAATATTTAGTGGAAAAAGGACGTTTACGGACGTTATCTTCTATCGTCAGATCTCGCAAATCAAAGTACAGGAAGATACGCAACGGAGCGTCTACGTTGGGTGTATTGTATACTATACAATATCTCACGACGTGGGCTGACTCAAGTTGCTTATCCTTGTACAAGGCAATGCGAGAGCCCGACGATGGGATAGGCGATAAGTAGTGACTCCCACGTCTTTTTATTTACCTTAAAACAATCTGCTGAAACTTGGGATGTCAATAGGCATTAGATAGTACACCTATGGGCGAGAAAGTTTTTATTATATGTGTAGACTTACAAACCACGGCAGATAAGGAAAAGTTGGAAAGTGGTTTAAAAGGAAGCCAGTACAGCAATTTTCAAGTGTTGATGGAAAGAGTATATGCTGTTAAGGCACCTCAATATGTTGATAGTGTGATGGTACGAGACTTTATTCGTGGGAAACTTGACTTTAAATCTCCTGTGTTTGTGATGAAGACAAGTCTTGATGCCGCATGGAATATTATGTCGTCAAGTGATGCATGGTTGAGAAATAATGTATAGGTATGGAGATAGTTGAAGGTCAAACCCAAAGGGTAGGAATAAACATTGATTTCCATGAGGGCAAGTTGGATGTTTACCAAATTTCTAAAGCAAAACTGAAACTATTTAGAGATTGTGGAACTATGGCTGGTAGGCACTATGATTTGGCTTATGCTTTTTTGACGTTTGGGGTTTCTACTCTTGTTGCATGCATAACAACGAATATTGAGTCCGCAATAAAATTACTTATTTTTCTAACAATTGTGTGTTTTGCGGTATCAGTTTTTCTATTCATCAACAGCAATAAAAAAAAGAAAGAATTACATACCCTTTATGAGGATGTGATTGCTGGAAATATGTGAAAAGAAAATAGAATTAAAACTTAAGAATTACAATTATGAATAAGAAACTATTAACACTGTTATTAATGTTTCTGCCAGCAATTGCATTTGCCGAAGCAGTGGAGATTGATGGTATAAACTATACTCTAAATGCTGATTTGAATGAAGCAGAGGTAATAAAGAAGTCCGAAAAGTATAGCGGAAATGTGGTAATTCCAGAAACAATCGAACATGAAGGCGTTTCGTATAAAGTAACTTCTATAGGAGAAAGAGCCTTTTATGAATGCATTGATCTTACTTCTATAGTAATAGGTGGCAATATAGCATCTATCGGAACGCTTGCATTTAATGGCTGCACAGGATTGACAACTTTTACTATTCCGAAAAATGTAAAGCGTATTGAACAGTATTTTTTAAGTGGATGTAGTAATTTGGAATCATTAGTTCTTAATTGCGATACCATAAAAGACTGGTTTGGCAGTAGCCTTGGCAAACAAATAAAAAGTGTGACTCTAGGAGATAATGTTAAAGTCATAGGGGAGAAGTCTTTTGGTGGATTTAAAGCATTAAAGACGATAGAAATATCTTCAAATCTTAGAAAAATTGAATCAAAGGCATTTGAGTATTGTTGTTTAAACACGATAAACATACATGATCTTAAATCATGGTGCGAAATTGAATGTGTGGGAGCTTCGTCTCATCCTCTCCTTGATAAGAATTACATGCGCAAAAACCTTTTTTTAAATGGAGAGGAAGTAACGGATTTAGTTTTAGATAATAGTATTTCTCAAATAAGGAATTGTGCATTTGCTTGTACATCTATAAAGTCTGTAACATTTACTTCGCCAGTTTCTATTGTATCTGGTGCATTTGGACATTGCAACGCATTATCGTCAGTATATACACCCAATTTTGACACATGGCTAACAATAGAATTTGCTGGTGTAGAAGCAAATCCTCTTAGTAATGGTGCACATTTTTATATTGATAATAAAGAAGAGAACAATTTGATAATACCTAATGGGGTACAGAAAATAAACAATTATTCATTTGTTGGATTGAAGGAATTGTTGTCATTAACTATACCTAGCGATGTTTCTATTATAGGAGATGGTGCATTTAAAAATTGCACGAATCTAAAAACTGTGTCTTTAAGCGAAGGCTTGAAATCTATTGGGACAGGGGCTTTTTACGGATGTGAGAAACTAAATTCAGTTAATCTGCCAAATAGTTTGTTGGAACTTGGAAGTGGTTCTTTTTATAATTGCGAACAACTACAAGCGATAAAGATTCCCGACGGCATAACTTCGATTGAGTCTTCAACTTTTTATAGCTGTGATAATTTGGTGAAAGTTGAAATAGGTAAAGGCGTTACGTGCATAGGTGAGTCTGCCTTTTTTAGATGCGGCTTCACCTCTGTAGATTTTCCAGACAATGTAACAACTATAAAGGGAGGAGCTTTTGATAATTGTTTTATTTTACATACTGTTGTCCTTGGTAAGGGTATAAAGGAAATCGAAGGAAATGCTTTTTCGTATTGTGGTATTAATCAACTGTTTTGTTATTCTGAGACAATTCCGTCAACAAATGAGAATGCTTTTAAAAAGGTCAAAATGGAGAATGCTATATTGTATGTGGCAGATAGTTTGATTGATTTATATAAACAGGAAGCAGCATGGAGAGACTTTGGAGATTATAAAAAGCTACCCGTGATATCATATTATGTCGACAATGAATTATACAAGAGTTACATAATAAAGTATGGTTATACAATACCCCTAGAACCAACACCTACAAAGGAGGGCTATACATTCTCAGGTTGGAGTGACACACCAGTAACGATGGGGGATTTAGATTTAACCATCACTGGGTCATTCTCAGTAAATAAGTATAAACTGACCTATATGGTTGATGGTGTGGAATATAAGAGCTATGATGTAGAGTATGGTGCAACAATCACTCCAGAAGAAGCACCAACCAAGGAAGGCTATACATTCTCCGGTTGGAGCGAAATTCCTGCAACGATGCCTGCTCACGATGTAATCGTTACTGGTATATTCACTCAGGAAACTGGCATTGACCAGATAATGAGCAACCAGAATGGTAAAGCAATGATATTCACCATCGATGGTAAGCGTGTGGACAACTTGAAGAAGGGCTTGAACGTCATCCGTATGAAGGACGGAACGATGCGTAAAGTCGTGGTGAAGTAAGTTCAATTGGAATAGTATAGAATCGAATAACCCTGCTTTCTTGCACGAGAAGGCTGGGTTATTGCTAAATAACGCAGGGGTATTGCTCAAGAATCTAACTGTCTCGCGGAATAAATGGTTTTTCTATACTAAGAATTTTATGTCCCACGCCGTGGGATGTATGTTCCACGTCGTGGGACATATGTTTCAGGGCGTGGAACATATGTTTCAGGCTTTGGAATACAACTTTTGTCTGGGAGAAAGTTTTGACCCTATGGGATAACTATGAGGATCTCTAGCCACAAAAAAGACGTTGCAAACAAGATATTTGCAACGTCTTTGCTTTGAAGCTTTGTACCCAGACCCGGGCTCGAACCGGGATGGGTTGCCCCACTGGTGTTTGAGACCAGCGCGTCTACCGATTCCGCCATCTGGGCTTCTTAGCGGGTGCAAAGGTACGAAGAAGAATGGAAAAAACAAAATAAATGGATAAAAAAATAAAAAATAATTGCTTTTTCTTGCTTGGTAAGTAAAAAAAGCGTACCTTAGTAGTCGAATTTTAAATCTATATACCAAATGGAAAAATCAAAACAGAACTATTGTGTGATATTAGCCGGAGGAAAAGGTCGTCGTTTATGGCCATGTAGCCGTGATGAACGTCCCAAGCAGTTTATCGATTTCTTTGGTGTGGGTCGCACGCAGTTGCAGTCGACTTTCGACCGCTTCTCGAAGGTGATACCACTGGAGAATATATTTATATGTACGTGTAAGGAATACCTGTCGCTGGTCAAAGAACAGATACCAGAGATTGACGAGCGCAACATCCTGGTAGAACCCGTCAACCGCAATACGGCACCCAGTGTGGCATGGGCCAATATGCGCATCAAGCGTACCAATCCAGATGCCAATATCATCATTACGCCATCAGACCAGCTGGTCGTTGACGAGGCATCTTATATGCGCAGTCTGGAGACGGGCATCAGCTATGTCTCTGAGCACAACGTGCTGCTGGTGATGGGTGTAAAGCCTACGCGTCCGGAGCCTGGCTACGGCTATATCCAGATGGGCGACCTGAGTTGCAAGCCCGATGTCTTCAAGGTGAAGTCGTTCACAGAGAAACCTGAGCGCGAGTTTGCCACAATGTTCATGGAGAGTGGCGAGTTCTATTGGAACACTGGTGTGTTTATCGCCAACAGTCGCAAGCTGACACAAAGTTTCGAGAGCATTTTCCCCAGCGTGTTGCGCAATCTGAAGTTTGAAAAGCCTAAGTACAGCTATGACGAAGAACTGGAGTATGTCGCCCAGAACTATCCGAGCTACCCTAACCTCTCCATCGACTACGCCATTCTGGAACATAGCGAGGACGTGTACATGATGAAGTGCGATTTCGGCTGGGCCGATCTGGGCACGTGGCATGCCGTCTACGAGTATATGAGCAAGAGCGAGGGCGATAATGTGGTGGTTAACTCAGAAGTGATGCTGGAAGACTCGCGCAACAACGTCATCAAGTTGCCGAAAGGTAAGGTCGCCGTCATCAACGGACTGGATGGCTATATCGTAGCTGAAGAGGGTAACGTACTGCTCATCTGCAAGAAGGGCGACTCGTCGGCACTGGTGCGCAAGTATGTTAACGAGGTACAGATGAAATACGGAGACGATTTCATCTAATGAATAATGCAAAATTATTATGATTGTTGGTATTGACGCTAAGCGCATCGTGCGCAATGGAACGGGACTGGGCAGTTATGGTCGCACGCTGGTGAACGACCTTATCCGTCTGGGCGACAGCGATATGCAACTGCGATTGTATGCCCCTGACGAAGGGCGCGACGAGTTGCGCAGCCAGATTATCGAGGGTGCTGAGTTCTGTTATCCCAAGGGCCATCCTGCCGCCTTGCGCAAAGCTTGGTGGCGCTCACGCAGCATTATCAACGATCTGGTGCGCGATGGCGTAGAGGTCTATCACGGTTTGTCGGGCGAGCTGCCCATAGGTCTGCGTAAGGCCGGCATCCGTGGCATTGTCACCATCCACGACCTTATCTTTATGCGCCATCCTGAGTATTACCATTGGCTCGATACGAAGATCTACGAGTGGAAGTTCCGTCAGTCGTTGCGCGAGGCCGACCACATCATCGCCATCAGCGAGCGTACCCGTCAGGACATTCTGGAACTGGGTGGTGAGGAATATGCCGACCGCATCAGCGTCATCTATCAGAGTTTTGCACCCCACTTCTCAGGACCTGTTAAGGACGAGCGCAAGGCAGCTGTCCGCGAGAAGTATAAACTACCTCAGCGTTTCGTGCTGAATGTTGGCACCATCGAGGCCCGTAAGAATCTGGCACTGGCTGTCGAGGCTGTCGACCTATTACCACAGGATATCCATCTCGTGGCTGTTGGTCGCCAGACCGACTATGTCCGTCAGTTGCCCCACAGCGAACGTCTGCACCTGTTGAGTGGTGTCCCCGACCAAGACCTCGCAGCCATCTATGCCCTGGCCGAAGCCTTTGTCTATCCCTCCCGCTACGAGGGTTTTGGCATCCCCATCATTGAGGCCATTGCTGCCGGACTGCCCGTTGTGGCCTGTACGGGTTCGTGTCTGGAGGAAGCCGGTGGACCTCATAGCCGCTATGTAGGACCTGACGACGTCATCGGAATGGCCGAGGCGCTGAAGATGTCGTTGCGTGGTGCCCGCGGTCGTCAGGAGCGCATCCTGCGCAGTCGAGAGTATATCCGGAAGTTTGAGGGTAACGACGTTGCCCGTCAAGTAGCGGAACTTTATCGTAATTCGTAATTACAACTTCACATTAAGTTGTACCAGCAGGTCGGCCATCGACGATTGGTCTATCTGTTGCAAAGCTGTTCCTATGACACTACGGTCAAAATAGTTGGTAACGCCCAGTTTCGTTGCCAATGCCAGATGCTGGCCGATGACAGCCTGTGCCATGAGACTGTAGCGGATGCCATGCCCATAATAGGCTGGAAAGGAGAAGTCGTATTGCATGGAGGGCTCGTACTGGTAGAGGCGACTGTCGTAGTCGTCGCTGTGAAACCACGCCAGCGTGCCCGTCACCTTCAGCCACTGCTGTTGCCAACGCACCTGCTGACCCACCATCACACCACGACTGTTGGCGCCTTGTTCGTTAATCACCACCCCATCGCCCTGAGTACGTAGTGTCAATGCTGATGTCGCTGACCAGTCGATAGCCATACGCAGGCGATGACTCGTCTGGTTGATAATCAACTTCTTCGTATCATTGTCGTGCTGACGGATATGCATGCGATAGCGCATGTTCCATGTCCATCGCTTCCTATTATAACGTGCCGACAACAAGGCATCGAAGGCATCGCTGCTTGCCGACACACGATAGCGGGGCCACGAGAAGTGTGCGTAGTCAGCATAGCCCTGTAAGTACAACGACCTGAAGGGTTGCCACGTAGCGCCCAGATAGATGCCGTGCTCGTTCTGTATGTTGCTACCCTCCCTGAAACTATTGGCATGCTGTGCTGTATAACGCTTGTCGTAGTAGCGGTGCAGCAACATCAGCGAAAGCTGGTCGGTGACCTTGCAATTAGCCGTATGTATCAGTGCCACAGCACCTTTCTTGTTCAGTGCCGTCTCGCCACTAAATGCCCAGCGGTGGTTATTCCAACCATAGTCCATACTCACGTTCAGAAAGTCGTTACCTTCAGCTGCATAGGTTCGATAGAGCACATTCTGCTGGGGTTGCAGTGGTCTGTCGTAATGGGTATAGACGGCATTGGCATTGATGTGCAACGTACCCTGTTTCCACCCGATGCTCGCACCCAGATCGGCCTCCTTAGTGTTGTGCTTCTTCTCCATCTCCGTGGGTGTGCGGTGGTACCCACTATATAATAAGGTGCGAGCAGAACCGTTATTGTTCAGCGTGGCATCGACAGACTGGTACGAGGCAAAGGCCGTCACTCGCCATTGTTTGGCAAGACGCACCGTAGCAGCAACGCCCTGCAGATGGTCACCAACCGATCGTGAACTGTGGGCCGACAGCGTGTGCATGCTGCGTCCCATGGTCTGCAGCATAGCCAGCTTACCTAATTGAAAACTCGTGTTCATCACCAAGCCCAAACCCATCTGCACTCGATAGTGTCCCAGATTCAGCTCCTCCAAGCGCCCGAAGTTGCGCAACTGCACATAGTAGTTATACTGGTCGTAACCCCAACTGTTCTTGTTGGTAAAGAATGGCTCGCCAGCATCCTGAGCAGCCGTGATGCCTGCCTTGATACGATTATCCAACGTGTACTGATAGCGCACGTCATGGCGATACTTATAACCCAGATAGCCATTCTTTTCGCCCTGACGTTCATAGAAAGGAATCTTGCCCGTTATAGTCATACGGTGATGACCACGTGTCAGCAGGTCGTCCTTCGTGGGCCATACAGACGGCTTCCGCTCTTCGCCAGCCACTACAAAGTGTTGCAGTAGTCGACGTGTGTGGTAGTCCAACCCCCTCACCATCTGCAGCTCGCTGAGCGAACGGACAGGCTTGTAGCGGTCCAGATATTCCACGATGTCCTCCACCTGCTGCACTGTCAGAAAGGGCAGTGTCTCCAGTTCCTCCCGACTGGTCTGGTTCAGGTTGACGGGTGTCTGCGCCCGTTCCTCCAGCAGTTCCAGGAGTTCCTCGCCGTAGCTCTCCTCCATATCCTCTGCCGTCAGCCATTCACGCAACGTCTCCTGCCAGTCACTTTGCGCAGTGACTTGTTGTGTGAACAGCAAAAGGCATAACAAAAGTATCTGTTGTTTCATACTACCTGCAAAGGTAATACTTTTTTACTAAATAAGCTATCCTTTACAACAAAAAACTTTATAAAGCAGACCAATACCATTGCCCAACAGGACTCCAACGGTGTCTGACCAGAAGTCGAGCCACTCGCCAGAGCGGGTGGTGGTGCAGTAGGCCTGGAGGAGTTCCATGAGCCCACCCAGAAGTATCATGCCTACGACAGCCAGAAACAGGACTTTGCGCCAATTGATAGTATGGTGATGGCGCAAGTATTCAAACCAAATGACGCTACAGGTGCCACCATACATGACCAAGTGCGTCCACTTGTCGATGAACTGGACATCGTCAAGGGGTGTCTCAGGGAAAAATGGCGTCAGCGAAAGCACCCAGATAAGCACGATGCAGAACACGGAAAATGGGTATTTTCTTACAAATTGGATAAAAAAGTGCATCTTTTCTTCAATTTTTGCTGCAAAAGTACGAATTATTTAGTATTTTTGCAAACGATATGAGTAATAATGTGAACGAAAGAGATAATTTCAGCAGTAAGCTGGGTGTAATACTGGCTACGGCAGGCTCAGCAGTGGGACTGGGCAATGTGTGGCGCTTCCCCTATATGGCTGGCGAGAATGGTGGCGCCGTGTTCATCATCATCTATGTGGTGTGTGTGCTCCTGTTGGGCATTCCCTGCATGATCAGTGAATTCATTGTAGGGCGTAACGGCCACGCCAATACGGCACGCGCATACCGACTGTTGGCTGGTAAAACACCGTGGGCCGTAATAGGCTATATGGGTGTGCTCACTGGATTCCTCATCACGAGCTACTATGCAGTGGTCAGCGGTTGGTGTCTGCAGTATGTGTGGGCCTCGCTGATAGGCCATCTGCAGGGCGACCCAGAGTATTTCCGCACCTACTTTGCCGAGCTGAGCACCGACCCTGTGAAACCCGTCTTGTGGACAGTAATCATCCTAGGTATGACCTACCTGATTATCGAACACGGCGTGAGAGCGGGCATTGAGCGTGCGTCGAAACTACTGATGCCCACCCTATTTATCCTGCTACTCATCATCGTGGTAGCAGCATGCCTGTTACCTGGAGCAGGAAAGGGTATCGAATTTCTCTTCAAGCCCGACGCATCCAAGATTACAGGCGATGTGTTCCTGGGCGCCTTGGGACAGGCGTTCTACTCGCTGAGCATTGCGATGGGCTGTCTGTGTACTTATGCCAGCTACTTCTCAAAATCCACCAATCTGACGAAGTCGGCTACGCAGATTGCCGTCATCGACTGTGTGGTAGCCATTCTGGCAGGACTCATGATATTCCCAGCAGCCTTCTCCGTAGGTGTGAACCCTGATAGCGGTCCCTCGCTCATCTTCATCACCCTGCCCAACGTGTTCCAGCAGGCTTTTGCTGCCGTCCCCATCGTGGGCTATATCGTCGCCCTGCTGTTTTTCGTACTATTGTCGTTGGCAGCCCTGACGTCGCTGATGTCACTACATGAGGTGTCCACCGCCTTCATTCAGGAGGAGTTGCACACCACCCGTAAGCGTGCAGCCCTGTGGGTAACCATCCTGACCTCCATCATCGGTGCATTCTGTTCATTGTCACTGGGAGCTGTCGATGGACTGGTCGTCTTCGGACGGTCGCTGTTCGACTGGTTCGACTTCATCACGGGTCAGATATTCCTGCCCATCGTAGGTTTCCTGACCTGCATCTTCATAGGCTGGGTAGTACCTCACAAGATTGTCCACGACGAATTCACCAACTGGGGTGAACTGCGCGGACGTTTCTTCCACTGCTTCATCTTCCTGGTGAAGTATATCTGTCCGCTAGCTATACTCATTATCTTCTTACATCAATTAGGACTATTAAATGACTGAACGTGGTAACTTTGGCAGTAAGCTGGGCATAGTGCTGGCAACGGCGGGATCGGCAGTGGGACTAGGCAACATTTGGCGTTTTCCCTATATGACGGGGCAGAACGGTGGTGCAGCCTTCCTGTTGATGTATGTGGGCTGTATCCTGCTGTTGGGTGTACCAGGCATGATTAGCGAATTCATTGTGGGTCGCCATGCACAGACCAATGCCGCCAGGGCCTATGACAAACTGTCGAAAGGACGCCCCTGGAAGCTGGTAGGGCATCTGGGCATCCTTACCTCGACCATCATTCTGGGCTTCTACGCCGTTGTGGCAGGTTGGTGTCTGGAATATCTCTTTGCTTCCATTTTCGGACAGATACAAGGCGACAGCCAATATGTGCAGCAGTACTTCGTAGACTTCTCCAGCAGCGCATGGAAACCTGTCCTCTTCGGACTGCTCTTCATACTGATGACTCACCTCATCGTTGTGCGTGGTGTACGTGGTGGCATTGAGAAAGCATCCAAATTGCTGATGCCTATTCTGCTAATCCTGCTCGTCGTACTGGTTATTGCCTCCTGCATGCTGCCAGGTGCCATAGAGGGTGTGAAGTTCCTGTTGTATCCCGACTTCTCGAAGATTAACGGCAACGTTGCGCTGGAAGCTCTCGGACAAGCTTTCTTCTCGCTGTCGTTAGGAACAGCCTGTCTGTGTACCTATGCCAGCTACTTCTCCCCAAAGACCAATCTGTTGTACTCGGCAGGACAGATAGCCTTGCTCGACACAATGATAGCCATCCTTTCTGGGTTGCTCATCTTCCCTGCAGCAGCAGCGGTAGGCATCAGTGCCGACTCAGGGCCCTCGCTCATCTTCATTACCCTGCCCAACGTGTTCCAACAGGCCTTTGGCAGTATGCCCGTGGTGGGCTATGTGGTCAGCATCATGTTCTATGCGCTGCTAGTATTCGCCGCCCTGACATCGACCATCTCCATGCACGAGATAGGCACTGCCTTCTTTACGGAAGAGTTCCACATGCCACGCAAATACGCTGCTTGGGTGCTTACCATCATCGCTGGCGTTCTCTGTCTACTATGCTCGTGGTCAGTAGGTGCTATCGATATCAAGGTGTTAGGACTGTCGCTCATGGACTTCTGCGACCAACTGACAGCCAACGTCATGTTGCCATTGGGTGGTATGCTTGCCTGTCTGTTTGTGGGCTGGTATATTCCGCGCCAACTGGTTTTCGATGAGTTCACCAACTACGGACAACATAATCAGATGTTCTATCGCGTGTTCCTCTTTGCTGTACGCTACGTCTGTCCTGTCTGCATCATCCTAGTATTCCTTCATCAACTGGGTATCCTATGAACCGTAACGACCGTCGCATAGCCCTCACGGCCATTGTCATAGGTACATTAGCCTTGATCGGCCTATGGCTGACAAACGGAGGAGAACAGACATCTCTGGTAGAACAGCAACGCAAGGACAGCATACGACAGCAGCGCAATGGAATCTACGGCAAAGGAAACTATTACAGCAAAGACACCTATGGGAAACACGCATCAACGTCGATGACTGTTGGCGAAGTGCCCATGCGTCATACCGAAGAGTTCTACTTCGATCCCAATACGGCAGACTCCACCCAACTGATGCGTCTGGGCCTGCCCGTCTGGATGGTGCGTAACATTTACCGCTATAGGGCACGAGGTGGCATCTATCGCAGCAAACGCGATTTTGCCCAGACGTATGGACTCACCAAGAAAGACTTTCTGCGACTAGAACCCTACATCCGCATCTCGGACGATTACCAGTCAGCAGCCACCCTCTTTCCTAAGGAAGAACGAGACACCATTCGTCATACTGTCAAGCTGAAAGAAGGCGAACGTATTGCACTGAACACTGCAGATACCACCCAACTGATGAAGGTGCCTGGCATTGGCAGCTACTATGCCAAGGAGATTGTACGTCACGGCAAATGGATTGGCGGATACGTCAGTGTGGATCAATTGGACGAGATAGAGGGTTTCCCACAGTCAGCCAAACAGTATTTCGTCATCAACAACCCTACCCCACAGCGGATTGCCATCAATAAGTTGTCGTTGCAGCAGCTGCGTCGCCACCCATATATCAACTACTACATGGCCAAGGCCATTGTAGACTATCGTCGGCTGCATGGCGACATTAAGAGCCTGCAAGAGCTGCGTTTCTCGAAAGACTTCACAGCGGATGTCATCCAGCGTCTGGAACCCTATATTGAGTACTAGGCAGGCAACCCTATTTTTAACCCCAAATCAGCAGTTTTTGCTACCCCCTACTTGACATAAATCAATAAGTTGCATATTTTAGTGTAAAAAATACAAGAATATTTGGTTGTGTGCGCACACATTCGTACCTTTGCATTGTCTTCAGAGGAAGTCTTAAAGGTAAAGTAAAGATTGTTTCAAGGATTATTGGTAAGATCATTCATATTTTGTTTTAGGTTAGTAGTTTTGGTTATGTAGTAAATTATGTTTCGAGGAAAATGATGAAACATACATGAAGAGGGACATCCGTGAGGGTGTCCTCTTTTTGTTGTCAAAGGTGAGTGGTGAGAAGTGAGAGATTAGCAGTCGGAATCCATTGGATCTAGGACATGCTCTTCACGCAGAACACGATCTACACTGCCTGCGTCGAGCAAACGGTGTTGGGCTTCCTCGTAGTCTAAGCCCAGGAACTCCTGAAGCATACGTGTACCACGATCTACGAGCTTGGCATTCTTCAGTTGCATCCTTACCATGCGGTTGCCACGCACTCGTCCCATGCGAATCATCAACGAGGTGGAAATCATGTTGAGCACCATCTTCTGTGCCGTGCCACTCTTCATACGACTGGAACCCGTCACAAACTCTGGTCCGACAATCGTCTCAATGGGACGGTCGACAGCAGCAGCCAACGGCGTATCAGGATTGCTTGTGATGCAGCCCGTCAGCAATCCCTGTCTTCTAGCTTCCTCAACAGCCCCAATGACATAAGGTGTCGTACCCGATGCAGCAATGCCGATCACGGTGTCGTCGGCTTTGGGATGAAAAGCCTGCAAGTCGCGCCACCCGTGTTCTGCAACGTCTTCAGCACGCTCTACAGCATGGCGCAAAGCCTCATCGCCACCAGCAATGATACCCACCACCCACTCTTCAGAGACACCAAAGGTGGGAGGTAGTTCACTGGCATCGAGAACACCTAGACGACCACTGGTGCCAGCGCCGATATAAAACAGACGGCCACCACGTTTCATCCTAGGTTCGATAGCGGCTACCAATGCCTCTATCTGCGGCAGTGCTTTGTTGACAGCCTCAGCCACCAGAAGGTCTTCATCGTTGATATGCTGCAACAGTTCACCCACCGTCATACGCTCCAGGTGATTGTAGCGTGACGGCTGCTCGGTAATCTTTCGTTGCACAGACTTACTGACCATATCAGGAAATAGGCGCTATTATCTTACGACCTCTGTAAATTCCGGCTTGGCATCAGCAGCCTTACCAACAGTGACATAGATGACAGAGGTTGACTCTTCACCATTCATACCACGACCTTTCACGGTATATTTGTAGTCTGTGCCATCAGGTGTTGAGCGTTTACCTACGGTCTGTGGCGTACCCAAAGGGAACTGGTAGCTGGAACAAGCGGCATCGAAAATAGCCTTTTCATCAGCAGTAACAGGCTTCTGTGCAGAATAATCGGGCAGTTTCTGAACCTTACCCTTCTTGTAGCCATTCTCCTTCAGAAAACGATCCAACTCCTTGGCAGCTGCTGCCACACGCGCTGTACGGACACCATAGCCTTGTTGTATTTTAGCCTTGGGAAGGGCTTTCTTCAGCGCTTCTGACGAGGTATTCAGGCCTCCACTACCGAAAGTACAGAAGGGCACAATGGTCTTACCGGCGAAGTCCTGTTCCTTCAGAAGTGTGACGATGGGATTAGCATAAGTACCAAACCAGATGGGATAGCCTAGGAAGATAACGTCATAGTCGGCAATCTTCTTTGTAAGAGGCTTCAATGCAGGATATTCTCCACGCTGCATCTCACGCTGACCACGCTGGATAGTCTCCTGGAAATTACCAGTATAAGGCTCCACGCACTCGATGCCTTCCATGTCGACACCCAATTGCTTCTGTAACTCCTGTGCAACAGTCTTCGTTGTTCCTGTTTCAGAATAGTAGAGCACTAGCATTTTCTGTGCTGATAATGTAGTAAAAGCAGCCATTGCTGCTACTGATAATAAAAGCTTTTTCATATCGTAATAAGTTATATAGCTCTCTAAAGCCTTTCGTTTGCGGGTGCAAAAGTACGAATTATTTCTTAATTCTGCATTCTTTTCTAAAGAAAAAGTGTGAAGGTGCTATCTTTATTATCAATTATTTTGTACCTTTGCAACAGAAAAAACTTGCTAAACAGCCAACGATGATGCAAACGAGGAGAAAACCAATACTTAAAGAATACCATTTGGGCGAGGGTGTGACCGCATTCAGCACCATGCGTCAAGGAGGATTTAGCAAGGGGAATTATGGCGAGTTCAACATCAACCGCTATTGTGGCGATGAGGAAGAAGCCATCAGTAAAAACCGTCAGGCACTCTGCACACTATTAGGAATCAGCGACAACCTTTTGCTAATGCCTCACCAAGTGCACCTGACGGAGATAGCCGTCATCAACGAACAACTGGATGCCAACCTGGAGGGCGTGGATGCGCTGATGACCAATGTCTCAAGCGTATGCATCGGTGTCTCTACGGCCGACTGTATTCCAGTACTGCTCTACGACCCTGTACAGCGTGCCGTCTGTGCCATTCATGCTGGATGGCGTGGTACTGTGCAGCGCATTGTAGAGAAAGCCGTCAGTAAGATGACCAGCGTCTATGGCTCTTGTCCATCAGACCTCGTGGCACAGATTGGTCCAGGCATCCATTTAGAGAGTTTCGAAGTGGGTGACGAGGTCTACGATGCCTTTACAGATGAAGGTTTCGACATGGAATCTATCAGCAAGAAATATGAGAAGTGGCATCTCGACCTGCCTGAGTGCAATCGCCAACAGCTGACGAATATGGGTGTCCCTACCAACCATATTGCAGTCTCTCCTGTCTGCACCTTCATGCAGTCAGAATCTTTCTTCTCTGCCCGTCGACTGGGTATCCAGTCTGGGCGCATCTTCACAGCCATTATATTACACCAATAACATGATGAATAAAACCCATTATCTTATAGCGCTTCTTCTGCTTGCACTCACTGGTGCCTGCAGCCAACGCAGCGGAAACAACACCAACGACAGCATTGCCCAAGCAAAACATAAAGCCTTGGTTGACTCGGCACGAAATTTGTATGGCGGCTTGGCCTACTACTACAACAACAACATCCACGACTCATTGGTGATGAAAATTCCCGACGTGCTTGACTTCTGCCGTGACAACGAGTTGTGGTACGACTACTACGACACGTGGATGCTGTTGGGCGAGGAATACAATTTCAGTGGTGAGACCAACAAAGCTATTCAGGTAGCACAGGAAATCCACGACGACGCCACACAGCGAGGCAACAAATACGGACTGACTGCTGCCGAATTTATCAAAGGACTAGTTTACGACAATCAGTTGAACAGTACTGAGGCAGCACGTAGTTTTGAACGTGCACTGGCCAGCTATCCTGCTGATGCTGAGCCTTTCATGAAAAACACCATCTACGTGTACTACGTCAATGAACTGAAGAACATCAATGATACGCTGAGGATGCACAAGACGTTGAAGGAATGGTTGGCATATATTGAACAATGTCGCAATGATACAACCATTTCTAGTCGTCAGTTCTCCAACTGGCTGTACTACTACCACCACTCCTGCTACTTCTACTGGCTGAAAAAGAAGGATCTTGACAAAGCCGCCCAACACGTTGACTCAGTGGTAAAACATATCGAGGTGAACGGATGGTCAAAGGTGACACGCAACGAAGTGATGGGTTATCGAACCCGCTTAGCCATTGAACGAAAAGACTATGCCGAGGCATTGAGGCTGAACAACCAACAGTTGCCTGAAGCCAAGGAACTGGATATCAATGCCTATTCCGAGGTGCTCAGACTGCGAGCCCACATTTTCTCCAATACAGGACAATGGAAAGATGGCTACCATGCACTGGAAAAACACTATGAACTCGTTGACTCCATTAACAAGGAAGAGACACGCCAACAGTTGAACGAGCTGAACAAGCGTTTCGAACTGGACGAACTGCGTGCCCAGCAGGAACGTGAAAAGATGGATAGCGAGCGCCAACGACTGTACCTGATATTCATTATCGGCATCATTGTCGTAGCTGCCATCATTACCTATATCCTGTTGCGACAGCGTACTGCCCGCAGACTGGCAGGTATCAAAGCCGAACAGGAACGCATAGAGAGTGAACTGCGCATTGCCCGCGACATACAGATGTCGATGGTACCCAGCACCTTCCCCAATCGTGAGGGACTGGACATGTATGCATGGATGTGTCCTGCCCGTGAGGTTGGTGGCGACCTTTACGGTTATGTATTAAACGAAGACCAACTCTACTTCTGTCTGGGTGATGTCAGTGGCAAGGGCGTACCTGCTTCCTTGTTTATGGCACAGGTTACCCGTTTGTTCCAGACGTTGGCCAAGCAAGGTATGCAACCTGCCGAGATGTGTACCCGTATCAACGACGCACTCTCTGGCGAAGACAATGAAAACGGAGTGTTCGTGACGTTCTTCCTCGGACTTCTTGACCTGAAGAGCGGGCATCTATCGTTCTGCAATGCAGGCCATAACCCTCCTGTCATTGGTGGTACATCATTGCATGGTGACTTCCTGCAGATGGAGTCCAACGCTCCGTTCGGCCTGTGGCCAGGACTGCAATATGTGGGCGAAGAGATTGACAATATCAAGGGGCGTGCGCTGTTCATCTATTCCGACGGCCTCAACGAAGCAGAGAATCCACAACTGCAACGGTTGGGCGACGAACGCCTGCTCAGCATTCTCCGCAACACCCACTTCGAGTCGTCACAGCAAGTGATAGAAACCCTTGCTGCAGCAGTAGAGCAGCACCGCAATGGTGCAGAGCCCAACGACGACCTCACCATGATGTGTATACGGGTATCTGAATAGTTTCTTCGAGAAAATAATGAGAATTCCTTCCGAATAATTGGTTTTTATGGGAAAAAAGTGTATCTTTGCACCCATAAACCATAAATAGCATTTAATAGGAAGGAAAGTGGAACAGACTATATATCGATTAGCATTACTCCTGACAGGCATTATCAACCTCATAATGGCTGGCATGATTTTTGGGGGAAACAAGTCCTATAAACAGTATGACGTTTACCTCCGTACACGATTGCTTACCACGCTGTGGATAGCAGCTTTCGGAATCGGATACTTTCTGCATGCTACTTTTATGTGGCGCTTCACATGGCCTACAGCAGCATCGGCACTGACAGCCTCGTATTTCCACCTAGGGGGCATCTGCTTCAGTTGGGGATTCACGTCACTGCTTAATCCAAAGTATCTGACACGATTCGTTTTCTGGCGCGACATTCTATACTTTCTGTTCAGTCTGGTCATCTACTGGATGGTCGCCCTTCAATGGAAAGAGGCATCTACCTACACATTCCTGTCGTTCTGCCTCTACTTCTTCTACGCAGCATGGGTTATCTTTGTGTTCTACCAGACTTACAACATGGTGAGCTTCCGATTGTTGCGACTCTCCTATGGTAATGTCATGAGCTTTGTACGCTGGATGCAAGTGTGCTGCGACCTCATCGTACTCTTCGGCATCAGCAGCGTAGCCATTACTGGCATCTTCCCCACCGACTTCTGGCCATACACCCTGCTGTTGATAGCAGGCGTGGGCATGTTTGCATACATTGCCTACTCGCTGAACAAATATGGCAAGACAATAGAAACAACCACTGAGGCAACAAAAAAAATAACACGATGAAGACACTACGACTCCTTAACTTTCTGCTGGTGGCGGTACTGACTGCTACCCTGTTGCTGTCGTGTGGCGATAAAGAAGAAACAGTAACACAGAGGACCGAGGCCGACAGCCTGATCAATATTGCACACAAGAACCACGACTACAAACGACTGTTGGAATTGGCCGACCAGTACCAAACCTCTGGTGACATCACGGATATCCAGGCTGACTACTGGCGAGGCTATTCCTATTCGCGCCAACGCTTGATGCGTCTGTCAGAGAAATATTGGAAGCAGGCCGTCAGTGCAGAGATACACAACCAGGAAGAACTGAAATACTACGCCAAGTCTGCCAACCGCCTATCAGGCGCCTTGCTGCTGAAAGGTGAGTATGAGGCAACGATGAAGGTGGCTGCTCCTGCCCTCGACAAGATGCGCAAGGAGAACTACCGTGACAACAGCGACTTCGCCTACTTGTTGGCTGCCGTGGGTTGTTGTCAGTTGAAGTTGAGCAGTCCTAACGATGCTGCAGAGAACTTCGAAAAATCCATGGACCTGTTCCGCAAGGTAGTAGATGCAGCCCCTACCAAACCGAACTTCACCACAGCCATTGTGGCTGTTATCACCATTACTGACAACTATCTGCAGCTTAAACGTTTCCAAGAAGCTTACAACTGGACACAGAAATACAGGGAGCTACTCGACATCTATAAGCAACTGCCCAACCCTGATCCTGGTTTCATCGACAAGCAGCGAGCCCGTTTGGATATCTACTATGCCAGCGTTCTTCAGGGCTTCGGCAACCAAACCGAGGCGGAACAGGTGTTCAACGATGCTCTTAAGTCGCACTATATCCACACCAACGAAGGCAAGCTGGAGGCTATCAACTACCTCATGTCTGCCCACCGTTGGGATGAAGCGGCTGAAAACTTCGAGGTGCTCGACAAACAGATGCAGAAATATGGCATAACACCCTCTATGGACATCATCCAGCATTATCTGTTGCCCAAATTCCGTGCCAACAGGGGTGCTAACCGCATGGAGACAGCCAACAATGTGAGCTATCAGATTTGTGACGAACTGGATAGCGCCATTGTACGCATGCAACGTGATGCTGCCCTTGAGCTTACAACTATCTATAATACCCAGCAGAAAGAAAAGGAACTCGTCGAACAGAAGTCCGATCTCGTACGTCAACGCTACTTTGCCACCGTCCTGGCATTGGTGCTGGTCATCTTCTGTTTCGTGCTCATCATCTATTTCCGCCATCAGGCATCATTGCGTCTGGAGAAGGCGTACAGCAAACTGGAGATTGCCAACGAACGCACCAAAGAGTCGTCGCGCATGAAGACCTCGTTCATCCAACAGATGTCGCACGAGATACGTACGCCGCTGAACGTTCTCTGTGGCTTTACCCAGATACTCACCAATACTGATTTGGAAATTGACAGAAAGACACGGCATGAAATCAACGATAAAATCATCGAGAATACTAACCGCATCACAGAACTGGTCAACAAGATGCTGGAGCTGAGCGACATCAACAGCAAGACCATTATTGAGCGCAACGACCATACCCCTGCTGTAGACATCGCCTCGAAGGCTATCAGCACTATAACAGCCAGAAAGGAATCCAAGATTCCCATTACCCTAAAAGCTAATGAAGACATCAAGCAACTTTCGTTAGAGACCAACGAACAGTCTGCTATACATGCCCTCGTCATGCTGCTCGACAATGCCGAACGCTTCACCAAGAAAGGCACCATCACGCTGACCATAGACCAGCAGGACAACATGGTGCGATACATCGTCGAGGACACTGGCATTGGCGTTCCTGCCAGCGAGGCAGAGCATATCTTCGAGGAGTTCGTACAACTTAACGAATACGAGGTGGGTACAGGCATCGGCTTAACCGTAGCCCGCAGCATCTGCCATCGTCTGGGTGGCAATGTCGTGCTCGACACCAGCTATACGGATGGTGCCCGCTTTGTGATGACACTACCAACCATTTAATCAAATATGAAAAAACTATTATCAACTATTCTCTTTGCCCTCATTGTATTAACAGGACAAGCAAAGACTAACAAGACTGTCACAACCTCATGGACGGTTCCTGCAGACTGGTTTAAAACCGATACCATTACTATTCAAGGGCGCATCGAAGGCTATGATGCCGAGCAGTTCGGCTATACGTCGATGGAGTGTTATTTCGAGGATATCTTCGACAAGGATGCCTCAACCTTTGTCCTTGAGATAGCACCTGACGGCACGTTCTGCAAGAAGTTCAAGGCCAGCTATCCCGTTAAGCAGAATTTCCATTCCAACAACTCGAAGAATGGCTTTCACATGATTCCATTCTTTGCCCGTCCTGGTGAGACCATCGACATTACGGTGCGTAAGGATGCCAACGGAGAATACCAATGTATCTATAACAACGGTAGTAGTCGTGACGCCCAACACTGGCTTCGTGATTACGATTTGTTCAACAACATTACAGAGCCGCTTCATCTCTTCAAGGGCACTATTGCTGAGGCCAACAAAAAAGCCGAAGAGGTGTGGCAGAACCTGATGGACTGCTTGCTGGATGAGAATCGTTGCAAGCAGTATTCACCCATGGAGATGCAGTTGGCGCAGGCTGATGCGCAAACATGCTTTGCCTATGCGGTGATGGACTACTTCATGTATCGTAACTCCGATCTGACGAAGCAGGTGGTGCGCGATGGTGGTTACTACATGGAGATAACCGACAGCGTGGAGTGGAATGGAATTCGCGACGAGAAGAACTATACGGCGCTCCATCATGTCGATTTCAATAATCCCTTGATGTTCGCCAGTTGCGACTTCCCCATGCTGGTCAACCGCATCCAGTTCGCCAAGCCTGTGCGCAAACGGCAGCTTGAAGATATTATCGACGAGGACGGCAGCTATGAAAATACGGTGGCGAATGCCCTGAAGGGACTTAACAGCGGCTATGCAGGACTGCGCGACCTGATGGGGACGAAGATTGACAACCTCATGGCGCAGATATGTAAGTATAAGGATATGGTCAGCGACTTCAACACTTGGCGTAACAACGAGAATGATATCCCCAACATCCTTGCTGACACAACGATGACAGAGGAAGAGCGCAAACAAGGAGTGGAAGAACTCCCCATACTCAGCAAGATGTACCCACCCTATCTCGCTACCTTCACCCATCCCTATATCCATCAAAAGGCTGAGCAGTACTATGCCTATAAGATGGCACAGAAGGACCTCGCCACACCGTTGCCCAACGCTCCGATGGCAGAGCTTATCCATAAGCTCATTGCCAAGTATCCTGGTAAGTTCCTGATGATTGACTTCTGGGGCATGGGATGCGGCCCCTGTCGTTCGGCTATTCAGAGCAGCAAGCAGAAACGTGCTGAGATTGCCAAGCGTAATGACATTAAACTCATCTTCATTGCTGGCGAGCGCACCACAGAAGGTAGCGATGCCTATAAGAAATATGTCGCAGAGTGGCTGGCTGACGAAGAGACCATCTGTCTCACCTATCAGGATTATGCTCGCCTGCAGGAACTCTTTGGTTTCAATGGCATCCCCCACTACGAAACCATCACTCCTGAAGGCTACCGCGTTCGTGATGATCTCCGCATCAGCAACTTCTATAACTTCGACTATGATGTACAAAGATTAAAGGAGAAACTGAAATAATAGAAAAAAATAAGAATACTAACTTAATGTTTCGAAGTCTTCTGCGTATTATAGTTGTATGACACGTCCAGAATTCGAACATATTGCTGCGCAGTTGCGCCAGAGAGTACTGAAAGTCGGGCTCGACTTCTTCGGCAACAAAGAGGATGCCGAAGATGCAACACAGGAGACGATGGTACAGCTCTGGCGCTATTGTGAGCATATCGATGTGGAACGCAATGTGGAGGCACTAGCTGTCAAGGTGGCCAAGAACTGTTGCGTCAGCATGTTTCGAAGACAACAACGAAAAGCAGATGTGGTCAATATCGACCAACAAGCATTCAAACAGCAGGAAACCAATAGCTCCCCACAAGAACAATTAGAGGCTAAGGACACACAACGGATGCTCTCTGAAGCACTCGACCTGCTGAAGCCTCGAGAACGCCAACTCTTCGAGATGCGACAGATAGAAAGCCTCTCAGTAGAGGAAGTCTCTGAGCAGACAGGCATTCCCAAACCCTCTGTCATAGCTATGGTCTCAGCAGCACGAAAGAAAGTATTTACAGAACTAACAAGGAGGATGAAGCAATGACAAACAACGATATACAGCAACTGATAGACAAGTTTCTCAATGGCGAGACTTCGCCAGCGGAGGAACAAATGCTGGCTTTGGAACTTTCCCATCGTCAGGAGATGCTTGAAGAATGGCAGGCAGTCCGTCTGATGCTGGGTGAACTAGCGATTGGTGAAGCAGAGTACGATGCCATTATCAAGCAGCGCAGTCATAAGCCCTCTGCTATCCTCATCGCCCTGCGTATTGTACTCTCGACAGCAGCTATCTATCTGGTAGGTCTCTTCTTCTGGCTACAAACAGAGCCAACAGCTAAGATAGAGACAGCATATAATAATAAGGTGGAGAAAAATCAGCCTACGCCTAAACCCTCATACTGCACAGAAGGTACACCCCGGGAAATCCTGATGTGCTATGTGGAAAGGCGAAAGGCTCAACCTCATATTTATCAACAATTAAAACAGAAGATTTATGAAAACCAATAGAATCCTTACCCTCGTAGCAGCCGCCGTGCTGCTGATGACCTCCTGTAGCAACGACGATGAGCGCATGCTCACCATCATCAACGAAGATGGAAGTTGCAGTCGTGAGATGTCGTTCCACCCAGTCCAAGAAGACGTGATGGCTCCACTCAATAAGACCATTCAGACCCACGGTTTGTACTACAACACCGATTGGGAGCGCACTTGGTCGGTCATGGGTGACTCCGTCCAGCATGCCTGTCCAATGACAGAGCAGCAATGGGACAGTCTGCAGAATGTATTTGCTGACCAGAATGTGCCCGATAAGATTCTGATGCACTTCAAGCGTCATTACCAGAATGTCAGCGAGATGAGCGACTCACTCACCCAAGCTGTTCGTCATCTGTTCAAGGCGACGGCATCGCTCGACAAGCATTTCAAGTGGTTCTATACGGATTACACCTATAAGGAGACGCTCGCCATCACGGATATCAACCAGATATTCCCAGTTTCCTTAGACCGTTTTGTCAGTGCCGACAGCGCATCTTATTGGTTCACGGGTGAGCCCAACCTTGCCGCAGGCCTCACTGGAGCAGAACAGAAAGAGATGTTGGACGATATCGAGGCGAGAATCAGTCATTGGCTCAATGCCTGCACGATGTCCTTTATTTATGCTCAAGTCTGGTTACGCTATAACAAGATTGAGAATCCTCCTGTCAGCAAAGAACAGTTCCTGGCCTTAAAGGATTCGATTGTCATGTCGCCTGCGGTACGCAACATGGATTTGTTCAAAAGTCTCAGTCAGGTCAGCAATATCCTCAAGGACTTCTATCAGTCTGACGCTTATACCCCCTTGCTTAGTGACAGCACCAAATGGGAACGCATGCTCGAAACGAAATACAAGAGCTATCATAATCTTGTAACCATGAAACCCATGCTGGACTATGTGATGCCTGGCAAGGTCATCGATGCTGGCAATGGTGTGGTAGAAGGCAACGTGGTTCGCTACAAGTTCTCTGGCGAACGACTGATCCCCCACCCTTATAATGTGACCATCACTTCACGCGTCACCAACGTCTGGGCATTCATCGTAACGTTCCTCGTCATCGTCCTTGCTGTTGGTAGCTTCTTCGTAAGCAAAACGTTTTTGCGCAAAGAAAAATAAAGTAAATTATAATATCTGATGAAAAAACTAATTGTATCAACCCTATTTCTTGCCTTCGTGACATTCACAGGGTATGCCATTGACAAAACGCATTTTCAGAATGGTACTGCAGTATTGAAAGGACGTATCATGAACAAACCTGCAGACGAGTGGAACATCCTTTCAGTAAATATTTACAACGTATTTACTGATGAGGAGAATCAGGTCCTCACGATTCCTGTTGCTGCCGATGGCTCGTTTGAAAGTCGTATTCCTCTACCATACTCCCAAAGCATCAAGGTGCAGGACGTGGACTTTATGTTTCTGGCTGTGGGCGATACCTTGGAGATAACGAAGGATGCGAAGCTGAATGATGAAGAAGGTGTGACATTCGTTGGAAACACCATGAGTGCCAATATCAACCGACTATGGCCGAAAGTAAGGAAGCACTACTTTGGTGAGGGCAACTTATTCACCAAAGGACTGACAAGGGAGAAAATACCTGCTTGGAAGAAACAGATGGTGAAAAAGATGGATAGCGTGATTGCTGACATTGAAGGCGGCCATCTCCCCATACCTTCTGGTACGAGTGCTTTCGAGAAAGAGGTACTTAGTGCCAATCTGCTGAGCGAGCCATTCATGGCCATTATGGAGAACTATCGCTACAACATGACCACAGGCCCTCTTTACAATATTAATAAAGGTGAGTTGGGCGAATATTATGATTTCCTGGCTGATCGTGAGAAGTGGCTCATGGATAACCCTGCCATACTGTTTGTTATCTCATCGCCATCTACCTTTATCAATCGCATAAGAAACTACACCATGATTGACATCCATTTCGCACCCAAAGTGGCAGGAGAGAGCAAGGCTGAATATTACCAGCGGGTGTCGCAAATCGTCAAAGAGCGTTATGGCCTGAAGGCTATTGGTTTCGTGCAACAGTTGATACTCTCTCAGGATGTGTTCTACGAAGGCCGTTTAGATGAGGAGTCCGACCCTGACGTCTTGGCGGAGTATTTTACAGGCATCATTCCACTCATCAGCAATCCCATCGTGGCCCAACACGCTCTCAATCGCTATCGCCAGTATGTCAAGCAACGCGAAGGCAAAGCCATTAAGACGGCTACTGCGATGCCTGAGGCTGATGTTGCCTTCCAACGCATCATCGAGCCATACAAGGGCAATACCCTCTTCATCCATTTCTGGGGGATGAGTTGCAAACCTTGTCGAGCAGAGATGCTGGGGGAACGCGAGAAGGTGGAACAAATGAAAGACCAACCCGTCCGTTTCCTCTATGTCTGCGACGAGAAGGAAAGCCCTCGTGAACGCACGGAGAAATGGTTGAACGAGAATAATATCAAGGGCGAGCACATCTTCCTGAAACACGAAGAATGGCTTCTGCTGAATGCCAAACTACAGTTCAATGCCACACCTTTCAGCATCACCGTTGACGAGGCTGGTAACATTAAACCATAATTTTTTCTTTCCTTTGCAATGTTTCTTTCGTTTTCTGCGTATATATAAGTAGAGAATGCAACGCCACACTCTGACCTAGGTCAGAGAACAGACAATCATGACCGAAACAGAGACACACCTGATAGAGGGGTTGTGCAAACAAAACCCCAAAGCCCAGCAGCAGATGCTCGACCAATATGGTCGTGACGTCTATGCGCAGGTGATGCGACTCATCCCTGTGCAGGAGAATGCTGAAGAGGTGTATCAGGACGTCTTCATCAAGGTCTTCCAGAACATCGGGAAGTATGATGCGGAGCGGTCGTCGCTGAGAACGTGGATTTCACGAATAGCATATAACGAGTCCATCAGTTTCCTCCGACATAAGGCCCTACCCGTCATCTACTTCGAAGATAGGGGCCATGAGGCAGAGGCTCTGTCAGACGAAGAGGTGGACGAGACCTTAGGACACGCCAACCAGGAAACGGTACAGCTGATCAGGGCAGCGCTGAAACACCTGCCACCTGAGGAACGAGCGATTGTCACCATGTTCTATTATGAGGAGATGAGCCTCAAGGAGATTGCTTACGTCACAGAGAGCCTGCCCACAACAGTTGCCTCGAAGCTAAGCAGAACGAGAAAAAAACTTTGTAGAATCATAAAAATGTTACAGTCATGAACGAGGACAAACTCAAAGCTTTACTACAGCAGGACCAGAGCCTGCGTGACGCCATCCGTCAGGATGAGGCAGAGCGTCCTCAGATGCCTGCCGACCTCAATGCCAGGGTGATGCAAAAGCTGAGTGTTCCCAGCGATTTCGTTGCAGAGTCCGACGAGAAAACTGCCAGAAACAAACGTCGCCGACTCTGGCCTTGGCTGGCAGCAGCCTGTGTAGCAGGCGTGCTGGTAGTGTTGCTGATGCCTCCTAAAGAGACTCTTGGTGAGAAGGAGATTGTCGCAAAGGTGGAAAAGATAGCTGTGGAGGAGCCCAAGACTGAGAAAACGTCACAGTGTGAAAACCCCAGTCCGCAGGCTACGGACCAAGAGTTCGCAGGCTACGGACCAAGAGTTCGCAAGCTACGGACTTTTTCCAAACCCAAAGAGGAACCTGCGGAAGACCCACAGGAATATATCGCAAATGAGTCATCTGCGCAGCCTGAAGTCGAGTTAGCCCAAACAGCGCCTGAGTCGAAACCAAAGATGCTGACAGAGCGCGACATCCCCATCACTCGTCCAGAGAACTACCAGTATACCCCAGAGGAAATAGCCCTCTTGAAGAAGCAGGCCGACGAGGCCTACCTGAAGTGGGTGGAACTGGAACTCGAGATAGCAAAATATAATCAAGAACAAACAGCCCAAAATTAATACATTATGAAACGTTTATTTATCATGCTGCTCATTGCTTGCAGCGCCATAACAACCATTAGTGCCGACCCGTCTGCTGCCCCCCAGAAGAAGCCTGAGATCGTCACTGCCACGCTGAACGCCATCATCCAGAAGTTTGGCCAGAACGAGGGACAGGTATATTCTGTCAATCGCAATCCCAACACAGGTATCATAGAGTCTAGTATAAAAATCGTACCTTTCCGCTGTTCAGCAAACCACATACAAAACGACAACGTGATGAATGCTGTGGCCATCAACTTTCCAAAGGACGAACCCTTGGCCTATCAGTTCCTGCATGTCCAGCCAGGCAGCAACGAGATGTTCTCGCTGAAGGTGATTACCAACAACGGCACGAATCAAAGCACACAGCGTATTCGCACCAATAAAAACCAGGAGATGTGGTTTATGTGCTGCAAGAACCCTGAGAACCCCCAGTTGCGCGACGCTTATGCCATCGTTTGGGAGCATACTGACGAAATAGAAGGTACTATCTATATGATTACCTCATTGCGCCCCGATATGTACGAGAAGGCTGCCGAGAGCAGGATGTTTAAGATTGTAGGTCGTGTCGATGAGAATATCAAGGACTCGCTCTACAATATCTATATCGCTGAATCGCGTGAAGCTCTCTACAACCTTGAAGATCATGAGTATGTAGCTTGTGTTCCTGTGGTCAACAAGCGTTTCGAGTGGCAGACAGAACTCACCAAGCCCTGTGTAGGTCGTCTGCGCTGCATCTTCCCTGACGGCAAGCTCTGCTCTGCATGGATTGATCTGGACTTTGTGCCTGGCGAGACTTATAACATTACCGTCCATAACGGCTACTACGATGAAGATAAGGACTACGAGCGCCGTGTGGGTCGCCAGTCGGGTCACAGCCTGATAGAACCCAATGCTGTCAAGGTGGAAGACACTCCGTCTTTCAAGCCTACAGAGATTCAGAGGATGCAATTAGAGCCCATCATGGAGCTTGCCAAGATGAAGATGGAGGATATAAAGAGCACCTACCAGCAACTTCGTTCAAAGAATCTCTCTTGGGTGAACAAGGGTGCTGTCTTCGACAACATCACCAAGAAGAACAAGGAGTTGGACAAGCAATTCCAAGATGTCATCAAGGTCGTCAAAGGCATAAAAATGCCCAAGCACGAAGAGTCGCAGGCGTGGAGCGAGCTGTATAAGGAAATCCTGAGATTCTATACCGAACAGAACAAAGCCCTTACAGAGATGTCAGGTCAGGGTCAGCTGCCCAAGTCAGCTCAGAAGACTCAGGAAACCATCAACAAGCTCATCCAGAAATACATGAACGAGATAAGCAAAACCCTGATGCAATAAATAATAATGTGCTAAGACTGAATAACCTGCCCTTATTCGCGGATAAGGGCAGGTTATTGTGTAATAAGGTACCGTTATTGGAAAATAAGGAACCAGTATTTTAATTCTCTGCTGTCAGGTCTTCTATCTGGTCGATGATGTCCTGATACTGGCGCTGGGTCTGGAAGTGCATCTTGAATCCACAGATAGCGCCGATGACACCTCCGCAACAACCACCCCAGAAAAGAGGATTACTCAAGTCGTAACCGTTAGCGAGATATACCTCGTAAACAAACCAGCCAAACCATAGGATGACTGCAGGGACGCCGAAGAACAGCCAGTCGGCATCGAACTTCTTGGCGCGAGCCATACGGCGACGAACATCTACGAGATTGTTGGTCATCATGTTCGAATCATTCAAGTTACGGCTATTATAATAAGTAGCACCTACGCATACAAGCATAAAGATGCTGGAGCCAATCCAGAAGGTCATAGAGAAACTACACAGTTTGATAAATACCCAGTAGAAATAAGGTACCATGAGTATGCCTAAAACCATAATAACATTGTATCTGCGGCTGATATTGCTTGCGGTCTTTTCCATCGAATGACGGATAAGGCGGTCGTTCACTATCTCCTGCTGGTCCAGCTTCTTCTTCAGGGTTTCCATCTGCTGGCGCATATTCTCTAATTCGAAATTCTCGTTGTTCATAATGGGGCGTTTTTAATTGTTTGACATGTTCTTTAGCTGTTCACGGATTCTAAACAGACGGACGCTGACGTTCTTAGCTGTGATACCGACAATCTGGCCGATTTCATCGTAGCTGAGGTTCTCGAGCCAGAGCAGGACAATTGCTCTGTCGAAGGGCTGCAACTTGGAGATGCGCTTGTGGAGCATGTCCACCTGCTTGGTGTCCTCGTCGCGGTCTTCAAAGAGGTTGATGTCCATTGTCAGCCGGACCTCGGATTGGCGTCGCTTCTTCTTCCTGTCAATAGATATACAGGTATTCAGGGCGACGCGATAAATCCACGTCTTGATGTCACTACGATGCTCGAAGCTCTCGAAACCTTTCCAAAGATTGACTAGTACCTCCTGGAACAGGTCGTTCACCTCGTCGGCATCCTGCGAGAACATGTAGCACACCGTGTAGATGGTGCTCTTCTGCTCCGCTACGGTTTGCGCAAACTGACTTTCTAATGCATTCATTGTCTCGTCTGATTTTAAATCCTTTTGCCCATTAGACGCAGCAACGTTTCGAAAAACTACACGCTTTTCTTCTTTTTTTTAGTTTTTGTTTCGAATGATAGAATTATTTCTGCAGAATCTGCTCGGCATGCTCCTTGGTCTTCACCTGCTTACCAGCATAGATCTGCTCGATGATGCCCTCCTCATTAATAATAAACGTGGTGCGGATGGTGCCCTCAGTTTTCTTGCCATACATCACCTTCTCACCCCAGGCACCCATCGCCTGCAACAGCGTCTTGTCAACGTCAGCAATCAACGGGAAAGGCAGTTCATACTTCTCCTTGAACTTCACATGCGAAGCAGCAGAGTCCTTGCTGACACCCACTACTTCATAGCCTGCCCCTTGCAGTTCACTATAATGGTCGCGCAGACTGCAAGCCTCAGCGGTACAGCCACTAGTATTGTCCTTCGGATAGAAATACAGCACCAGCTTACGTCCCTTGTAATCACTCAGACGGATCTCCCGTCCCTGTTCGTCCTTGCCCAGTATCTCAGGCGCTTTGTCTCCAATGTTCATAGGTTATCTGTTTTCATTAATTTGACCATTTATTTTAGTTGTATGACGATAATGTCTGGATCTGTTCGTTTCGTTCTGTAGAAATCAAGTTGCTTGATATCGCTGGGTGATATGGAAATGGGTGGAATGGGGTCAATCTCTCCTCTGTCGTCAACAACAACTATCTGTGCGTAGAAGTGGAACTGTCCATATCCGTCAGAATGGCGCTTTACACCGATGTTGTTCAACAACATGTTGAGGTCGCGAAATGCATTTAGTTTCGGATGATTCTCTGTAAACATGAACGAGGGTAATCCCATGCTGTGAGAAATGGTGGATTTAATGGGACGCTTCATTCCTGACACCGTGACCTCTGGCAGGTTAAATGTGGCATTTTCCAAATTGATGGTGGTGTCGCAACGTGCAATGACTTCATCGGTTTCTTTCGTGCGGATAGATATTGTTGCAACTCCCCTGTTAAGCAGAGTGCCGCTAACCTTGAGCACTTTCTCTGGATCAAAGTCAGCCTCCAGATTGTTGCCACTGCCTTGAATGAGACATACAAGTGAAGTAGTATCACTGTAGTTGTGCAGTTTTACCAGCATATTCCCTTTGCGTTGCTTCACCTCAAGCTGTGGCAACTTGTCGTTGCTGTAACTTGATAGCGTGCAAAGAAAATACAGCATCAGCACTGTCATTCCTTGAATGATATGATGGGTCGTATGGTTG
>JAEEGI010000933.1_pt1 | contig 76449 bp, 59 predicted proteins | sample 8958751 | NCBI WGS metagenome assembly JAEEGI01 (sample SAMN16246545, study PRJNA631951) | gut metagenome | biome: gut microbiome; feature: rumen; material: KS-attached | host: Bos | place: Iran: Karaj | collected 2018-10
TATCTCAAGCGGCTCCGTCCCGAGAAGCATCCGCTGACCCCGGAGGAACTCAACCCGCCGCAGCCCCAGCCCGAGCAGGCCCCGCCCGCACCGAAGGCCGTCGTTCCGGAACAGACAGTCCCCCTGACCCCTTCGCAGAAGCGCCGCCGCCGGCGCAAGCGCGCGAAAGCCGCAGCCGCTGCCGCGGCCTCCGGTGCGAAGGCTCCGGCCGCGAAGCCGGCTCCGGCCTCCGCCGCACCGGCGGATCCGGCCGCTCCCAAGCCGAAACCCAAGCATCGCCGCCGTCATCGTAAACCCAAGCCGCCGCAGGCCGCACAGCAGAACGACAATGGTTAAGGTTTTCTTGAAGCACGGCCGCGACGAATCGTTGCGCCGTTTCCATCCCTGGGTGTTCAGCGGGGCCATTGCGCAGGTGCAGGGGTCGCCCGCCGAGGGGGATATCGTGGGTGTGTACAGTGCCGAGGGCCAGTTGCTGGCATCGGGCCACTGGCAGATCGGTTCCATTGCCGTGCGCATCCTGTCCTTTGACGCCGATCCCACGGCTCCGGACTTCTGGGAGGTTTCCCTCCGCCGCGCCCTCTACGCCCGCATCGCCGTCGGCCTCTACCCTGATTGCGCCGAGGCGCAGACGACGTGTTTCCGTTTGGTGCACGGTGAGGGAGACGGGCTGCCGGGACTGGTGATCGACTGGTACGACGGCATTTGCGTCCTGCAGGCCCACTCGGTGGGCATGTGGCGCGCCAAAGGCCAGATCTGCGAAGCCCTCCGCACGATCTTCGGCGAGCGCCTCAGGGCCGTCTATGACAAGAGCTCCGGTACCGCGCCGTTCAAGGCAGGCCTGGACCTGGTGGACGGCTATCTGTGGCGCGCCCCGGGCTTCGAGGCCGCCCAGACCGTCGTCTATGAGAACGGCCGCCGCTTCCTCGTCAACTGGGAGGAAGGGCAGAAGACCGGCTTCTTCCTCGATCAGCGGGATAACCGCGCGCTGGTGGGAAAGTATGCCGCCGGGCGCAGTGTGCTCAATCTTTTCTGCTACACGGGCGGCTTCAGCATCTATGCGCTGACCGCCGGCGCCGTCCGCGTCGACTCCGTTGATTCCTCCGCCAAGGCCATGTCCCTGGTCGAGCGCAACATCCAATTGAATTCCACTCCGCTCCTCGGCAGCTCCCCTCGCCAGCCGTCCGGCGAGGCCGGACCCCTCCCACTTCCTTCGGAAGCGGGCCCCTCCCTCTTACGAAGCCGAGGGTGGCTACGGGCCTGCGAGGGGACTGCCGAAGTCGCTTCGCCGGAATGCAATAACTACTGCGAGGATGCGATTGAGTTTCTGCGGAAGACGGAAGCGGGGAAGTACGACCTGATGATCGTCGACCCTCCGGCATTCGCCAAACACCGCGGCGCCCTCAAAAACGCCCTCCGCGCCTACCAGCGCCTCAACGCCGCCGCCATCGCCAAAGTCGCCCCCGGCGGCCTCGTCTTCACCTTCAGCTGCTCCCAGGTCGTCGACAAAATCACCTTCGCCAACACGGTCTTCTCCGCCGCCGCCCAGACCGGCCGCAGCGTACGCATCCTGGACCGTCTCTGCCAGGGCGCCGACCACCCCGTCAGCATCTACCACCCCGAAGGAGAATACCTCAAGGGCCTGCTGCTCTATGTCGAATAAATATCTTTTTGCGCTCGCAGCCCTCTGCCTGCTGACCGCATGCGCCCGTACGGGCGCCCCGTCGTCCGACTATACCCGCGGGATAGGCGTCTATCCCGGCGAAGTGACCGCCTACACCGGACCGGAACTGGTCCCGGCAGGGACAGAATACCGCAATCTGGCCCTGCACCGCATCGCGCGCCATTCCTCCAGCTACGACTACAACCTCACCGCCCAGCTGCTCACCGACGGAATCCCCGCAGAGCAGCCCCCGGTCTGGCTGGAGATGGCGGTGAACGGCGAGCCGCTGCCCAAACGGGACCGCGAGAAACTCTTCGACAGCAACACCTGGACCTCCATCAGTGTCCCGGGCCGTCCGGACGCCACGCTGACACTCCGCCTGCACGGAGAGACGGCCGCGGCCGACCGGCTGACCGTGATGGGGACGGCCGAAGGGGCGGCCGGACCTTGCACCCTGACGCTGGAGAGTTCGCCGGACGGAGAGCGCTGGACCCAGGTCGCAACCCTGACGGAACGCTCGTTCCCGGGCCGTGCGATTCCGCGCGCCGGCGGCGAGAGCTGGCGCAATTTCCAATGGACCCTGGACCTGCCGGCGGAGCCCTTCGCGGCGCTGCGCCTGCACCTGGACGCCCCTGCCGTACGGAACTGGAGCTTCCAGAAGTGGGATTTCTCCCGGGACGGGACGCCGGTGAACATCCTGCCTTCCGCGCACTTCTGCAGCGCCTGGATGAGCGAAGGCCCGTCGGAGCAATGGGTATGCGTGGACCTGGGCGCTGAAGCCGAATTCGGCCGGATCCGCCTGCCGTGGATCGAGCGCCCGGTCGCCGGCCGGCTTGAAGTTTCATCCGACGGGACGCACTGGAGGACCCTGGCGACCCTGCCTGCCAGCGGGCAGCCGGACGAAGAACTCTCCGTCCGCGGACGCGGGCGCTATGTGCGCCTGTCCAGTCTGGAAGCCGCTCCCGGCGGCCATATCGTGCTGGGAGAACTGGAAATATGGGGCCGTGGTGGCGTGGTGCCACAGTCGCAGGCCGCTCCGCTGGCTTCGGCGGGTCGTCTGCCTCTGCAAGGCGGGGCGTGGCGCCTGCAGCGCGCAAGCCTGGTCCGCGAGGACGGCGAGCGCCTGTCCGCACCGGACTATGAGCCCGACGGCTGGCTGCCCGCGACCGTGCCCGGCACCGTGCTCAGTTCCTACTTTAACGCCGGGGCCGTCCCCGACCAGCGTTACGATGATGACCAGCTGCAAATCTCCGAGTCCTTCTTCCTGGATGACTTCTGGTATCGCGATACCTTCGACCTGCCGGCGGACTGGGCCGGGAAGGCGTGCATCCTGCATTTCGACGGGATCAACTGGAAGGCCGAAGTCTTCGTGAACGGCTCCCCGGCCGGGCGCATCGACGGCGCCTTCACCCGGGCGTCCTTCGATGTGACGGCGCTGCTGCACGCCGGGCGCAACGCCCTGGCCGTCAAGATCTTCAAGAACGACCATCCGGGCATCGTCAAAGAGCAGGACCGGCGGAGCGCCGACCTGAACGGCGGCGTGCTCGGAGCCGACAACCCCACGATGCACGCCACCATCGGCTGGGATTGGATCCCCACCGTACGCGGCCGCAACATCGGCATCTGGAACGATGTGTACCTTTCCGCCCACGCGGGCGGGGTCACCATCGACGATGTCTTCGTGGACACCGACCTGCCCCTGCCGTCCACGGACTACGCAGTGCTCAAGCCGGTCGTCACCCTGACCAACCACGCGGCGCAGTCCCGCCTGGCCGCCGTTGCGCTCCGCTACGGCGAGACGGTGATCTCCGCAGAAGCCGCCCTGGCCCCGGGAGAGACGCGCGACCTGGCCCTGCCTGCCACCCGCCTGGCGCATCCCGAACTGTGGTGGCCCGCCGGCTATGGCGCGCCGCATCTCTATGAAGTGGAGACGGCCGTGCTCGTGGACGGCGTCCTCTCCGATAGCAAAAAGCAGTTCTCCGGCGTCCGGGAGATGTCGTACACAATGGACGGCGGCGTGCTGGATTTCTATGTCAACGGACGGCGGCTGATCGGCAACGGCGGCAACTGGGGCTATCCGGAGATCAATCTGAACTACCGCGCCCGCGAATACGACATCGCCGCGGCCTACCATGCGGATATGCATTTCACGATGATCCGCAACTGGGTGGGTATGACCGGTGACGAGGAGTTCTGGGAGGCCTGCGACCGCCACGGCGTGATGGTCTGGCAGGATTTCTGGCTCGCCAACCCGGCCGACGGCCCCGAGCCTGACGATGAAGCGATGTTCCTCGCGAATGCCGAGGATTTCCTGCGCAAGATCCGCCACCATCCCTGCCTGGCGCTGTACTGCGGCCGCAACGAGGGAAATCCGCCGGCCACGCTGGACACGGGCCTGGCCGCCCTGGTGGCGCGCCTCCATCCGGGCCTGCAGTACATCCCGCACTCCGCCGCCGGTCCCGTAAGCGGGAACGGCCCCTACCGGGCCCTGCCGGTGGCGGAATACTTTGCCCTGGAGCGCGGCCGCGACCGCTTCCACAGCGAACGCGGCATGCCGAACGTTCCGACCCCGGAGAGCCTGGCGCGTATGCTCGGAGCGGATCACAGATGGCCGCAGAACGCAGTCTGGGGCATGCACGACTATGCTTTGGAGAGTGCCCAGGGCGCCGAGTCTTTCAATAGGATGGTGGAGAAGGCACTCGGGGAGCCAGCGAGCCTGGAGCAGTTCTCCGAATGGGCGCAATGGATCAACTACGATGGTTACCGGGCGATGTACGAGTCCCGCAGCGCGCAGCGCAAGGGCCTGCTCATCTGGATGAGCCACGCCTGCTGGCCCTCGATGGTCTGGCAGACCTACGATTATTATTTCGCCCCCACGGCGGCCTATTTCGGCGCCAAGAAAGGCTCCGCCCCGATCCGCATCCAATGGAATCCGCACACCGCCCTGGTCGAGGTGGTCAACAACAATGCCGGTGACCTGTCCGGCCTGACGGCCTGTGCCGTCGCGTATGCCCCCGACGGCACCCTCCTCGGGGAGTCTGCCGCCGAGCTGGATGCCCCGGAGGATACGACCGTCCCGCTGCCGACTATCATCATCCCGGACTTGATCCGGGATCTCCCCGGAGAGGGCGCCGTCTTCCTGCTCCGCCTGCGCCTCTGCCGGGGCGGGGAAGAACTCGCGGACAATTTCTACGTCCTCAACCTGACCGATCCCGGTAATTTCCGCTCCCTGCGCTCGATGCCGAAGGCGAGGGTGCGCCAGGATTACCGTTTCCGGCGTGAGGGTGACGATTGGGTGGCTGATGTCAGCCTGGAGAACCGCTCCAAGACCCCGGCGCTGATGCTCCGGCTCAACCTGACAGGCGCACGCAGCGGCGAGCAGATCCTGCCCGTCTTCTACGAGGATAATTGGATTTCCCTGCTCCCGGGCGAACGGAAGGTCATCCGGGTGCGCTGCGCCGATGCCGACACCCGCGGCGAACGCCCGACCCTGGCTCTCTCCGGCTTTAACTTTCGCTGAGAGACTGGCCGACCCTGTCTTTCTCGATGAGTTCGAGCAGGCGGTCGATGGCTTCGGTGTCGGGGATGTGGCGCAGGACGGGTTCGCTCCTGCGGTAGATCGTGACCCGGCCGCCGCCCTCGCCAACGTAACCCCAGTCGGCATCGGCCATCTCGCCGGGGCCGTTGACGATGCAGCCCATCACGGCGATCACCAGGCCCTTGAGGTGGGCGGTGCGGCGCTGGACTTCCTCGAAGGTCTCCTGGAGGTTGTACATCGTGCGGCCGCAACCCGGGCAGGCGATGTATTCCGGTTTGTAGAAGCGCCGGCGCGCCGCCTGCATGATCTCATCCTTCAGATAATCTGATAGCCCGGCGGAGTCCGGGATCTCATCGATCTCCCGCTTCAGCAGTTTCGGCCCCCAGCAGATGGCAGCATCCAACATGCCGTCGTCGACGGGTCCTGACGGCGAAAGCTCAGCCGCAGCAGGATTCGCTCCGCCGAATCCGGTTCCCGCATCTGCGGGAAGCGAGGATGGAAGCCGAGACGCAGACCCCGTCGATGACGGTGATGCACTGCAGCCACGCATAGCCAGGTATTGCGCGACAGGGAGTTCGTTGACGGGCGGCTCGGTCAGGGAGACGCGGATCGTGTCCCCGATACCTTCCTGGAGCAGCGTCGCGATCCCCACACAGGACTTGATGCGCCCGCTGTCGCCGCCCCCGGCCTCGGTCACGCCCAGATGCATCGGGAACACCACGCCCCGCTGCTGCATCAGGGCGGCCAGTTCGCGATAGGCCTGCACCATCACCACGGTATTGCTGGCCTTGAGCGAAACCACCACCCGGTAGAAATCCGCCGCGATGCACATCTCCAGCCACTCCATGGCCGCCATCGCCATCGCGTGGGGCGTATTGCCGTAGCGGTCGGTGATGTAGCGGCCCAGCGAACCGTGGTTGAGGCCCACGCGCACGGCGGTGCCGCTCTGCTTGCAGACTGCCAGGAAACGGGCGAACTGCTCGCGCGCCTGGTCGTGGTCGGGGTGGAAGTTGCCCGGGTTGATGCGCACCTTCTCCACGATCGGCGCCACGGCGATAGCCGTCTGCGAGGAGAAATGGATGTCCGCGACCAGCGGGACGCGGCAGCCCGCTTCGCGCAGCTGCCGCTTGATCTCCGCCACGCAGGGCACGTCCTGCAGCCCGGGTACGGTGATGCGCACCAACTGTGCGCCCGCGGCGGCGAGTTCGAGGGTCTGGGCCACCGTGGCCGCCACGTCGGAAGTGTGGGTGTTGCACATCGTCTGGACGACGATGGGGTGGCCGCCGCCGATGATGAGGTCTTCCCCGATGCGGACCGGAAGGGTCTCAATGCGTGCCATATACGATTTCTTTGGCTTGCCGGCGGAGCTCTCCGCTCGTCTTGCCGGTGCGTTTGGTCAGTTGGAAATGGACGCCCACCGTGGCGATGATGTCCATCGGATAGGCATAGCGGTAGTAGTAGGCGCTGGCATAGTCGGGCTGGTAGAGCGACGACCAGGACCAGCGGACCAGGGCGTTGAAATGGATCTCGACCGGGTCGAACATCAGGGCGAAGCCAGCTCCGCCCTGGAAACCATACTCCCAGCGGTTCTCGTAGGGACGGAAGGCGTTGGTATAGGCCGGATCGAGATTGGGGCCGCTGCGGGAGATGCTGTTGCGCCAGCCACCATAGACGCCCGCCTGGGCGAGGATCTTGACCGGGTCGATATCGTAATGGAACTGTGCCAGGGCCGGGAGCTCGAAGATCTCGATCGTGGCTTCCTCGGCGCCGTCCACCTCCTGGGAGGCGCCGGTGTCGGGATCCCGCTTGAAGGCGAACCCCTCGTAGCCGTGGGCGAATCCCGCCGAGACGGCGAAGCGCGGGATGATGTCGAACATCTTGCTGTGCTTGGTGAACATCACGGAGATGTAGTTCGGATGGACCGGCCAGGCACGGTTGTGGCGCGAGGGCGAATAATACATATTGCAGAAACTCACGCCGTAGTTCACCCCGATCATGATGTAGTCGTTAATCTGGCGGTCCTTCACCGCGAGGACGGCGGTGGTGTCGAACTTCACTTCCTGGGCGCCGGAGGTAATGGCGGCCAGGAGGAGGGTCAGCAGGAGGATCAGACGCTTTTTCATAGGATCAGGGCTTGTTGAACAGGACGCCGACATCGACCGGCTGCACCAGTTCGGTGCTGGCCGGAATATCGAGGTAAGGGGAACCGGACAGTTGCAGGAAGACCACCGTCTCGGGCTGGCGGTGCTCCAGCAGCGAGCCCGTATCCACGATGGAGTTGCGGTTGCCATCTTCGGTGATGCGGATGCTGTAGCGCCCGGCCTTGAGGTAGGGGAAATGCAGGGTCCCGTCGGAGGCGGTGATGTAGCTGCGCAGCACCCGGTCGCGTTTCTCGCCCAGCAGGTCCACGATGATCTTGCGGTCCACGCCGCTCAGCTCGAGCTCCAGCGTGCTCAGGGTCTCGTCGGTGGGCAGGGAGACCTTGACGAGGGAGCTGTCGGAGTAGAAGCCGTTGACGTCGCGGAAGGCCCGGTAGGGGAGTTTCATCGTATATTCATAACCGGGCATCATCTCATCCTTGGGACGCAGGATGTAGCGGCGGAGGTTGAGGCTGTCCTGCTCCACGGTGAACTCTGCGCGGGACTCACGCTGCCGGGTGTTGATCACGCGGAAGTCCACGGAGTCGAACTGCTCGGAGATGATCGGGTTGCGGAACTCCAGCTCGAAGCCGTTCTGCTCGACATTCTCGGGCTCGGCCTTGAAGGTGAACACGCAGGTCGTGTCCTCGTGCCGGAGGTTGCGGCGGAGGCTCTTGGAATAGGTGCGCTTGTCGTTGGGCATCGGCAGCCGGACGACCTCCTGCGCAGGCACGAGGCGGCCCAGGGTGTCGGTCTTGCGGTAGTTGACGAAGATGCGCATCGTGTCCGGGGCGGCCCGGCGGCTGTTGATCCAGATCTCCAGGCTGTCCTGCTGGATGTTGAACTGGGTGATGACCTGGTCGGCCTGGTAGCCGCGGATCCACAGCGAGTCGATCCAGGCGCCCGGCGCCTGGAAGGTCAGGTAGGCGGAACGTTCCGCCGTGCGGACCTTGTTGACGATGAACTGGCGCGAGGGTTTCTCGCGGAAGAGTTTCAGCTCGTGCTCGCTGCGGCGCGCCAGGCAGCGCAGGGTGTCGAGCATATCGTATTTGAGCATCTCCCGGACGGTATCCCCGGCGACCATCACCGGCCGGATCAGGGAGTCGATGAAGGCGACGGTCTCCGTCTCGGGGTTGTAGCGGTTGTCCTGGTCGGCGTCGCGGATGGCGTACAGGCGGTAGAGGGTGTCCTGGATGAAGGGCAGGGCGAAGAAGCCCCAGTCGTCCGTCTTGACGGCCGCGTAGGGGCGGCGGTTGAAGATGGCCGAGTCGCCGTGGTCCTTGTGGAGCAGCACCGTCGCGCCCTTGACCGGGGCGAGGGTGTTGCAATCCACCACGGTTCCGGTCATCATCATCGTGTCGATCTGGCTGCCGGTGGAGAAGACATAGGTGTAGCCGGCGAACATATTGCCCTCGTTGGCATCGGCGATCGCATCGGTGAAACTCAGGGTGTAGGTCGTGTTCGGCTCCAGCGGCTCCTCGAAGCTCACGAGCAGGCTCCGCCCGCGCAGGCGCGACTTGGGCGGACGCTGCTGCGGCGGGGAGAGGAAGATGTTGGCGGGCGTCTTGATGGTTACATACTCGTTGAAGACGAACTCGAAGGTGACCCCCTTCACCGGCACGTCGACGGTGCGCGGCAGCGGCTTGATGTCGATGATGTAGGGCGGAATGGTGTCCTTCTTGCCGCCGGAGGGGGCCTGCGTCGTATTGGCGCAGGACGGGAAGAAGAGGGGCAGCAGGCAGGCGCAGACCGCGATGATCAGGGGCAGGAATCGCTTCATGGCAGGACTAGATATCGGTTCGGACGACGTCCTGGATGCCGTCGATCTTGGAAAGCCCGTCCACCATCCGCTCCAGGTTTTTCTTATCGCGGACGCGCAGTTCGATGAAGCCCTCGAAGAGTTCGCCGTCGGTGGACAGCTGGAGTTTGCGCATATTGATGCCGAGGGTCTGGGAGATAAAGCTGGAGATCTCGTTGAGCAGGCCCAGCCGGTCGATGCCCTTGAGGGAGATCCGGATGGGGTATTCCTGCTGGACGGCGCCCCATTGCGGGATGACCATGCGGTTGCCGTACTTGCTGGCGAGGCTCTCGGCCACATGGCAGGATTTCTTGTGCACGATCACGACATTCTCCGAGGTGGAGAAGCCGATGACCGGGTCGCCCGGGATCGGGTGGCAGCATTCCGCAATCTGGTACTGGATGGCGTGGGCGGTGTCGTCTCGCAGGGAGAACTTGCGCCGGGCCCCGGTGGACATGTCCTTCTCGTTGATGATGGCCTTGAACTCCTCGGGGCCGAGGAGCCCCAGCCCGATGCGGAAGAAGAGTTCGTCCGGTTCGCGCAGCTGGCTGTAATCCAGGAACTTGCGTACAAGTTCGCGGGTGTTCTGCTGCCCCATCAGACGGATGCGCTCCTCGAAGATGCGCTCGCCGTCGGCGGCGATGGAGTCGAAATCCCGGCGGAAATACTCGATCACCCGGTTGCGCGCATAGCGGGTCTGCAGGAAGGAGATCCAATCCATCTTGGGGTGGGCGTTCGCCGCGGTGATGATCTCCACTTGGTCCCCGGCCTTGAGCGCGTGCGACAGGGGCACGAGCCGCATGTTGACCTTGGCGGCGATGGCGCGGTTGCCGATCTCGGTGTGGATGAGGTAGGCGAAGTCCAGCGCCGTGGCGCCGCCCCGGATGACCTTCTGCTCACCTTTCGGGGTGAAGACCACGATTTCGCTGCTGACCAGGTCCTTGTGGATGATGTCCAGCAGTTCCAGGGCGCTGACGTCGTCGCTGAGCAGGATTTCCTGCACCTCGGCGAGCCATTTGTCCATCTCGGAGTCGTTCTCGGAGATGTAGCCGTCGTTCTTGTAGGCCCAGTGGGCGGCGATGCCTTTCTCGGCGATGTCGTCCATGCGGCGGGAACGGATCTGAACCTCCACCCAGAAGCCCGCCTGGCTCATCAGGGTGCAGTGCAGGGCCTCGTAGCCATTGCTCTTGGGCTGGGAGATCCAGTCCCGGTGGCGGCTGAGGTTCTCGCGGTAGAGGTGTGTCAGGGTGGAGAAGATCAGGTAGGCCTGCTTGCGCTCCGTCTGGGGGTTGTTGTCCGCCGCTTCGAAGATGATGCGCACGGCGTACAGGTCGTAGATCTGCTCGAAGGGAATGCGCTTCGTGCGCATCTTGTACCAGATCGAGTAGGGGGTCTTGATGCGCTTCTTGATGTAGAACTTATAGCCGTCGGCGCGGAGGGCCTCCTCGATCGGGGCGATGAAAGCGTCGATGTCCTTGTCGCGCGTGGCGACGTTGCGGTTGATGCGTTCGGAGATGCGCTGGTAGGCCTCGGGCTCCTTGTAGCGCAGCCAGATGTTCTCCATCTCGGATTTGACGCTGTACAGGCCGAGCCGGTGGGCCAGCGGAATGAAGATGAACATCGTCTCCGAGAGGATTTTGTCCCGCTTGTGCTCGGGCATGTACTCGATGGTGCGGCAGTTGTGCAGGCGGTCCGCCAGCTTGATCAGCACCACGCGGACATCGTCGTTGAGGGTCAGCAGGATGCGCTTGAAATTCTCGGCCTGCAGGCTTTCCGTGCTCTCCGGCCCGCCCTTGCGGTCCTCGTTGTCCAGCACGGTCTTGATCTTGGTCAGGCCGTCCACCAGGGTGGCGATCTTGTCGCCGAACAGGTTGCGGATGTCTTCCACGGTGTAGCCGGTGTCCTCCACCACATCGTGGAGCAGGGCGGCGCAGATGGATTTGCAGCCCAGGCCGATCTCCGTCACCACGATCCGGGCTACGGCGATCGGGTGGAGCATATACGGTTCGCCGGAACGCCGGCGTACGTCCTTGTGGGCCTGGTTGGCGAACTCGAAGGCTTTCTGCACGGTCTCGACCTCCTCGTCATTGCGGCAGCGCGTCTTGGCGACTTCCATCAGGGAGTCGTATTCCTGGCGTATCAGGCGGTAATCATCAGGCGTGAACTGGGAGAAACTCATACTTTGTTTTCATTGTCCCAAGCCTGGACTTGGAATTGGTCGACATTCTGGAAACTATAGGTCAGTTGCGCCCCGTAGATGATGATCTGCCAGCTGAAGTTAAGCCAGATCAGGAAGAGCGGGATGGCAGCAAGGATGCCGTAGGCCTGGTTGAGCCGGCCCATGAACATCTGGGTATGCAGATACAGATATTGGAAGAGCATGAAGAAGACGCCGGAAATCAGCGCCGAGCGGAGTGCATATTTGTACTGGACCTTCGTGGCGGGGATATATTTGTACATCACCGACAGGGTGAAGACCAGGATGATGTAGAAGATGACGTAGCCGAGGAGCTTGAAGATGAAGCGCGCCTCCTTGACGTCGATGCCGTAGAGGTTGGGCAGGTTGGTGGCATAGACGAGCCCCGAACCGAAGATGACCACGAGGAAGGGCGAGAGCAGGAGCACCAGGAAGTAGAATCCGAAGCGGGTGTAGAGCTTTCGCGGGATCTTGAGGATGCCCCAGACATTGTTGAACACCCGCTCTACCTGGAACATCATCCAGAGGATGGTCCAGAGGAAGAAGATGGCGGAGACGGTCCCGAGTCCGCCGCCCAGGGCGGAGTCCAGGATGCCGGAGGCTTTCTCGGAGAGCAGGGAGACGACCTCGGGGTTGGCGGGGAGGATGAATTGGAGGACTTCCGGGATCTTGTTGTCCAGGCCCAGGCCGCCGGTCACGGCGAAGGCGAAGGCCATGAGGGGGACCAGGGCCAGGGTGATGAAGTAGGAGAGGGACACGCACTGGAAGCCCATGCGGTTCTCGGTGAAGGTCTTGAAGGTGATGCGGATCAGCTTGATGATGCGGACCAGTTCGGCATAGGCAGGGGTGCTCGAGCGGGTGTCGAGCGTCCAGATCCTGTCGGAGAAAAGGTCCGTTATCTTGCTGGCAATCTTCATCTTATCTAAAACAACGTTAACTCTTCAACGCTTTGTTCGTTGTTGGGCAGGTCGGCGTCAGCGGGCTTGTCCCCGGAGGACGAGAATACGGGTCCTCGCTCCGCTGCGGAAACGCCCTCCGGGGGCAACCCGCTGCCCGCCGACTCGGTAGCAACAGGCAACATGGCGCGGAAGGCTGCCTCGTCGATGACGGGGACGCCGAGTTTTTCGCACTTGCGCAACTTCTCCGGCCCCGGCTTGCTCCCCGCCAGCAAGAACGCCGTCTTCGCACTGACGGACGACCCTGCCTTGCCGCCGTGGGCGACGATCAACTCCTTCATCTGATCCCGGCTGATGCTGAAATTGCCGGAGATCACGATGGTCTTGCCCGACAGGGCATCGGAGAGGGCGCTGTCCTGCCCGGCGCCGTCGAAACGCAAACCGGCCTCGCGCAAGCGGGCGATCTGCTCCTGGTGCGCGGGATTGTGCAGGAACTCATAGACGCTGCGGGCGATCACTTCGCCCACGTCCGCGACTTCGAGCAACTGCTCCTGCGTGGCCTCGGAGAGGGCGTCGATACTGCCGAAATGGCGTGCCAGGGCCTTCGCGGTGGTCTCGCCGACATAGCGGATGCCCAGGGCGAAGAGGACCCGTTCGAAGGGAACCTGCCTCGAGGCTTCCAGGCTGTCGAGGAAGCGCTGTGCGGCGCGGTCCTGCCAGCCTTCGAGGCCGACGAGCTGCCACTTGGAAATGGCGTAGAGGTCGGCCGGCGTACGGGCGAGACCGAGCTCGAAGAACTGCTCGACGGTCATTTCCCCGGCCAGGATGTCCATCGCCTTGCGGCTGACGAAATGCAGCAGGCGTCCCTTGATCTGCATCGGGCAGCCGTCCTGGTTGGGACAGAACCACCTGGCTTCCGTCTCGGTCTTGACCAGGGGCGTTCCGCAATCCGGGCAATTTGCCGGGAAGACGGGCCGCAGGGCGTCCGGGCTGCGGTGGGCCGGGTCGATGCCGGTGATCTTGGGAATGATCTCCCCGCCCTTCTCCACGAACACCCAGTCGCCGACGCGGATGTCCAGCAGGGCCATCTGGTCGGCATTGTTCAAGGTGGCGCGCTTCACCAGGGTGCCGCTGAGCTGGACCGGTGCGAGGTTGGCCACCGGAGTCACGGCGCCGGTGCGTCCCACCTGGTAGTCGATGCTGAGCAGTTCGGTGCAGGCCTGCTCGGCCTTGAATTTATAGGCGACAGCCCAGCGCGGCGACTTGGCTGTGTAGCCCAGGGCGCGCTGGCAGGCGAGTTCGTTGATCTTGATGACGATGCCGTCGGTGGCATAGGGGAGGTATTTCCGTTCGGTGTCCCAATGGTCGATATAGGCCTTGATCTCGTCGATGTTCCGGCAGAGGCGCCGTTCGTCCGAGACGGGCAGGCCCCAGCGGGCCGCGGCGTCGAGCGCCTCGCTGTGGGAGGTGAAACTCACCGATTCGGCCGGGATATGGTACAGGGTGCAGATCAGGCCGCGGTGGGCGACCTCTTCGGGGTCGATGAGCTTGAGCGAGCCCGAGGCGGCATTGCGGGGATTGGCGAAGGGGGCTTCTTCCTGTGCTTCGCGTTCGCGGTTGAGGGCGTCGAAGGCGGCGTAGGGCATCAGGATTTCCCCGCGGATCTCGAATTCGGCGGGGTAGTCGCCGTGCAGGCGCTGCGGGATGCTTTCGATGCGGCGGACATTGTCGGTCACGTCGTCGCCCTGTACGCCGTCGCCGCGGGTCAGGGCCTGCACGAGCCGGCCGTCGCGGTAGGTCAGGCAGATGGCCGTGCCGTCGAACTTGAGTTCGCAGCTGTAAGAGAAGGGGATGCCGTCGAGGGCCTTGTCGGCGCGGGCGGCGAATTCTTCGATCTCGGCGATTGAATAGGTGTTGCCCAGGGAGAGCATGGGATAGCGGTGGGGGCGCTGGACGAATCCCTGGCGGGCGCCGCTTTCGGCGTTCCGGCCCATCGGGGCGTCCAGGTCGGAGCCGACCCGGCGGGTGGGGGAGTCGGGGCTGTCGAACTGGGGGAACTCGGCCTCCAGCCGCTCCAGTTCGTGCATCAGCGTGTCGAACTCGAAGTCCGACATCGTCGGTGCATTGTCGACGTAATAACGCCGGCTGTTCTCCCGGAGAATCTCCCGGAGCTGCCCGATCCGTATCTTGGCTGCCTGTTCTTCCATATGCACACGCGCGTACACACTACGCGGAATCTACAAAAGTACACAATTCCTCCCGGAAAAACAAACCCCCGCCCGCCGGTCATCTTCCTTGGCCCTATGCTCATCGCTTTCTGAACGGGCACTATTCTTCTCTCTCGCTGGGCCGCAAAAGGAGCCGGGAGCGCTGGAGGTTGTTTCCGCTCCCGGCGGCTAGCTATCTATGCAAGACCGTTGAAATAGAGCCAGAGGAGTCTCTTTCTCGTCAGATTGACACCCGCATTGCCGTAATAATAACCGCCATCGCTGACAACTTCGAGTTCACGGGCATAGTGCTCGCGGAAGGCTTTGTACTTCCCCTTCAGATCTTTTTTCCACTTAAACTCCCCGGGAGGTGCTTTCAAACCCTGCTCAACCGCCTCCCAGTCAATACCCTCTTCCCAAGTGGTAATGGCAAAGAGTTGGACGTACATCTGTCTGAAATACACCTGATAAGGAAGCGCCTCTTCCTTTACAATGAGTTCGGTGACCTGGTGGGCGATGATTCGGTCGACTTCCTCCATTTCAGCCTCGCTCAAGTGATAGATCCGGACGGGCTCAGGCTCCTGTGTGGCGGGGCCGCCCCCGTCCCGACAGGAGCATAGCAGCAACAGGAACAGAACTGGTAGAAACCTGGTCATGTGGGCCGGGCATTACGGATGGCGCCTATCGCAGCATGCGCTGGGAGAGGTATTGTTCGAAGGCGGGTTTGTAGGCGTCGGAGACGTGGATGAGGGAGCCGCCGATGGAGATGTCGTAAGAGCCGCTGATGGACTCGATTTTGTCCAGGGCGATGATGTAGGAGCGGTGTACCCGCATGAACGAGGCTTCGGGCAGCAGTTCCTCGACCGCCTTCATCGTGATGTGGGTGACGAGCGGACGTTTCTCCGAGGCCAGATACAGCAGGACGTAATCTTTCATTCCCTCCACATACAGGATGTCGGAGAAAGCGACTTTGCGCAACTGTCCGTCGGACTTGACGAAGATGGAATCCTGCTGCGGGGCGGCGGACCCCGCTCCGGGCTCCGCCGCGGCCTCGGCGCTCTCCACCAGTTCGAACCACAGTCGCGCCTTCTCGGCCGCCTCCAGGAACTTCTGGTATCGGATCGGCTTGAGCAGGAAGCCCAGGGCGGACACCTCGTAACTGTCGAAGGCATAGTCCTTGAACGCCGTCGTGAAAATGATGCGCGTGCTCTCCGGGATCATGCGCGAAAGCTCCATCCCGTTCAGGTCGGGCATCTGGATGTCCAGGAAGACCAGTTGCGGCTGCCGCGTGCGGATGGCATCGAGGGCGGCCACGGGATCGGTAAACGATTCTTCCAGGGTGAGGAAGGCAGTCTTTGAAATGAAGTTCTCCAGCATCTTGACGGCCAGGGGCTCGTCATCGACGACCATGCAACGCAATGCTTTCATCCCAGGATTTTTTTCAGGACGATGCGGACGGAGTAGACACCGTCCTTCTCGGATTGTTCGTAAGAATAGGCTTTCGGATAGATCAACTCCAGGCGGCGGTGCAGATTCTCCACGCCGATGCCGGAACCGATATGATCTTCGCCGCTCTTCTCAAAGACGGAGTTCTCGCAGTCGAATACCAGATCCTGTCCTTCCGGGTGCAGGCCGATATGCACGAAGGACGGCATCCGGGCATTGATTCCGTGCTTGAAGGCATTTTCGATGGGCGAGATGAAGAGAAGCGGGGCGATCTTGACGTCGACGGCAGGGAGTTCCCAGGAAGTCTTCACCTCCGTGAGTTCGTTGCAGCGGAGTTGCATCAGGCGGATGTAATTGTCCAGGAAGGACACCTCGCCCGACAGGGGGACCTTGTCTGCGTCGGTGTCGTAGAGGGCATAACGGAGCGTGTCGCTGAGCTGCCCGATGCTCTCCTGCGCCTTGTCGGGATCGATCTGGGTCAGGGAGGAGATATTGTTGAGCGTATTGAAGAGGAAATGCGGATTGAGCTGGTGCTTGAGCCAAGTAAGTTCGGCCTCGGCGGTCTTGCGCCGCTCCTCCTGGAGCTGCATCTGCACATCGTTGGAGCGGAGGATGGCGCGTACGCCGATGGCCAGGAAGATGAACACCAGTTGGAAGAACGCGGCGGATATGAGGGTCGGGATGCGGAATGCAAGGATGTCCCGCCGCTGCAGGTGCTCGCGCAGCGGTTCGGGAATCTCCCCGCGCGGGAAGAAACTCGGCGCATTGAGCAATGCAAGCAGGATGACGTTCAGGATGATGAACCATACGATCCGCTTCCGGAACAGCAGTTTGGGTACCAGCAGGAAGTAATTGACCAGGTACACCAGGCAGATGGGAAGCATCATGTAGAAGGAAGGCCAGAATGTGAAGCCGAAGCGGTGACTGTCTCCGGAAATCAGCCAGGTCATGGCGGCGGGGAGCAACATCGCGCACGCCCAGATCAGGACTTGCGCGACATTGAGGATCAGGTGATTGCGGTTATGTGCCATACTGATTACATAGGTTTGCACAAAGATAATAAAACTTTAGCGCATTCCGGCACCCATCCCGGCTCCACCACCCATCGTTGCACCGCTACCGCCCATCAAACCGCCGTCCATGCTGTCAGATGCGCTCTCGATGTTGATGATATCATCGTTTTTGATGCTCTTGCGGGCGCTTTTGACACGGCTGCTGCCCTGTTTCCCGAAGCTCCAGCTGAGGCTGATGTTGAGCTGCTGCATCGGGATCACGTTGACGCTCACGGAGCGGAAATCCTTTCCGGAAGTATAGCTGCGCATCTCCATTCCCTTGCCGCCGGTCAGCGGGAGCGTGTAGTTGATGCTGAGGCCGAGCCGGTCGTCGAGGAAGTTCTTGGTCAGGCCGACCATCGCCATGCCCATGCCGCTGTTCCAGCCCTGCAGGGAGTAGTTGCGGCCCATCGAGACGAGGTTGGCGCTCAGGCTGAAGTCGGCGGGCAGGGCCTGCTGGACGCCCAGCATCGCGTTGTAGCTCAGGCCGTTGTTGGACTGTCCGAGGACCTCGCTCCGGATGTCGTTCCAGGTCAGGCCGCCGTTGAGGAAAATGCGGGTCTTGGGACTGGCGTTCCAGTTGATGAAGGTATTCAGGCCGGTCGCGCTGGTGCGGACGATGTTGCCGTAGGTCGTGTTCAGCAGGCCGTCTGCGTCATAGAAACTGTAGGAGGAGATGCCGCCTGCGACCAGTTGCTCGCGCAGGGTCAGGTTGACGGTCCACTTGGGGCTGTAGAGGTTGTAGACCAGGCTGACGGTGTGGCCGCGCTCGACGTCCAGGGAGCTGTTGCCGTAGCTGCGGGCGGTGGGGTCGGAGGTGTCCACGTACGGGTTGAGGTAGCTGATGCCCGGACGGCTGATGCGCATGTTGTAGGAGAGGCCGATGTTCTGGGTCTGGGTGATGTTGTACTGGAGGCTGGCCGTCGGGACCAGGCTGCCGTAGCCGGTGTTGAAGTTGTTACCCTGTCCGGAGGCATAGTTGACGTTCTGCCAGGTGTACTCATAGCGCACGCCGCCGAGGAGGCTGACCGGCCCGAGGGTGGCCTTGTATTCGGTGTAGAGGGCGCCGATGCGGTTGTAATAGTCATAATCCACGCTGGCGGCGGCGTTGTAGGCCCAGGCGCTGCCGTCCCAGAGGTATTGCTGCTGGTCGGAACTGTTGTGGCGGCTGATGAACTTCAGACCGGTGCTGAGGGTCCCGGCGGTGCCCAGGGGCGAGGTGAAATCGACCTGGAAGGTGTGCTCGCCGGAACGCTGCAGGCCGTCCGTGCGGCGGTTGGTGAGGTCCAGCCCGGAGGAAAGGGCGGTGCTGAAGCTGTTCTCGCCGAGGGTCTTGGAGGGCGTGAGGGAGAACTGGTAGGAGAAGATGAGGCTGCGGGCCGGGTTGTCAGCCCAGAGGTGCTGGAAGTCCACGCTGGCATTGATGGAGTTGGAACTCATTTTCGTGGTGGAATTGCCGCTGTAGCTGAATTCCGTTCCGCCCAGTCCGCTGACCGTGGTGGAGGTCAGGCCGTTGCTCGTGCCGCCGAAATGCATCAGGCCCACGGTGGCGGAGATCAGATTCTGCGCATCGAACTCGTAGCTTGCGCTCAAGTTGCCCATTTCCATCGGATGAGTCATCGAGGATTCGCTGTGGGTCTTGGTCGAGCCGGCGGCGCTGTTCAGCATTTCGCGGGTGACATCACTCGTACTGGCCGGCATCTTGTTGAACATCCCGTTGGAATTCAGGCTCCAGGAGAACTTGCCGCTCTGCTGGCTCAGGAAGAGTCCGCCGCCGCCCCCGCGGGTGTTGCCCATCAGGCGGACGGAGCCGTAGAAAGCATCCGAGAGGTTCTCCCCGCCCGTGGCCTCGCGGTTGGTCACGAGGTTGAGCACGCCGCCCACGCCCTCGGCGTCATAGCGGACGCCCGGGTTGGTAATGACCTGGATGTCCTTGACGAAACTCGCGGGCATCATCTTGAAAATCTGGGACGGGTTGCCGGAGAACATCTGACTGGGCTTGCCGTCCACGGTGACCTGGAAGCTGGAGGAGCCGTTGACGGTGATATTGTCCTGGCCGTCCACGGTGACCATCGGGACTTTGCGGAGCATGTCCAGGACCGTGGCGGTCTTGGAGTCGACGTCGTTCTCGACATTGTAGGACAGGCGGTCCACTTCCATTTTGACGAGCGGACGCTGCGCGGTCACGGAGGCGCTCGCGAGGGCCTCGATGTCGTCTTCGATCAGGATGTCGCCCAGGTCGAGGCTTTCTTCGCCGTCGAGGGTGAAGAGGATCTTGCGCTCCTGCCGGCCGATGCCCGAGAAGAACAGGGTATAGGCGCCTTTGCCGTTGAGGACCTGGGAGAAGGTGCCGTCCAGGTCGGTGGTGGTGTAGGCGACCGGGTTGGCGCTGTCGTCGGCGCGGAAGAACTGGAGGACGGCCGCCGGTTCGCCCTGGCGGGTGAGGGCGTCGAGGACGTCGCCTTTGACGATGGTGCGCTGTGCGAAGAGGGACGCGCTGCAGAGGACGGCGAGGGTCAGGGAGCTGAGAATTCGTTTCATATCGTGTTCGTTTTTGTTTTCCGATGCAAAATTATTTCAAGGACCGTGCGTGCCCGGAACCGTTTCGACGGATGCCCGGAGCTTTTCGACGGAGCGCCCTCCTGTTCGACGAAACCCTCTCTTCCTTCGACGAATCACCCCCGGACAAACCCTCTCCGGGACGTTCCGGAGGCGGGTTTGCTTTTCCGGGAGGATTTTCGTAAATTCGCAAGATTTTCGAAATCTCAAAAGTTAGTTATCGTCATATCATGAAAGATTCCATCATCATCCTTTGCGGCGGCGGCCCGGCTCCGGGCATGAACACCGTCGTGTGCTCCGTGGCCAAGACCTTCCTGGCCGGCGGTTATCGTGTCATCGGCCTCCACGGCGGCTACAGCGGCCTCTTCAGCCCGAAGGCCCGTACAGAGGATTTCGATTTCTTCAAGGCGGACGCCTATTTCAATCGCGGCGGATCCTACCTCCAGATGAGCCGTTTCAAGCCCACGGACGAGGATTTCGAGAAGAATTTCAACCTCTCCCTGTTCACCGACAACAACATCAAGCTCCTGGTGACCGTCGGCGGCGACGACACCGCCTCCACGGCCAACCGCATCGCGAAGTTCCTGGAGAACAAGCAGTATCCCATCGCCAACATCCACGTTCCCAAGACGATCGACAACGACCTTCCGCTGCCGGACAATGCGCCGACCTTCGGTTTCAACTCCGCCAAGGATGAGGGTGCGCACATCGCCCGCACCGTGTACGAGGATGCCCGCACCAGCGGCAACTGGCTGCTCATCAGCGCGATGGGCCGCAGTGCCGGACACTTGGCCCTGGGTATCGGCGAGGCCACGCACGCCCCGATGACGATCATCCCGGAGATGTTCAACAAGACCGACATCACCATCGAGAAGATCATCCGCCTCACCCTTTCGACCATCATCAAGCGCCGCCTGCTGGGCATCAGCTACGGTACCGTGGTCGTGGCCGAGGGCGTGTTCCACGATCTCGCCGCCGAGGACATCAAGGCCGCCGGCGTGTCGATGACCTACGATGAGCACGGTCATCCCGAGCTGGGCAAGATCTCCAAGGCAGTCCTCTTCAACGAGTTGTTGGAGAAGGAGATGAAGAAGATCGGCTTCAAGGCCAAGACCCGTCCGGTGGAGATCGGCTATGATGTCCGCTGCCAGGACCCGATCGGCTACGATCTGACCTACTGCTCCGAGATGGCGATGGGTGTGTTCGAGCTCTTCAAGAAGGGCGAAACCGGCTGCATGGTCTATGTGGACGCTTTCGGCAATGCCAAGCCATTGTATCTGCACGATCTGCAGAATGCGGAGGGCAAGATCCCGCCGCGGCGCGTCGATATCGAGGGCGGCACGGCCCAGAACTACTTCAACCACATCTGCCACTTCATTACCCCGGAGGATTATGAGGCAGCGAAGAAGTTCGTCCCCAACCCCGAAGCCTACGATTTCAAGAAGATCCTGAACTGGTAAGACCCTGCCAGAATAGAAGAAGCCCGGAGCGCAGAGCCCCGGGCTTTCTTTTTAATGATGGTCGGAGATCAGTCTCCGGTGTTGGCGAGGGTGCCGGCGAGGAACTGGTCGTAGGCGGTCATGTCCACCAGGCCATGGCCGGAGAGGTTGAAGAGGATGACTTTCTGTTCACCGCTCTCCTTGCACTTGTTGGCTTCCGTGATGGCAGCCGCGATGGCGTGGCAGGACTCCGGAGCCGGGACGATGCCCTCGGCCTTGGCGAAAAGCACGCCGGCGGCGAAGGAATCCAGCTGGCGGATGTCCACCGCCTCCATCAGGCCGTCCTTGACGAGCTGCGAGATGATCGCACCGGCGCCGTGGTAGCGCAGGCCGCCCGCGTGGATGTTGGCGGGACGGAAATCGTGGCCCAGCGTGAACATCGGGATGAGCGGAGTCAGACCCGACTCGTCGCCGAAGTCATACCGGAACTCACCCTTGGTGAGCTTGGGGCAGGATGCCGGCTCGGCCGCGATGAAGCGGGTCTTCTTGCCCTCCAGGATTTTGTGGCGCATAAAGGGGAAGGAGATGCCGCTGAAGTTGGAACCGCCGCCGAAGCAGCCGATGATGATGTCGGGGTATTCGCCCGCCATCGCCATCTGCTTCTCAGCCTCGAGACCGATCACCGTCTGGTGCAGGCACACGTGGTTGAGCACGGAGCCCAGCAGGTATTTGCAGTTCGGGGTGGTCATCGCCAGCTCTACCGCCTCGGAGATGGCGGTACCGAGCGAACCCTGGTGATTGGGATCGGCCGTGAGGATGTCCTTGCCCGCACGGGTGGACATCGACGGCGACGGGGTCACGAGGGCGTCGAAGACCTGCATGATGCTGCGCCGGTAGGGCTTCTGCTCATAGCTGATCTTGACCTGATAGACGGCGCAGTCCAGCCCGTAGAGATTCGCGGCGTAAGAGAGGGCGGCGCCCCACTGGCCGGCGCCGGTCTCGGTGGTGACGTTGGTCACGCCCTGCTGCTTGCAGTAGTAGGCCTGCGGGATGGCGGAGTTGAGTTTGTGGGAGCCCAGCGGGTTCACGCTTTCATTCTTGAAATAGATGTGTGCGGGCGTGCCGAGGGCTTCCTCGAGGCCGTAGGCGCGCACCAGCGGGGTGCAGCGGTAGTAGGCATATTTCTCGCGGACGTCCTCGGGGATGTCGATCCAGCGGTCGGTCTGGTTGACTTCCTGGCGGGCGCACTCTTCGGCGAACAGGGGATAGAGGTCTTCGGCCTTGATGGGCTGCTTGGTACCCGGGTGGATCATCGGCTGCGGCTTATTGACCATGTCAGCCTGGATGTTGTACCACTGGGTAGGGATTTCACTCTCGGGGAGGATGAATCTTTTCTGTTTCATAATCCTGATATGGACGGGTTAATTAATAATTGCAGTTGATGTAGGCTTCCAATGCGACGATGGCGGCGTCCGTGGTGGCCCAGCTCGTGCAGAAACGCACGGCTGCGTGGGTCTCATCCACGATCTGCCATCGCTCGACGCCGAACTCGACCGTGAGACGGTCGATGGCGCCGATCTCGAGAATGGGGAAAACCTGGTTGGTGGTGTTGTCGACAAGGAAAGGAATACCCTTGTGCTTGAAGGCCGCACGGATGCGGTCGGCGAGACGGTCGGCGCGGCGCGCCAGGGAGAAGTAAAGTCCTTCGTTCATCAGGACTTCGTATTGGATGCCGAGCAGACGGCCTTTTGCGAGCATGCCGCCGTTCTGCTTGATGTTGTAGCGGAAATCCTCCGCGAGCTCGGAATTGGAGAAGACGACGGCCTCGCCGAAGAGGGCGCCCTGCTTGGTCCCGCCGATATAGAATACGTCGGCGATGGCGGGCAGGTCCTTGGGCAGCAGGTCGCAGCCGGAGGCCTCGAGGCCGTAGCCCAGGCGCGCACCGTCGATGAACAGCGGCAGCTCCCAGTTCCGGCAGACCTCCCGGATATCCAGCAGCTCCTGCTTGGTGTAGAGGGTGCCGAGCTCCGTAGGGAAGGAGAGATAGACCATCCCGGGCTGGACCATGTGCTCGCGGCTGAAGTCGCTGTGGTGCGCCTGCACGAAGTTGAGGATCTGCTCCGCGCTGATCTTGCCGTCCCGGGCGGGGAGAGCGAGCACCTTGTGCCCGCCGTGCTCCACAGCGCCGGTCTCGTGGACATGGATGTGGCCGGTCTCGGCGCAGACCACACCCTGGTAGGGCTTGAGCAGGGAAGAGATGACGGTGGCATTGGCCTGTGTCCCGCCGACGAGGAAATGGACCGCGGCGTCGGGGCAGTCGAAGACATAGCGGATCATATCCGCCGCCCGCTCGCAATGCGGATCTTCTCCGTAGCCCAGGGTCTGCTCCAGGTTCGTCTGCCGGAGCGCCTCGAGAATCTGCGGAGCGCAGCCTTCCAGATAGTCGCTTTCGAAATGGATCATACTACCTACTAAACATAACCGAGCCGCAAGGTAAGAAAAAATAATTAATAATCACCCCCCGGCCGGACGATTTTTGTCACAAGCGCGACATGAAAAGAAAAAAGCCGCGATTCGCATCGCAGCTTTTTCTCAATTCTAACCAAAATTATTAACCAATGAAAATCTATTCGACTCTACTTATAGCAAGCACTGTGCCAAAACAAGAAAAATTTTGTTTTGAAAAAAATCACAAAGCCTTATACTCGAAATTTTCCAGGACCGCCCCGCCGCAGAGCAGGTAGGCCGGACGCAGGGCGAAAAAGCCCTGGTAATTGTTGTGGTGGTAGGAGGAGACATCCACATTCTCGGAGAGGCAGACCCAGTCCCCGCCGTCCTCGCGCTGCCAGAGACTGGCCTTGTTGCGCTCGTTGCGGATGCGCATTTCCAGACGGGACACTTCACTCTTGATGCCGAAGAAAGCCCGCTCGTTGTAGAAGAGGTACAGACCTGCCGCACCACCTTCCGGGACGGAGAAGGAGGCGCTGATCTCATAGGCGGCATCGACCGCCGTCGCCGTCCGTAGCGTGCCGCCCTCGAAGCCGGGCTGCCAATTCGACCAGAGCAGCGGGTTGGAGAAATCCCGCAGGTAGGCGTAGTCGCCCTGCAGGCCGCCCTGCTCCCAGCGGGCGCCGTCCTTCTGCGTCAGCACGGGCCAGCCGTCGGCCGTCCATTCGACGCTCTCGATGATGGTGCTGCGGCCCAGGGTGTGGTAGCCGTTGCGGTAGGCGTGATAGACGATGTACCAGTTGCCGTCGGCGTCGTCCACCAGGGTGCCGTGCCCCTTGGACCACCAGGGCTCGTCGCCGGAATAGGTGTGCACCAGGGGGTTGTGCGGGCTGTTCTCCCAGGGGCCGAGGGCGGATTTGCTGCGTGCCACCACGCACATATGGCTCGTGACGGGTCCGGCCGTGCCGCCTTCTGCGCTGACGAGGTAATACCAGTCGCCCCGGCGGAGCAGTTTGGGCGACTCGAGCCACATCCCCTCGGTCTCCCATTCGGCGGGATACTCCCAGCCGTCATAGACCTTTTGGGCCGGCCCCGCCGCGGCCAGCCCGTCGTCCGTCAGGGGCGTGAAGAAGCCGTTGTTGGTATAAAGGTAGCGCCGTCCGTCCGTGTCGATGACGTGGCCGGGGTCGATTCCGCCCACGTCCAGCTTGACCGGTTCGCTCCAGGGGCCCTCGATGCGCTCGGCCGTGACGACATAGTTCTCGCCGCGGCTGGTGGGATAGTAGATGTAGTAGCGCCCGCCCACCTTGCACAAGTCCGGGGCGAAGATGGAATAGTCCCCGTCCTCGACGGCCCTCGCGACGGGCTCCCAGTGCAGCAGGTCGGTGGAATGCCAGACCAGCAGGGCGGGGAAGTAGGTGAAGGCGGAGTGGGTCATATAGAAGTCCCGGCCGTCCCGCAGGATGGTCGGATCCGGGTAGTCGCCCGGGAAAATACAGGTCTTGATCGGAGTGGTCTTGGGGGCGCAGGCGCCGAGCAGCAGGACGGCGGCGAGCAGGGAGAGGAGAGGGTTTTTCATCGCAGAATCATATTTCTTCCAAAAATACGGAAAAGCGGTGAAAACAGATTCTTTTAATTCATTGATTTTTTATACATTTGCAAAGAACCAGTAACCGTATAACCCTTATGGATGACAAAATGACCCGCCGCGAGGCCCTCAAGGGCCTCTTCTTCGCCGGAATGGGACTCGCCGTAGGCGGCCCGCTCCTGCACTCCGTCAATGCGAACGCCGCCGTGCCTGCCGCCCTTCCCTGGGACGAGGCTCCCGACGGCACCAAGATCGATACGCGCACCTGGGACAAGATGGGGGAGACCCTCGGTATGCTCGGACTGGGCTGCATGCGCCTGCCGACGAAGAGCGGAGGCGGCACAGGCGGCTTCGGCCGCCGCCAGCCCCTGGACCAAGACGCTGTCAACGAGATGGTCGACTATGCTATCAAGCACGGTATCAACTACTTTGACACCGCTCCTGCCTATGGCGAGTCCGAGGTTGTAACGGGCAAGGCCCTCAGCCGCCATCCCCGCAGCGCCTACAAGATCGCGACCAAGATTTCCAACATGAGCGGCCGGCCGACCCTGGAGGCAGGAAAGGAGATGTTTGAGACCTCCCTGAAGAACCTGCAGGTGGAGTATGTGGACTTCCTGCTGCTGCACAACCTGCAGAATGTCGCCGGCTACAATACCCGCTTCAAGGACAACGGCCTGTTCAACTGGCTGCTTGAGCAGAAGGCAAAGGGACGCATCAAGCACCTGGGTTTCTCCTTCCACGGAACCAATGACGACCTGCCGGGTCTGGTGGATCTCTATGATTGGGATTTCGTGCAGATCCAGCTCAACTACGCCGACTGGAAGGATATGTCCCGCGGTTGGGGCTCCGGCGGCGGGAGCGCGACCAGTTCCGAGTTCCTCTACAACTACCTGGTCGGCAAGGGCATTCCCGTGCTGGTGATGGAGCCGGTCAAAGGCGGTGCCCTGGCCAATGTCAGCGAAGGTGTCGCCGCCGTGATGCGCGAGCGTCATCCCGAGCTCACGCCCGCCGCGAACGCCCTGACCTATGTGGGCTCCCTGCCGGGCGTGATGGTGACCCTGAGCGGCATGTCCAACATGGCCCAGCTCAAGGAGAACGTCTCCCTGTTCACGGGCTTCAAGCCCTTCGACGAGAAGGAGATGGCCTTCATGCTGACCGTCGCGGACCTCTACAAGTCCAAGGGACAGATCCCCTGCACGGCCTGCGCCTACTGCATGCCCTGCCCGGCCGGCGTGGACATCCCCGGCAACTTCAAGATTTTCAACAGCGCCAGCGACGCCCTCCTCTCGACGGAGACCGCGCGCAAGGATATCGCCGACAAGCGGAAGGCCTTCCTGAAGCTCTACAACGAACAGCCCAAGGCTGTCCGGGCCGACGCCTGCGTGAGCTGCAACGCCTGCCTGCCCAAGTGCCCGCAGCACATCAGCATCCCGCAGCACATGCAGCGGATCAAAGAACTGGTCGCTAAAATTTAACAAACCGAGCCGCCATTCCGATGGCGGCTTTCTTCATATCGAAACGTTGTGGAAGGAAAAGACAATAAAATCACCCGCCGCGAAGCCCTCAAGGGGCTCTTCTATGCCGGAATGGGGCTCGCCGTCGGCGGCCCTGTCCTGCAAGCTTGCGGCGGTCGGGGCCCGTCCGAAGCCCCCGCGGCCCTTCCCGTGACCGAGGCCCCGGAAGGATCGAAGATCGACACCCGCAACTGGAGCAAGTTGGGCGAAACCGTCGGCATGCTCGGCCTGGGCTGCATGCGTTTCCCCACGCTCGACGGGAAAGAAGCAGGGGACGGCAACTTGGACCAGGAGGCGGTCAATGAGATGATTGACTATGCCATCGCACACGGCATCAATTATTTCGATACGGCTCCGCTCTACGGCCAGTCCGAGGAAGTGACGGGCCGGGCGCTGAGCCGCCACCCGCGCGAATCCTATTTCATCGCGACCAAGATGTCGCATATGGGCGGACGGCGCTTCTCCCTCGAGGACGGCAAGCGGATGTTCGAGACCTCCCTGGAGCGCCTCCGGACGGACTACATAGATTTCTACCTGCTCCACAGCGTACCCACCGTGGCCGAGTTCAACGGACGCTATGTCGAGAACAAGTTGTTCGAGTACATCCTGGAGCAGCGCGAGAAAGGCCGGATCCGGCACCTGGGCTTCTCCTACCACGGCACCAATGCCGACCTGCCGCAGATGCTGGACCTCTATGACTGGGATTTCGTGCAGATCCAGGCCAACTATGTGGACTGGAAGGACATGCCGGTGGACTGGGATCCGAACCAGGGTCCGACCAGCGCCGAGGTCCTCTACAAGTGCCTGGCCGACCGGGGTGTCCCCGCGGTGGTGATGGAGCCCGTCAAGGGCGGTTCGCTGGCCAACGTCAGCGATGCGCTTGCGGCCGTGATGCGCGAGCGGCATCCCGAGCTCACGCCCGCCGCCAACGCCCTGACCTTCGTGGGATCGCTGCCCGGCGTGATGGTGACCCTGAGCGGTATGTCCAACATGGCCCAACTCAAGGAGAATGTCTCCTTGTTCACGGATTTCAAGCCGTTCAATGACAAGGATATGGCCTTCATGGAGACGGTGGCCGAGCTCTACAAATCCAACGTTCACATTCCCTGCACGGCCTGCGCCTACTGCATGCCCTGTCCCAACGGCGTCAACATCCCCGGCAACTTCCGGGTGTTCAACAGCGCCAGCGACGCACTCAGCATCCCGGATCCCGAGCACAAGGACAAGACCTACAACGCCAAGCGCAAGGCTTTCCTGAAGCTCTATAACGGTTTGGAGAAAGGCGCCACAGCCGACGCCTGCACCAACTGCAATGCCTGTCTGCCCAAGTGCCCGCAGCACATCCGCATCCCGCAGCAGTTGATGCGCATCAAGGAGCTCGTCGCCAGTCTCTGACGGGTCCCTTATTCTTTGATAAACGGCTGCAGGTACTCGCCGATGCGGTCGAGCCAGGTGTAGCTGCCCGTGCCGGGCGAGGCTTCGCGCTGGAAGCAGTGGCCGCGCAGGGCGAGGGTGTGCAGTTCGCTCTGGATGCCCATCGCGCGCATCTTTTCCCAGGTCTTGACAGAGTTCATCGAGGCATAGGTGTCGGCATCGCCGTGCAGGAAGAGCATCGGGGCGGTGTCGAGGTCGAAGCTGAACTCCGGTGCATGTACGGCGGAGTCGTCATTGCCGCCTGTGCTGTTGCCGCGCTCCATTCCGTCGGTCAGGACGTAGGCGGGATAGATGCCGATACCCCATTGTACTTTGCAGGAGAGGCGGTCGATCGCATCGATCGCTCCATAGGAGCGGTGGCGCGAGGAGGTCACCCCCATCAGGGTAAGGTGCCCGCCCGCGGAGGAGCCCATGATGCCGATTCGGTCGGGATCCAGCCCGCGCGCGGCGGCTTCGCTCCGCACGACGCGGATGGCCCGCTGGAGATCCTGCCAGGCGGAGGTATGCTTGGCCAGGCCCTGCGGACGCGGGGTGCGGTACTTCAGCGTGACCACGGTCACGCCCATGGCGTTGAGGTAACGGCGTGCGGGGGCCACTTCGAAGCCGTCCGGATCGTTGCCGGAATAGGCGCCGCCGGAGTAGATGATCTGGATGGCGCGGGTCTTGCGCTCCACCGGGATGTGCCATTCGATGTAGGGGTGGCACTGATTCTCCCGCACATCGGGCATGCGGCCTTCGGGCCAGATGTCCTCGCGGATGAGTTCGGCGCGGTCCGCGTCGCTGGTGAAACGGCTCATCAGGGGCACCTCGGGCTCCAGCGCGCCGAGGAATCCCATCTGCCGCAGGAACTCGATGCCGCGCTCCAGGCCGTAGGCGCCGTGGCCCTTGCCGGGATAGAGGTGCAGCTCGGCAGGTACGCCCATCCGGCGCAACTGCCTGTAGATCAGCGTGGACCCGTTTGGGGAATAAGGATCCGCCCCGCCGTGGTGCAGGCTCATCGGGCAGGTCTTCTCATCGAACTTGAAGACGCTGCTGAGCTTGACGTCCACCCCATAGCCCTCGCGGGCGGCCGGGATGCCTCCCTCGTCGGCGTCGGAGGTGGCGTAGGCCGGGGCGTTGACGATGGCGAAATTGATGTGGCAGGGGGTATCGTCGAGTTTGTCCACCTTTTCATAGGCGGGGGTCTGCGAACTCGTGCCCAGCAGCACGGCGAGGTGCGAACCGGCGGACATCCCGATCACGCCGATGCGCTCGGGATCGAAGCCGCGCTTCTTGGCCTCGCTGCGCACCAGGCGCACGGCCCGCTGGCCGTCCTCCCAGGCGGTCTGCCAGTAGGGGATGCCCTCGGGACGGGGGGTGCGATAGACGAAGTTGACGCACTGGATGCCGACGGCGGTGAGTTCCTGGTGCCATTTGTCGATCAGGCCCACGTCCACGGTACCGTTGTAGGCGCCGCCGGAGATCAGGATCATACAGGCGCCGTTGCGTACGGATGCATCGGGGGTCTCGTACCACTCGAGGTAAGGCGTCCGGTGGTCTTCGATGTTGAATCCCGGCGTGCGGAATTCATTGCTCATGGCGGCATACTGCTTGGGCTGGTTATCGGGCATCTTGCCCTTGGGCCAGATGGCTTCGCGTTCGAAGGCGGAGAGCTGGAATACAGCGAAAAGAAGGAGGAGTCCTAGTGTTTTTCTCATAATTCGGTGATCTTTCTTCCACAAATATAATGAATATTGCCTATCTTTGGAATTATGAAAGCGATAATTGCCTCCTTGTTGTCCGTCCTGCTCGGCCTGTCGGCCTGGGGGCAGGACTTCGATCAGACCTACGCCAAGACTGAATATGCCTCCAGTTATGGGGCCAAAATTTACAAGGGTACTGTCCAGCCTGTCTGGGTGGACGACAATACCTTCATCTACCGGACGGCGGAGCCGGACGGGGACGCCTGGTACCGGGTGTCGGGCACGGAGAAGGTCTCCATCTCGAAGGAAGACTTCGAAGCGGCGCAGCCCCGGCCGCGGCGTGCCGGCGCCTTCCCGGGCGGGGGGATGCCGGATCCCCGCGCACCCCGCGGAATACGGGCCTTCAGCCCGGACAGTTCGCGCGTGGCCTTCGTGCGGGACAACAATGTCTGGATCAGCCTTCCGGACGGGTCTGAGCCCGTCCAGCTCAGTTTCGATGGCACGGACGGCGAGGCGTATGCGCGCATTCTCTGGTCGCCGGACGGCAAGAAGCTTTCCGCGCTCCGGCGCCAGAGTTTCCCCGAACGCCAGATCCAGCTCCGGGAGTCCCGGCCCGAGGACCAGGTCCAGCCACGCTACCGCTACCTGGACTACGCCAAGCCGGGTGACCGCCTGCCGCAGGCCTTCCCGGTCCTGTTCGATATGGAAACGCATCGTCAGCTGCCCCTCGACCGTCCCATCCCCACGGATCAGTATTCGCTGAGCCTGGGCCGCTGGTCGCCGGATTCGAAATACTTCACCTACGAGTACAACCAGCGCGGGCACCAGCTCTATGAGTTCAATGCGGTGGACGCCGCCACCGGGGCGGTGCACACCCTCGCCCGCGAGACGAGCGATACCTTCATTTACTACAATGACCTCTGGCGCTATATTTTCTCCGACGGGAGCCGCGCCCTGTGGATCTCCGAGCGGGACGACTGGCGGCATCTCTACCTGATCGACACCCACACCCTGCAGATGCGGCAGCTCACGCACGGGGCATGGAACGTCCGCGAGATCCAGCGGGTGGACGAGCAGGGCGGTTTCGTGCTGGCCTATGCCAACGGCCTGGCCGCCGACAAGGGGGAGGATCCCTACAACAAGCATCTCATCCGCATCGAGCTCGCGACGGGGAAGGTGACGGACCTCACGCCCGAGAACGCTCACCACACGGTCAGTTTCAACCGCGGCTACACCGCCTTCGTGGACAATTATTCCCGGCCGGACCTGCCGGGCGTCTCCGTGCTGCGTTCCGCCGTCGACGGGCGTGTACTGCTGAAACTCCAGGAAATGGATATCGCCGGCCTGCTGAAGGACGGTTTCACGATGCCCGAGGTCTTCTGCGCCAAGGGACGCGACGGCCGGACCGACATCTGGGGGACCATCTGGCGGCCCTTCCATTTCAATCCGAGGAAGAAATACCCGGTGGTGGAGTATATTTATTCCGGCCCCCACGATTCCCACGTGGACAAGAATTTCCCGCTCGCCCCGCCGCGCTTCTCGCGCCTGTTGGAGTTGGGCTTCATCGTGGTCTGCATCGACGGAATGGGCACGGACAACCGCTCCAAGTCCTTCCAGGACGTGGCCTGGCGCAACCTCAAGGATGCTGGCTTTCCGGACCGCATCCTTTGGATCCAGGCCGCCCAGCAGAAATACAAATATATGGATACCAGCAAGATGGGCATCTATGGCTATTCTGCCGGCGGACAGAATGCGATGGCCGCGCTGCTCTTCCATCCGGAGTTCTACAAGGTCGGGGTGGCCCTGTGTGGCTGCCACGACAACCGGATGGACAAGATCTGGTGGAACGAGCAGTGGATGGGCTATCCCATCGGACCCTGGTACGGCGAGAACTCCAACGTGGACAACGCCTGGCGGCTGGAGGGCAAGCTCTTCCTGATCAACGGCGAGCTGGACGACAACGTGGATCCGGCTTCGACGCTGCAGGTGATATCCGAACTGATCAAGCACGAAAAAGATTTCGAACAGCTCTACCTTCCCGGCTATTCCCACAACCTGGGCGCGGCCTGGATCAACCGGCGGGTGTTCGAATTCTTCTGGCGTCATTGTAAATAACAGATGAAACGGATTATGATTCTCTTCCTGCCGCTCTTGTTCTGTGCGGCAGTCCTGTCCGCCCAGGTGGCGGACCGGGAAACGTATCTCTCGGAAATCGTCGCCGAACTTGGCAAACGCTGGCCGGAGAGCCGGACGCTGAACCTGGTCTTCCACGGCCACAGCGTACCCGCTGGCTATGCCCGCACCCCGGTGGTGAACACCCTGCAGGCCTATCCGCACCAGGTTCTGTGCGGGGTCAAGGACCGTTTCCCCAACGCGGTGGTCAACGTGATCACCACGGCCATCGGCGGGGAGCAGTCCGAGCAGGGCGCCGCCCGCTTCGAGGCGGAAGTGCTGACACACCGCCCGGACGTGCTCTTCATCGATTATGCGCTCAACGACCGCCAGATCGGGCTGGAGCGCAGCGAGAAGGCCTGGCGCGCGATGATCGAGGCCGCCCTCGCACGGAATATCAAGGTCATCCTGATGACCCCGACCCCCGACCTGAGCGAGGACATCCGCTCGGATGAAGCCCGCCTGTATCCCTTCGTGCAGATGATACGCCGGCTTGCGGCCGAGTATCACGTCGGCCTGGCCGACCCGTACGCCTGCTTCCGCAGCCGGGCCGAGGCGGGGGAGAAGATATCCTCGTATATGGCCCAGGTAAACCATCCCGACGCCCGCGGACACGCCATCGTCGCGGAGGAGATCCTGCGCTGGTTCTATTGATTGTAAGGGATGCCGGACAGCTTCAAACAGACCCTCACCCTGGGCGATGCGCTCAAGATCCAGGGACCCCGGGCGTTCAACATCATGATGAAGCCCGCCGGGTCGCTGTGCAATCTTGACTGCGCGTATTGCTACTACCTGGACAAGGCGGAGATCTACGGCGGCCGGGAGCCCCGGATGAGCCTGGAGATGCTGGAGACGGTGGTCCGGGACTACATCGCGGCCAATGACGTGCCGGAGGTGCAGTTCGTCTGGCACGGGGGAGAGCCCCTGGTGCTCGGGCTCGATTTCTACCGCCGGGCGGTGGAGTTGCAGCAGCAATACGCCGGCGGCAAGACGGTCCACAACAGCCTGCAGACCAACGGCACCCTCATCACGCGCGAATGGGCGCGTTTCTTCAAGGAGAACGATTTCCTGCTGGGCGTGTCCATCGACGGCCCGCAGGATGTACACGACAAGTTCCGCCGCGACAAGGGCGGCGCCCCGACCTTTCAGAAGGTCTTGCGCGGCATCGAGTTGCTCTATGCCGAAGGGGTGCCCTTCAATACGATGTCCACGGTCAATTCCTGCTGCGAGGGCCGCGGCCTGGAGGTTTATCATTTCCTGAAGAGCATCGGCAGCCATTACATGCAGTTCATGCCGGTGGTGGAGCACGTCAAATATCCAATCGTGAACGGGCGGGAGAACCGCAAGGGGCGGCCCTGGATCGTGGATCCAGACACCCCCGGGGCGAGCCTGGCGCGCTGGAGCGTGAGCGATATAGGCTTCGGGCAGTTCATGTGCGACATCTTCGACGAGTGGGTACGCGCCGACGTAGGGGAGTATTTCGTGAATCTCTTCGATGCCACCCTCGCGGGCTGGTGCGGAGTGCGGCCCGGTCTGTGCGTCTATGGGGAGACCTGCGGGGACAACGCCAGCCTGGAGCACAACGGTGACCTGTATCCCTGCGACCATTTCGTCTATCCCAAATACCTGCTGGGCAACATCCGGGAGCGAAGCATCGCAGAGATGATGGATTCGGAGCAGATGCTGCAATTCGGTATTTCCAAGCGGACCGGCCTGCCGCGGGCCTGCCGAGCCTGCGAGTGGCTGCACCTCTGCCACGGGGAGTGCCCCAAGCACCGCTTCAACCGCAGCGAGTCCGGGGAAACGGGGCTGAACGCCCTGTGCGGGGGCTATCGCAAGTTCTTTGCGCGTTCTGCGCCCTACATGCAGAAGATGCGGGAGCTGCTGGAGCAGGACCTCGCACCTGCCCTCGTCATGCCCTGGGCCCGCGCCCGGCTTGAAAGAAAATGACTATCGATATGCACAAAAGATTCTTGTTGATTCCGACCCTGCTGCTCGCCACCGTCGTGGCCTGGGCGGCTCCGACCATCAAGGACTTCCGGGTCCAGCACGCCGATTCGCCGATTGCCATCGAGGACCGGCATCCCGTTTTCAGCTGGAAAATGGATTCCGCCCAGCGCGGCGCCCACCAGACAGCCTACCAGATCAGCGTCATCCGCGAAGTGGATGGCAGCGAACTGTGGAACACCGGGCGCGTCGAGAGTGCCAGGAGCGTGGATGTCGTTTACCAGGGTGTGGCCCTGCAAAGCGAGAAAGGCTACACCGTCAAGCTCTCTGTCTGGGATCAGGACGGACGGCAATCCGATGCCCAGACGCATTTCGAGACCGGCTTGATGAATCCGCGCATCAGTGCCTGGGACGGCGCGCAGTGGATCGGCGTGAAGCAGCCCAAGCTCGATGCCGGCTCGCAGGTGCTCTTCGAGATCGAGACGGCCTTCACCTTCAAACGGGGAGATGTGGCCTCGCTGGTGTTCGGCGCAGACGACATCCGCCTCAAGAACGGTTTCCTGAATGACTTCGGCACGCAGAGCGCCGAAAACTATGTCCAGGTGGACCTGGACTTCGGCAAGCGGGAGATACGCATCTGGCGGGTCGGCTACTACAAGGAAGACCGCGCCGATGTGCCCTTCATCACGGTCGATAAGGCGAATTACCCCGAGTCCAACCTGGACGCCGTATTCAGTGCCCGTCCCCGCGAGGCGGAGCACGAGGTCAATATCAAGGTCGAGGCCAGCCAGATCAGCTTCATCGTCGATGGTGTGGACGTGATTACCGCCCCGGCCCGGATGCGCCGTCCGGGCGGCGGGGGAGGCGGCTTCTCCGTCGGGATGATGGGCGGCAACCGCCGCCAGGCCTCCAATTTTACGCTCAACAAACTGGGTTCGGGCGGCAATTACCCGGCCTTCCCGGCCCTGGGCAGCGTGGGCTTCGCCGCCGAGGCAGGCTCCGAGGTGGTCTATTCCCACTACAAGATCTTCAATGCCGGCCAGAGCGAGGAACGCAAAGTCCTCTGCCCGCACACCGGTCCCGGTTATTCCATTTTCGCGGGGAAACCCGGCGTGAACGTCAACGGCAAGGACCTCACCGTCACCGGCCCCGTCCGCGTGTGGGCTGACCCGAGCTATGGCGCCGAGACCATGCTCCGCACCGAGTTCCAGCTTCCGGACAAACCCATCCGCCAGGCCCGTCTCTATGCCTCCGCGATGGGCGTGTACAATCTCTTCCTCAACGGATCCAAGGTAGGTGAAGACTGGTTCGCCCCCGGCGACAGCCAGTACCGCGAGACCATCTGCTACCAGATCTACGACGTGACCGGGATGCTCAAATCCGGCGCGAATGCCCTCGGCGCCACCCTCGCCCCGGGCTGGTACACGGGTTACCTGACCTTCACGGTGAGCAATTACAATTTCTTCGGCGACTACGAGGCCCTGCTCTCCCGCCTGGTCGTGACCTATGAAGACGGAAGCCGCGAGGTTTTCGTTTCCGATCCTGCCTCCTGGAAGGCTTTCAAGGACGGTCCCGTGCGCAGCGGCAGTTTCTTCCAGGGCGAGCGTTACGACGCTTCGAAAGAGGCCGCCGTCGCCGGCTGGAAAAATGTCGGCTACGACGATTCTGCCTGGATTGCCGCCGAGCGTATCGAGAAGCACGACTGGATCGACTTCGACATCGTGGCCCGCTACGACGAGGTGGTCCGCCACCGCGAGACCTTGACCGCGCAGCGCGTGATGCCCACCCACAGCGCCGACAAGCACACCTACATCTACAATATGGGGGTCAATATGGTGGGCGTCCCGTCCGTAACCATCCCCGCAGGCTGGCTCCGCAAAGGTGACCGCGTGACCCTGGCCTATGGCGAGCAGGTCTATCCCGGCCTCAAGGGCGACAAGAAGGAATACGTGGACCGCTTCGGCAAGAAAGGCCGTGGCGTCGCGGGCCAGATCTTGTTCGAAACCAACCGCGCGGCGATGGACCTCGACGTCTATATCGCCGACGGCGAGGGTGAGGTGACCATCCAGCCCTCCGCCACCTACCGCGGCTACCAGTATATCCAGGTGACCCTGCCTTCACACGAGGGCCCGCTCCCGCTGGAGAATGTCAAGGGTCTGGTGCTTTCCTCCTCGGAGATCCCCACCGGCCGGTACACGGCCTCCACTTCGGACGGCAACAAGACCGCCGTGCTGGTCAACCAGCTTTTCAAGAACATCCAGCGCAGCCAGCTGGGCAATTTCTTCACCATCCCGACCGACTGTCCGCAGCGCAACGAGCGCATGGGCTGGACGGGTGATGCCCAGGCCTACACGCGTACGGGCATCTACAACGCCAATACGCAGAACTTCTACCGCCAGTGGATGGTGGCCCTGCGGGCCGACCAGGGCGTGGGCAGCGACACCGAGGTGCCCGGCGGCATCGGTTCCACCGTGCCCACCTACAACCGCACCGATGACCCGTCCTTCGCCACCGGAACGACCTGGAGCGCCGCCGTGTGCCAGGTGCCCTGGCAGATGTACATCCAGTACGGCGACAAGCAGATCATCGAGGAAAATATGGAGACGATGATGGACTGGCTCAATGGCATGGCCTTCTACAAGACCAGCGATGCACATCCCTATCTCTCGTCCAAGGCCGCGGGCCTCGCCGACTGGCTGGCGCTCGACAACCGCACGCCCTCGGATATCGTCAATAATGCCATCTACATCTATATGATGGAGGTGACGGCCATCATGGCCGAAGCCATCGGCCGTGAAGACTATGCCGCCACCCTGCGCGATCGCCACGCCAAGGCCAAAGCTGACTGGAACAGCGCCTATGTCGACCCCGTTACGGGTAAAACCCGGAACTTGAACGGTCAGCCCATCCACACGCAGGCTTCCTACGCTACGCCGTTGAATTTCAACTGCTTCGATGAGAAGAACAAAGCCAAGGCCGAAGCCTGGCTGGCTGAGCTTGCCGGCAATTCCGAGGGATTCAAGCCCTGGACCATTACCACCGGCTTCTCCGGCACCCCGAACATCCTGCCCGCCCTCACGCGCGGCGGTTATGTGGAGGAAGCTTTCAAAATGATCACTTGCACCGATTTCGCCTCCTGGCTCTATCCCGTCACGGAGGGCGCCACCTCGGTCTGGGAGCGCTGGAATTCGTATGACAACGCTTTCTCCGATCCTTCGTCCAACAGCATGAATTCCTTCAACCACTTCGCCCTCGGGGCCGTGGGCCAGTGGATGTACGAGTTCCAGCTGGGCATCACGACCGACCATGGCAATGGCGAGGCCGGCTACCAGCATTTCGTGCTCCAGCCCAACGCCGCCGGCATCTACACCGGCCTGGAGGGCTCCTACGAGTCCAACTACGGCACGATCCGCAGCGCCTGGACCGCCGACAAGGGCCGTATGACCGGCTACAAGTGTACGGTCCCGGCCAATACCGGCGCGACCGTCTATCTGCCTGTCGCAGAGACCGTCCAGAACGGCACCGGTTGTGACGGAGCCGTTTTCAAGGGCTTCACCACCCGCAACGGGCGGCGCGTGGCGAGTTACGAACTCGTCGCCGGCAGTTTTGAATTCTCCATCGGAGATACGGTCAGGGTCAAATGATGAAACGCTTGCTTCTTTTTTCCGCATAATTATGTAACTTTAGCGAACTAAAACCATAACACACCCCCATGAAAGCCTATCGTGTCCTGTTGACGGGCGTGGCACTCGCCCTGGTCGCCGCCTCCTGCGGCCCGAAATACGTGCAGCCGGAACTCGGCGCCCGCAAGGTGGAGATCATCACCGAAGGGAATTTCCAGTTCAAGGACCTCAATAAGAATGGCGCGCTGGATCCTTATGAGGACTGGCGTCTGCCGATGGAGCAGCGTATCGCCGACCTCGTGGGCCAGATGACCCTCGAGGAGAAGGCGGGCCTGATGCTCCATCCCAACATCGCCGTCCCCGAGAGCGGCGAGATCAAGTATGACTTTACCGATGAGGAGAAGGCCATCCTGGCCCGGGCGGCTGAAGAGGGGAACTATGCCGGCCCTGTCGGCCCCGGCGGCCAGGGTGGAGGCGCGATGGGCATCGGCCAGATGCGCCGCACCGCCACCGCCAAGTCCTACATCGAGGAGAAGAATTTCCGCAACATTCTCAACAACGGTACCTGCGCGCCGGAGAAATTCGCCCGCTGGTCCAACGGGATGCAGGAGATCGCCGAGGCCTCGCGCCTGGGCATCCCCATCATGTTCTCGACCGACCCGCGCCACGGCTCCGGCACCGGCGCCCACGTGCGCGGTACGCAGTATTTTTCCCAGTTCCCCAGCAATGAGGGCCAGGTGGGCATCACCGCCGCCCGCGATCCCAAGTTGGTGGAGGACTTCGGCGCCATCGTGGCCGAGGAGTACCGGGCCGTGGGCCTGCATATGATCCTCGGGCCGCAGATCGACGTGATGACCGAGCCCCGCTGGGGCCGCAACATGGGCTGCTTCTCCGAGTCGGCCGAACTGACCGCCGAGATGCTCGAGGCCTTCATGGACGGCGCCCAGGGCAAGGATGGCAAGGTGGGTCCGCACAAGATCCTGGTGCACCTGAAGCACTGGCCGGGCTCCGGTCCCCACGCGGGCGGCAGCGGCCGCTGGCTGGTCTATCCGGGCGGCAAGCAGGACTACCACTACATTCCCTGGAAGGCCGGTATCGCGAAGAATGCGCTTGCCGCAATGGGCTACTACAGCGGCACTTACGTCGATACGCTGAACGTGAACTATTCCCACTACATGTCCACCGAGGTGCTGTACAACCAGCTCGGCTTCAAGGGCTCCATTTGCACCGACTGGGGCGTGGCCGGCAACGGTCCGCTGAACCCGCGCCTGCAGGGCAAGACCACCATCCAGGACAACTATGCGATGATTTACAACGCCGGCGTGGACCAGATCGGTTCCGAGACCCATCCCGAGTATATCGTAGAGTTGGTGAAGGCCGGCCGCATCAGCGAGGAGCGCATCAACCAGGCGGCCTCCCGCATCCTGCAGTGGCACTTCATCCTGGGCCTGTTCGAGAATCCCTATGTCGATCCCGACAAGGCTGCCGGAATCGTCCAGTCCGCAGAGAACAAGGCGCGTGGCTATGAGGCCCAGCTCAAGTCCAACATCCTGCTGACCAACGACGGTACGCTGCCTGCGAAAGAGGGCATCAAGCTCTATGTGGAGGGCGTGGATCCGGCGGTCGCCGCGAAGTACGCCACCGTGGTGGACAAGCCCGCCGATGCGGATCTGATCCTGGTGCGGACCACCACCGTGGCCGAGCGCGGCCGCGATGCCGGTCCCTTCGGTACGCCGGACGGCGGGGTGAACATCGCTTTCCCCACCGAGAAATGGGAGAATCTCCAGGCACTCAAGGCAAGCGGCAAGCCGGTGGTCGCGGCATTCAACCCGACCGGCTCGTCCTGCGTCCTGCCGCCGGAGGTCAAGACCGAGCTGAACGCCAGCCTGATGGTCTTCGACGTGTTCGACAGCGCCCTGCTGGATGTGGTCTTCGGCCGCTTCAAGCCCGTCGGCAAACTGCCCTTCGAGGTGCCTTCCTCGATGGATGCCGTCCGCGCCCAGCTCGAAGACGTCCCCTTCGACTCCAAAGACCCCACCTTCGCCTTCGACCACGGCCTGACGTATTAGGCTCTTCTTTTGATTGAATGTCGTTGAGGGTCCACACGCTGGACCCTCAAATGCATTTTGGCCCCTTTTTGCTGTCGAGGGTCCATCCTTTGGACCCTCGACAGCATTTGGGCCGGAGGTGCGAAGCGTCAGAGAGCCAGGCCCCGGCGGGACTCCGTTCGCCGCGTAGAACGCGGCTGCACTCCGGCCCCTCCCATTGTCATCTGCGTCATCGCTTCGCGATAACTTGCTGCCAACGGGCCCCTCCCCCTACCCGTGTCCGGGGGTGGACACGCCCGCCGGGGCCTGCTCTCTGCCGACTTCTGCTCACATCCGACGGAAATCGGACATTCCGGGAAATGTGCATTTTTTTATCTTCGGCCATTTTTTTGCCGAAGATAATGCTATCTTTGTGGTCAGTTATGGCTAAAAACTATTTTAAATCATACATTTGGCTACTGGAGACGCTCCAGAGCAGGGGGCCGCTGACGTTGGCTCAAATCCGGCAGCTCTGGCGGCGGAGTTCGGTGAACGATCTCGGAAGTGATCTCCCCGCACGTACGTTCGCGAATCATATTGAAGCGATCTTTGATATCTTCGGGATCGAGATTGTCTGCGACCGCAGGGATAACACCTACCGCATCGTTAACGAGGAGGACATGGACGGAACAGGAATTCGTTCCTGGATGCTGGATGCCCTCTGCCTGAATTCTCTCCTCAACGAGAGCGCTGGTATGAAGGACAGGATTATCTTCGAGAGTGTGCCCTCCAGCCATCAGTTCCTGAGCATCGTCATCCAGGCCATCCGGGACAAGCGGAAGCTGAAGGTGCGGTATCAGGGTTACCGGATGGATCAGGAGCGGACCTTTGAGTTGGAGCCATATTTCATCCGGGAATACAAGCGCCGCTGGTACCTGTATGGCCACAAAGATTACGACAAGGACTGCAAGCCGCACATGTACGCCCTGGACCGGATGCTCGAGGTGGAGATTCTTCCCGACACCTTCAAGGTGCCGGAAGGCTTGGACGCCAAGGCCTGGTTCCAGTCGTTGTACGGCGTACGCAAGTACGACGATATGAAGATTCAGCAGGTCCTTCTGAAGGTCTATGGAAAGCAGGTGCGTTATTTCCGCTCCCTTCCGCTCCACAGTTCCCAGGAGGAAGTCGAAACGCACAAGGGCTTTAGCGTTTTTTCTTACAACCTCGCTCCGGACTATGACTTCAAGCAAGATGTCCTGTCGTTTGGGGATACAATTGAAGTGCTGGAACCGATGTCCTTGAGAAACGCAATGAGGGAGCACGTGGCAAAACTGAGTGAATTATATGGATGCATATAGACTATTGACGGAGAGGCTGATTGAGTGTGGCCAATCGTTTATCGTTGACTTGATTTGCCAACCTTCGGACGCTCAGATGCAGGCGCTTGTGGAAGGAAGCGGTCATCCTGATTCGGAAATGCGGCAGATCAATTCCTCTGCGGGTTTGGCCGTCAATTTCTGGCGTGCGTATGAACTGTGCCATCCAGGTTGCTCCGTCGAGTTCGAATGGCAGAAACAAAGGCCGTTGAGATATGGCCGACCGGCCAACATTGATGTCGTCGTCAGTGAGGATGATACGGTGACATTTATCGAATCCAAGTTCCTCGAACCCTATTATTCGGGGAATGAAACCCCGAATGAATCATATCTGAAGGCATCAAGGTATTCCAAAAACACGAAGGACTCCCCACAGTCGTGGATTGCTCTGTTCTCGAAAGCGAAAGAGTTCAAGTATTACAACGTTACCCAGCTTTGCCGACATCTGTTGGCCATTTGCAAGGATATGTGGAAGAATCCAAGGTTCTATGAAAAGAAGACAATTAAGTTGTGCAGCGTCACTTGGGATATGCCGGATGGCTTTACTGACATCTTTGTTGATGATGTCATGGCCGAGTTCAAAGATAGGAGGCGGATTATTCTGGAAGAAGCGAACAGATGTGAAAGCCTACTGAATGACTTTATCTCTGAACATCTTGATTTCCAAAACCTTGGTTTTGAAGCAATCAAGTATAACGACATTATCGGCCAGCTTGAGAATTCCCCGTACTATTTGACAATTAAGGAGCAGTATTACTTGTACCACTAATCGCTAAATATGGATAACGAAATTAAAAGAATCGCCGTTCCTTTGAGAGAGGAATACTATAAACGTCTTTCTACTCCGTATTCGAAGGGAGGCAAACAGTTTCATTTCATCGAACAGTTTTATTCTGGAAGCGGAAACGAACTCTTGGAGAAATTCTGGAGCCCTAGGAGCTCTTCCCGCCTCTGCTTTGACCTTTATTCTTGGATGGGTTCGGATCCGGACTATGACTTCAAGCAAGACGTCCTGTCGTTTGGGGATACCGTTGAGGTGTTGGAGCCGAAAGAGCTCAGGAGAGATTTCAATAACTTTTCAGTCAGAACATAATAGATTAACGAATATATGGATAAAAAGAAGAAACGAGATTATTTGGTAAGATTATTAACTCCAGACAAAAGTGGGGATTGCTTTGTTTTTCAATTTTTAGAAGGAGATGGGAATGAACTTCAAAAGAAATTCTGGGCACCTAATTCATCATCAAGAATGGCCTTTGAGCTATACTCCGGATTAAGAGGAATGGCCGGCATAAATGACCTTAGATTCGAGTTCCAACTTCCAGGTTTAAAAAGTGGAGGGAAAGGGCCGAATATGGATGTCCTGATTGAAACTGCACACGATTTGATCTTCATAGAAAGTAAATTTTCTGAGAAAGCAAATCTTCATTACATTGATAATAATTACCTTTCTAAAGCGTATTATTATGACGGGTTACATGGCAAAAAGACTCTGAAAGAGCGTTTTCACAAGAATGAATGGGCAACAGACTTTGCAGGGTTTTGCAAAGAATGGGAAGAAGAAATGGTACTTAATGGTTGGCATGATGGGTGTGATTGGTTTGAACCGAAACAAGAAACATGTCATCTGTCCGGAATTCTGTTATTCCTGTTCAAAGAAAAGAATGCTGAAAGAATTAAAGGAAAAAGAATTCGTTTGTTTAATGTTTATTGGAGATTTGACGGGCAAGACGGAAATCCTTCGATGTCTCAACGATTTGAAGAGAAAGCAAATACATTGATTGAAAAGATTATTAGCCAATATGGTAGTAACCTTGGCTTTGTTGATTTTGAAATCGGCTGCTATACTGTTCAAGATATTCGAAAAAATCCGGAATTGTTATCCCCTGATATCCACAACCTTGGGATCAATGTTGAAGAGCGCCTAAAAGAATTTGATAATCTGGCAAACGGACAGACAAGACGAAAATTCAGAGTAAAATGATTTCTTTCGTAAATTAACATTCTCCGACACCAAAGATCATTTTCGTGATTTTTAGGTGTCGGAGATGTTTTAATTAGCTTCTGCCGAATTTCTGCCGAAGGTCCGGTTATTTTTGCCGAAAAACTTTCGATATGGCAGAAATCTTTATTGAGAATCCCGATTACGAGAACGGGCGCATGAGCTTCTTCGGTTTCGACGAGGCAGAGAAGGTGCTGCCCTGTGCCGCCGAGGTCGTGTCCGAACTCTTGAACAAGTGGAACACGAATGTTGTCTTCATCTCGCTGACCAGCCGCAGCGAAGCCCTGAAAGCGCTGGTCAAGAACGAATCCAAGGTCGCCCGCCTTTACACTATTGACCAGAAGAATCCTGACCCCGATGTAATTCTCCGCAAAGCCCGGGGCATGGTCAACCGCCGTTTCGTCCGGGCCATCGTCCTGGAAGGAATCACCATCAATCCGCAGCAGATTGAAGAATGGCAGGAACACTTCAAGCATTGGTCATGCACCCATGAAATCATCCTCGGCGTGTGTGAAAGTGACGAGTGATGAACAAGAAGTACTATTGGCAAAAGACCGAAAAATGCGCCTCCTGCGTCTGGAATGACGATCCGGAGGCTTGCCACTATTATGGCTATCGTTTCTGGCCAGAGCTACCCTTGGCCGATGATTGTTGGCAATTCTTGACCCCGGAACAGTGGAAGGATATTCAGTCACTCCGCTTCGAGAGAGACCGTCTCGAGCGCTGGGACCAAATACGCCATCTGAATCATCCGGAACTCCCGTACAATTACCAACCGCCTTATGCCATGCATTTCAATCGAGATCCCTACGAACTCCCGGTGGATATCAGACGGCAGTTCTTCGAGTTGGACGCGGACGGAAAAATCATCAGACCCTTATTTAAAGATTAATATCTGCCATATGGACCTCACCAGCAGGCTCTATGAGGCCGATGAAGGAGAGGCGTTGAGGGACCTGCTGCAGGGGCTCGGAATGCTGTAAACGCACTTTTTCGAATCCTTTAACATCTTTTAACAAAAGAAGTTTGGCGGTCTCAAACGGGACCGCTATCTTTGTGTCCGGAAATGCGCATTTCGTTGATTTATAATAATTTAATTATTAATTTAAAACTAATAATGATTAACGATTATCAGACAAATGTTGTTTATCTGGCCGACGGCATCCGTCATTATATGCCGCTGGCGGTGAACTTATTAAATGCCCTGGAGGACGCAGGGGTGGAGACGCATCTGCTGCGTCATACGGAGTCGTCGAAGCACATCTGGGTGCGGGACTTTATGCCGCTGCAAATGGACGAGAACCGCTTCCTTCAGTACCGCTATGCTCCGGATTATCTAAAGAATGATCCGGATTACATGCCGCTGTATGAGACCATTTGCCGCGGGTTGCATCTCAGATGCAAACAGACCAAACTTGTCATTGATGGGGGCAATGTAGTCAAATGCGGCGAACGCGTGATCATGACCGACAAGGTATTTAAGGAGAATCCGGACTATACGCCAGAATGCCTCCGGAGGCTACTGGAAGAGGCATTTGAATGCGAGGTCTGCATCATCCCATGGGACCGGTATGAAATCTTTGGCCACGCCGACGGGATGGTCCGGTCGATAGGGGACAACTGTGTGCTCATGAACAATTACATCGATTTGGATAAAAGCTTCAGGGAGAAGCTGAAAGGTGCGCTCGAAGTTGGAGGGTTTCATGTTGAAGAACTGCATTATGATGTGCCCCGTCCATCCAAACAATCCTGGGCATATTTGAATTTTCTTCAGGTGAAAAATAATATCTTTGTTCCAGGGCTTTCCCTCCGTGAAGATGAACTGGCCGTCGAGCAGATCCAAAAGTATTACCCTCACCACAAAGTAGTGCTTGTCCCGGACTGCCTGAACCTGGTCATGGACGGCGGAGCGCTCAATTGCATCAGCTGGAATGTCCTTTGCAACGAGCAAACACAACATAACGATTATACTGAAAACAAATAACCTGCACATTATGGCTACGCAACAAGTTAACGGCAAGTTCATTTCTGGACACACTCTTCAAGAGTGTCTAGAGGCGTTTAGCGGAGCTTCCGGGAACAACAAACAGGAGCGCATGAACAGTCTGAACGAACCATTCAAATTACTTGCTCAGAAATTGCTTTATGGCGGGCACTTTGAAGTTAAAAACAAAAAGGGCATTGTTAGAAAGGTCTATCTGCACACGATAGAGTTTTATTATCATGAAGAAGCCGCCATTATCGATTCAAGCAAAATCGATGACTATATAGTTTATCATCGAAACCCGTTCCCAACATCACAGAACTCTGTCCTCAGGCCAATTCCACCCTTCAAAATAGGCAGTTTAAATACACATATTTCGGGGGTAGATATAACTTTTGAAGATCAGTCAAGCGAACCGAAGTATCGCGCTTCCATCTTGGTTAGAGCCTTTCAAGTCATAAAGGGAAATGGAACTGCTTTTATGATTATCAACGAGAAAGATAAAGATAAATATGTTGAGCATCGCTCAACGTACTTATATAACTACCTCTTTATGGATTCCACCGTATCCGGGAATCAGCTCACAATCTCTTGGGAAGAAGAGAAAAACGAAGATGTGAGAAAACATGGCAGCCCAAAGATTGGGTTGCGCTTGAATGTCTGGGATTATGAGCCCAAGGTGCGTAAAGTAATCGATGGACATTATGTCCTTCCCCAAAAACAAAATGGGAAGAATAACACGAAAGCCATCCAGGATAATAAACCTTGGGCCTTCAGTGTGGAGGAGTTCCCCAAAAAGCTCCAATATAAACCAGAACCGACAACAATCCGCTAAGAGTCAATTGCGGGAGCGCCAGGGGGTCTATTTGCTCCCCGCGAACGATTTTTTCGAGCGCGGGGAGCGCTGGAGACCTTCTTTGCTCCCGCGAGTAATCTGCGACCGCATTCGCCTGGAAGATTGCCGTTTGGCCGTGGGAGTCCCGCGGCCTGCAGCGCGATTAGGAGGGCGGCGATGAGCGGGGCCCGACGAGAGCAGCGCTGCGGCGAGGAGGAATGGCGGAGGATGCATCCTCCAGCCATGACGACGAAGCCGCAGGACGGCGTCTGTCTGACGACTGTTGGACGGCTCCGGAGGAGACGGCCAAAAAGGAGGAGTCAGCCGTCCAGCAAGCGAGGCGGACAGCCCCGCCGCCGACCCGACGTCAGCGCGCAGGCCCGGGACTCCCGGGACGGAGAGGCGAAAAAGCGACGTATTGGGGGTGGTTTGATTTGTGGGGGAGATTGTGTAAATTTGTGATTCAGGAGAGGGACGTGTATGACAGGCAAGATTCTTTTTCTGCATGGGTGGGCGTCGTCGGGCTCGTATAAGCTCGCCGATACCCTCCGCATCCTGCTCAAACCCGAGGCCGTGATTGCCCCGGACCTCCCGCCCGACCCCGACGACGCCCTCGCGATGGCCCGCGCGCTTTGCGAACAGGTGCATCCCGCCCTGGCGGTAGGCCTGTCCTGGGGCGGTTTCCTGCTCCAGCAGGTCCGCGGTCAGCGCAAGGCCCTGATCAATCCGGATTTCCGTATCTCCCGTTTCCTGCGGACGATGATCGGCGAGGTCGGGTATCTCTCGCCCCGCAAGGACGGCCGGACAAGCCTGCTGCTGAGCGAGGAGATGTGTGCGCGCTATGCGGAACTGGAAGCCGTTCAATTCGCGGGGATCGACCCCGCCGAGCAGGCGCTCACCCTGGGTTTCTTCGCCCAAAACGACGAACTGACCCGCTGCGGGGACATCTTCGAGGAGCATTACCCCGGCCGGGGCATCTCCTATCCCGGCGGGCATCTGCCGACCTTCCCCGAGGTCAAACGCTCCATCGCCCCGGTCCTGCAGGAATGGTTGCAGCAGGGGGATGGCAAACTCGGAAAAAATCCCTAAATTTGTCAATACAAAACTAATAACACACAAATCCCACCCATATGAAGAAAATCTTTTTGATGGCCGCGCTCGCCCTGACGAGCCTCTGTGCCCTGGCCCAGCCGCAATTGCGCAAGGACAACATCGACGAAGTCCTGGCCGCGATGACCCTTGAAGAGAAAGCCACCCTGCTGGTCGGCGGCGCCCGTGCCGCCATGGTCGACGGCGTGACCTCCGGTATTGCCCACCAGGTGCCCGGCGCCGCCGGCAACACCCGTCCGATCCCGCGCCTCGGCATCCCGGGGACCGTCCTCGCCGACGGCCCTGCCGGCCTGCGCATCAGCCCGACCCGCCAGGGAGCCAACCAGACCTACTACTGCACCGGCTTCCCCGTGGGGACCCTGCTCGCCAGCTCCTGGGACACCGCCCTGGTCGAAGAAGTGACCACCGCGATGGGCGAAGAAGTCCACGAATACGGCGTGGACGTGCTCCTGGCCCCGGGTATGAACATCCACCGCAACCCGCTCTGCGGCCGCAACTTCGAGTACTTCTCCGAGGATCCGCTCCTCTCCGGCAAGATGGCCGCCGCCTATGTCCGCGGCATCCAGAGCAACGCCGTCGGCACCTCCATCAAGCACTACGCCGTCAACAACCAGGAGACCAACCGCAACGAGAACGACGCCCGCGTCAGCGAGCGCGCCCTGCGCGAGATCTACCTCAAGAACTTCGAGATCGCCGTCAAGGAGGGTAAACCCTGGACCGTGATGTCCTCCTACAACAAACTCAACGGCGAGTACACCCAGCAGAAGAAAGACCTGCTGACCACCATCCTGCGTGACGAGTGGGGCTACAAGGGCATCGTGATGACCGACTGGGGCAACAAGGCCGGGACCGTCAAGTCCGCCTGGTCCGGCAACGACCTGATGGAGCCGGGTAACCAGAACGAGATCGACCGCATTGTCGCGGGCGTCAAGGACGGCAGCCTCGACATCAAGGACGTGGACCGCAATGTACGCCGCATGCTCGAGTACATCGTCAAGACCCCGTCCTTCAATAAATACCGCTTCTCCGACAAACCTGACCTCAAAGGCCACGCCACCCTGGCCCGCAAGGCTGCCGGCGAGGCCATGGTGCTCCTCCGCAACGAGGACAACACCCTGCCTGTCGCCCCCGGCCAGAAAGTCGCCCTCTACGGCATCTCCTCCCTGGACTTCGTCGCCGGCGGCACCGGCTCCGGCAACGTCAACAAGGCCTATGTCGTCAATATGAAGGAAGGCCTCGAGAATGCCGGCTTCACCGTGGACCAGCCCCTGATGAACTTCTATCAGGCCACCCTCGCCATGAACAGCGCCACGGCGGCCCTGACCGCCGGCGGCGGCCGCGGAGGCTTCGGCGGCGGCAAGGCGGCGGAAGTCGCCATCCCGGAGGCGGCCATCACCAACGAGGCCCGCAACAATGACTTCGCCATCATCGTCATCGGCCGCAACGCCGGCGAAGGCGCCGACCGCAAGATGGTCGATGACTTCGAACTGACCAACATCGAGCGCGAACTCATCCGCAACGTCTCCCTGGCCTTCCACACCGCAGGCAAGAAGGTGGTCGTCGTGCTGAACATCGGCGGCGTGATCGAGACCAACTCCTGGAAGAACAGCGTCGATGCTATCCTGCTGCCCTGGTCCCCGGGCCAGGAGGGCGCCAATGCCGTGGCCGACGTGCTCACCGGCAAGGTCAATCCTTCCGGCAAGCTCCCGATGACCTTCCCGATCAACTTCATGGACCACCCGTCCTCCGCCAACTTCCCGTTCAACTACACCCGGCCGCAGAATGTCGGCCGCGGCCCGGTGGCTCCGGTCAAGGACGTGGACTACACCGAATATAAAGAAGGCATCTGGGTGGGTTACCGTTACTTCAGCACCGCCCGCGTGGGCGTGTCCTATCCCTTCGGCTACGGCTTGAGCTACACGGACTTCTCCTACAGCAAGCCGGTGGTCAAGGCGACCGCCGACGGCTTCACCGCCACCGTGACCGTGACCAACACCGGCGCCGTGGCCGGAAAAGAGGTCGTCGAACTCTATGTGACCGCCCCCGAGGCCGGTCTTGTCAAGCCTGCCTGCGAGCTCCGTGCATTCGCCAAGACCCGCATCCTCGCCCCGGGTGAGAGCCAGACCGTCACGATGACCGTGGGCAACTACGGGATCGCTTCCTTCAGCGAGGCCAATTCCGCCTGGGAGGCCCCCGCGGGCGTCTATTCAGTCCGCTTCGCCTCCAACGTGGCGGATGTCCGCGCCTCTGCCGCCTACACCCTGAAGAAGGCGCAGAGTTGGAAAGTCAACGACCTGTTTGAACTCAACGAACCGCTCGAAGAGCTTGTCATTACCCGTTAATCAGTCCGTTTTATGAAGAAAGCATTCATCCTTGCTTCCTCCGCCGTGTTGTTCGCCGCCTGCCAGGGCGGCGAACCGCAGTTAGGGAAGGCTTCCATCGATAAGGTCCTCCGGGCGATGACCCTCGAGGAGAAGGTCCATTTCGTCATCGGTACTGGCATGACCGGCACAGGGGACGAGGAAATGAGCGCCACCATCGGCGCCACCAAGAAGATCGTACCCGGTGCCGCCGGAACGACGTATCCCATCAAGCGGCTGGGCATCCCGTCCATCGTGCTGGCCGACGGCCCCGCCGGCCTGCGCATCGACCCGACCCGCGAGGGTGAGGACCGCACCTATTACTGCACGCATTTCCCGATAGCAACCCTGCTCGCCTCCACCTGGAACCAGGAACTCGTCGAGCAGGTAGGCACCGCGATGGGCGAGGAGGTGCATGAGTATGGTGCCGACGTGTATCTGGCTCCGGCCCTGAACATCCACCGTCATCCGCTGAACGGGCGCAATTTCGAGTATTACTCGGAGGATCCGCTGGTGGCCGGCAAGACGGCGGCCGCCTATGTGCGCGGCGTGCAGAGCAACGACGTGGGCACCTCCATCAAGCACTTCGCCTACAACAACCAGGAGACCAACCGCACCGCCAACGACGCCGTGATCAGCCAGCGCGCCCAGCGCGAGATTTACCTCAAGGGCTTTGAGATCACCGTCAAGGAGGCCGCTCCCTGGACGATCATGACCTCCTACAACAAGATCAACGGCACCTACACCTCCCAGAGCCGCGAACTCGTGACCACGGTCCTGCGCGACGAATGGGGTTTCAAGGGCACCGTGATGACCGACTGGTACGGCGGAGATGACGGGGCGGCGCAGATGCGTGCCGGCAACGATATGCTCCAGCCGGGCACCGACCTGCAGTATGAGCAGATCATCTCCGCCATCCGGGACGGCTCGCTCAGCGAAGCCGAACTGGACGTGTGCGTGCGCCGCTGCCTGGAACTCGTGGCCCGGAGCCCCAAGGCCAAGGGCTATGCCTACAGCAATGAGCCCGACCTCAAGACCCACGCAACCGTGACACGCCAGAGCGCGCTCGAGGGCATGGTCCTGCTGGAGAACAAGGGCGTCCTGCCGCTCAAGAACGTGAAGAACGTGGCCGTATTCGGCTGTACTTCCTATGACTTCGTCGCCGGCGGTACCGGCTCCGGCAACGTGAACCGCGCCTACACCGTGTCCCTGCTGGACGGCCTGAAGAACGCCGGTTTCAAGGTGGACGAGAGCAAGAAGGATGTCTATCTCAAGCACATTGCGGATGAGCTGGCCGCTTACCAGGCATCCTTGCCCGAAGATGGCAGTGCGGCTTTCTATCCCACGCCGCGCCCTTCCGAACTCATTCCTTCCCCCAAGGAACTGACCGCTTCTGCCAGAGCCAACGACCTGGCAATCATTACCTTCGGTCGTAACTCCGGGGAATTCTTCGACCGCTCCGGCGCCGACTTCTCGCTGAATGCGAAGGAGCGCAAGCTCCTGCAGGATGTCACCGCCGCCTTCCACCGCGCGGGCAAGAAGGTCGTCGTGGTGCTGAACATCGGCGGCGTGATCGAGACCGCTTCCTGGAAGAATACGCCCGACGCCATTCTCCTCGCCTGGCAGGCGGGGCAGGAGGGCGGCAACTCCGTCACCGACATCCTGACCGGCAAGCAGAGCCCGTCCGGGCGCCTGCCGATGACCTTCCCGGTGAACCTGATGGATGCGGGCTCCTCGGCCAATTTCCCGATCGATGCCGACACGGGCGTGTACTTCGTCAACCGCCGTGTGGACATCGGCCAGAAGGATGTGGACCGCACCATCTATGCCGAGGATATCTATGTGGGCTACCGCTGGTTCGATAAGAAGAACCTCCCGGTCTCCTATCCCTTCGGCTATGGCCTGAGCTATACGAGCTTCGCCTTCGACAAGGCCGCCGTCGTGCCGGCCGGTGACGGGTTCGACGCCAGCGTGGTGGTGACCAATACCGGCTCCGTGCCCGGCAAGGAAGTCGTCCAACTGTACGTCGCTGCTCCGTCGGGTGGCCTGGACAAGCCGGTGCGCGAGCTCAAGGCCTATGCCAAGACCCGCGAGTTGAAGCCGGGCGAGAGCGAGACCATCACCCTGCACGTGGATGCCTACGGCCTCGCTTCCTTCAACGAGAAGAGCTCTGCGTGGGAGGCCGCTGCCGGTGAGTACAACGTCTGCTTCGCGGAGAACTCCCGCGATGTGCGCGCGAGCGTTCTTTTCAACCTGGGTGAAGCGAAGTCCTGGCCCGTGCACGATGTGCTCGCCCCGAAACAGCCCATCCAGAAGCTCTTGTAAGCATCCTTTTGCCGGAAAGCAAAAAAATGCTTATCTTGCTGAAAATTCGCCAGTATGCTCAGAAAATGGATACACCGCGCCTTGAAAGGCGCCTCGCTGACCACGGCCCTGTTCGTGTTCCAGGCCTGTTATGGCACGCCGCCCAGCGTGGATATGATGGGGGGTGACCCCGGGGATGTCCCGGCGCTCACGGCGCCTGAGGACAGCCCGGAGGAGGCACCCTCCCTCGAGGAAATCTCCACCCCGGCGGACGAGACACTGCCCAATCCGTAGCCTCGGATGATCGGCACGCTCCTACACCGCGCCTTCCGCGCGAACGAGACCGCGGTGCACGAACTCAACTATCTGTTCTGGGAGTGCACGACGCGCTGCAATCTTCACTGCCGCCACTGCGGCAGTGATTGTTTTGCGGCGGGCAGCGATGCCGATATGCCCCTGGAAGACTTCCTGCGGGCCTTTGATACCATTCCCGCAGCGGAACGCGCAAGACCCTTCACCGTGGTGCTGACCGGCGGGGAGCCCCTGCTGCGGCCCGACCTGGCTGAGATCGGAGCGGCCCTGCGAAGCCGGGGTGCCGGCTGGGGAATCGTCTCCAACGGCTGGCTCTACGATGCCGGGATGCACCAGCGCCTGGTCGCCGCGGGGCTCGGGGCGCTGACCATCAGCCTGGACGGGCTGGAGGCCTCGCACGATTGGATGCGCGGCCGGCAGGGAAGTTTTGCCCGGGCCCTCAAGGGCATCAGTGTGGCCGCCACCGACCCCCGGATCAATTTCGACGTGGTCACCTGCGTGCACCGGCGCAACCTGGGTGAACTCGAGTCCCTGTACGGACTGCTCTCCGGGATCGGGGTGCGGCAATGGCGCATTTTTACCATCATCCCGATCGGCCGCGCCGCCCGGGATCCCGAACTGCAGCTCTCGGACGCGGAGTTCAGGGGCCTGATGGAGTTCATCAAGGGCAAGCGGCAGGAGAAAGGAAGCGGCGGGGGAATGAAGGTGACCTTCAGCTGCGAGGGCTATCTCGGGGCATATGAGCGGCAGGTGCGGGACAATCCTTATTTCTGCCACGCCGGGATCAACATCGCCTCGGTGCTGATCGACGGGCGCATCTGTGCCTGTCCCAATATCGACCGTGACGCCTTCAGCCAGGGCAGCATCTACCGGGATGATTTCTACCAGGTCTGGCAGGAGCGCTTCCGGCCCTTCCGCGACCGCCGCTGGACCCGCCGCGGTCCCTGCGCGGATTGCAAGGTCTGGCGGGATTGCCTCGGGGGCGGGATGCACAACTGGCACGGAGCCTGCGAGGCCGTCCTGAACTGCCACTGGGCCAAAACCCTTGCGGGGAAATGAACTGATTGATAATCATATAAATAAAACCAATTAAGAAATGAAAAGAAAACTCTTCTTCCTGATGGCCCTGCTGGCCGCCTTCCAGCCGCTGCGTGCGGATGAGGGCATGTGGCTGCCGGTGCTGATCTCCCAGCGTATCGAAGATATGCAGGCCCACGGTTTCCGGCTCACCGCCGAAGATGTGTACAGTGTCAACCAGGCTTCCCTCAAGGATGCCGTCGTGCTGTTCGGCGGCGGCTGCACGGGCGAGGTCGTCTCCCGGGACGGTCTGCTCTTCACCAACCACCATTGCGGCTACAGCCAGATCCAGCAGCACTCCAGCGTGGAGCACGACTACCTCAAGGACGGCTTCTGGGCGATGTCCCGCAGCGAGGAACTGCCCAACCGGGGACTCTCGGTAAGTTTCCTGCAGCGCATGGAGGAAGTCACCGACGTGGTGCTCAAGGGCTATGTCCCTTCGATGACCGAGGCTCAGCGCGATTCCCTGGTCCGCGCCAATTCGGCCGCGATCACCCGCAACATCGTGGATCCCGCCAAGGGAGTCCGCGCCAGCGTCGAGGCGCTCTACTATGCCAACCAGTACTTCCTCTTCGTCTACAAGGTCTACCGCGACGTGCGGCTCGTGGGCGCTCCGCCGTCTTCTATCGGCAAGTTCGGCGGCGACACCGACAACTGGATGTGGCCCCGCCACACGGGCGACTTCTCCATCTTCCGCATCTATGCAGGTAAGGACAATGAACCCGCTGATTACTCGGAAGATAACGTTCCTTATCACCCGCGTCGTTACTTCACGATCTCGCGCGCCGGCGTCAAGGAGGGGGACTTCACCTTCGTGTACGGCTGCCCGGGCAGCACCAAGGAGTATGTGACCTCCGACGAGGTCCGCTATGTGGGGGAGATCTCCGATCCGGCCAAGATCGCCCTGCGCACCCAGCGTCTGGATATCCAGCGCAAATATATGTCCCAGGATCAGGCTGTCCGCATCCAGTATTCCTCCAAGAACTCCTCCGTGTCCAATTCCTGGAAGAAGTGGCAGGGCGAGTCCAAGGGCCTGATGCGCCGCAAGACCGCCGCCACCAAGAAGGAGTTCGAGCGCTATTTCCGCGCCTGGGCGAAAACCAATCAGTATGACGGCCTGCTGGACCGCCTGGAGGCCCTCTATGCCCGCCGCAATCCGTATTACCTGGCCTATGAGTACTACACCGAGACGGTGCGCACCATCGAGTTGCTGTCCTTCGCCAACAATGTTCATTCGGCCCTGGTGGCGAAGCGTCCGGTCGCGAGCGTGGCGGAGTCCTTCTTCAAGAACTACTACCAGCCGATCGACGAGGAGACCTTCGTGGCGATGATCGAGTCCTTCGACAAGCAGGTGGATCCGGCCTTCAAGCCGGCTTACTTCACCAAGAAACTCGCTTCCTACGGCACCGCCGCTTCCTGGCGGGATGACATCTTCTCCCGTTCGATCTTCACCGACAAGGCCAAGGTCGCCGCGCTGACGGATGCCGATCTGGCGAAGGTCGAGGCCGATCCGGCCTGGGAGATGTATGATGCCTTCAATCAGTGGTATCGCTCCGAGCTGCAGGGCGTGATCGAGGAGACCACCCGGGACATCCGCGTGGCGTATCGCGATTATATGCGTGCCCAGATGGAGTTCCAGCCCGACAAGACCTTCTATCCCGATGCCAATATGACCCTGCGCGTCGCCTATGGCCACGTGGCGGGCTACAGCCCTTCCGACGCCATCTACTATTCGCCGGTCTCCACCCTCAAGGGCATCATCGAGAAGGATGATCCGAACGTGTTTGACTACGATATTCCGCAGGTGCTGCGGGACATCTATGCCGCGGGCGGCCACGATGACCAGCCGGTCTGCTTCCTGGCCACGAACCATACTTCCGGCGGCAATTCCGGCAGTCCGGTCATCAACGCAGACGGCAATCTGATCGGTATCAATTTCGACCGCGTGTGGGAGGGAACGATGAGCGATCTGGCCTTCGATCCGGAGTTCTGCCGCAATATCTCGCTGGATATCCGCTACTTGCTCTTCGTGGTCGAGAACATCGGTCACGCGACCTGGCTCTTCGATGAGATGTCTTTTGCGGATTGATGGAAATTCAAAAAAATTGCTTACCTTTGCATCCGCAAACGGGGTATTAGCTCAGTTGGTAGAGCGTTAGGTTCGCAATCTAGAGGTCAGGGGTTCGACCCCCCTATACTCCACAGAAAGGGCAGGCTGACCAGCCTGCCCTTTCTGCGGAGTATTATGACCTAATCCCCCTGCACCCCCAGGGGACGGGGGAGGGAACTCCCCCGTACGGCTTCGCCGACCCCCTCCGGTCGGCCTCCGGCCTCCGAAACAACCGGGGCGGGGAGACCGGCCTCCGGCGAAGGCTCAGCCGCAGCAGGACCCGCCCCGCCGGGTCCGGTCCCCGCTCGCGGGGAGCGAGGATGGACGCCGAGACGGAGGCGCGGTCTCCCGCCCGGAAAACGCGAAAGGCTTGGTCGGTGAGAACTTCAGAGTGGTAAGGTGTCGCAAATTGCGATAGGTTTACAAAGCACTCATCGATATCACGCTAAAACGTTCTGATATTAAATACGTTACCTTCGCCCGGGCGTGCCAAGGAAAGTGTTGATACTGAGCCAGAACTGAAAACCCGGGTATTCGAAAAAGATACCCGGGTTTTAGCATCTAATTGATTATAAAACAATTGCTTGGCACGCAAAAACGGGTAGCGGCAGAGAAAGTGGTGGACGGCGGGGAGACCGGCCTCCGGTTGTTATTTTTTCTTGTAGGTGGTGCCGGTGATTGTGATCTTCTGGACGGACTCTCCGTTGACCGTGCCGCTGCCGTCTTCCCCGACCATGACCCCGGGGGATTTCTGCAAGAGATCCAGCAGGCCGTCGGGCATGTTTTTGGTCTCGATGACGATAACGGGCTGGGTGGTCCCGTAGAGCTTGGTGGCTTCCGTATTTTTCAGGACGGTGACTCTCTTGATCTGGGAGGCGGAGAGGTCCCGCAGGGCCGATTCATCACTTGTCCGCTTGCCGTCAATGATATAGAGCGGCTTCTCCGGTGATATGATGACGGTATTCCCCAGGACGGAGATGCTGTCGGCATAGTCTTTCAGGTCTTTTCCGGAGAAATCGGGCAAAGTGAAGTTCTTCAGGTCGATTTTCGGGAAGTCTCCCGAGAAGGAAAAGGCCGAAGGCGCCGTGGTGATCGCGTGGACCGTGACGGCCTTGCTGCCTTTGCCGGTCGTGGTGATCTGGTAGTCCTTGACGTTCTTGCCTTTCAATTGTGAGCCGTCGAAGTTCTCCACGGTCACATTGTCGATGACATAGAGGGTCTGCTGGCCGCGCAGGCACAGGGCGGAGAGCAGGAGGGTGAGGCTCAGGAGGATAATCTTTTTCATGGAATGTGCTGATTTTAATCGTTTAAAGAAACAAGATGAAAGGATTGCCCGCCATCGATCGGTGCGAGGATATAAGAGGCCTCGCTGCCGTCCCGGAAGCGGGCGGTCATGATAAACCCGTCCCCGACAGGCTTGAAGTCGTAGCTTTCGGCATCGGAGGGATCGAGGTTGGAGATGAGCTGGAGCCGCTGCAGCAGCTCCACCGTATCAGTTACCTCCGGCTCCGGTACCACCGGTTTCCGGGTCAGGAAGACCACGGCGGCCAGGATGGCGGTGGCCCCGGAAAAGGCCAGGCTCCATCGCCGGATCGTCCGCATGCGCGCTTGGCGGACCATCCGGTCGAAGGTGGCTCCTTCTTCGGGAAGGGGCTCCGTGGGGAGGGGCGTAACCGCCTGCAGCAGCCGGTAAACGGCCTGCTCTTCTTCATCGGCAGGCGGTGCGGCAGCGAAGGAGGCGGCAAGCTCCCGTTCCTGGGCGGGGGTGGTCTCCGCATCCAGATAGCGTCTGATCAAGTCTTTCCGGTCCATACGATTATTGGGTTTTGATCATTTTCAACATTTCTTTCCGGGCGGCCGAGATGGAACTCTTCAGGCTTCCCTTCGGCCGTCCTGTCACCAGGGCCATTTCGTCCAGCGAAAGGCCCTTAGCACGTAATTGTAGAAGATGGCGTGTCCCCGGCGGGATTTTCTCCAGGGCCCTGGCCACCGAGGCTGCCGCTTCCGCTTCCTCGAGGCTCCCGGCAGGGGTGTAGCCGGCCACGGTCTCATCCCGCAGGGGCAGAAGGGTTCCCCGCCGGGCCTTCCGCCAGGCGGAGATACAGCAATTCTTGGTGGTGGCGACGGCCCAGGCTTCGGCATTGCCGATCTCGGTGCCCTGCCGCCGGGCTTCCCAGAGGCGGAGCAATACATCCTGCACCACGTCCTCCGGATCTGAATCCAGTCCGGAGGAGCGGAAGAATTTCCGTGCCAGGGAAAGAACCTTCGGCCGGAGCGCCGCCAATTCTATTTCGAGCCTTTCGTCCATACTTCACCCCTATAGACGCAAAAAGCGTGAAAAGTCAAGCGGGAAATCCCGTTTTTTTCGAAGGGGCGGACGGGGGCGCTAGATGGACAGGATGCTCAGGACTTTGATGAGTTCTTTGTCGATGGGCTTGTCGTAGCGGACGGCGCGGTTGATGGGGACGTAGACGATCTGGTCGTTCTTGACGCCGACCATCACATTGCGCTGGCCCTCATTGAGGGCCTCGATAGCGGCCACGCCGAGCCGGCTGGCCAGGATGCGGTCGTGGGCGGTGGGGGAGCCGCCGCGCTGCAGATGCCCCAGGATGGACACCTTCACATTGTACTGCGGATACTCCTGGCGCACGCGCTCGGCGTAGTGCATCGCGCCGCCGTCCTTCTCGGACACGAGCACGATGCTGCTGTTCTTGCTCTTGCGGATGCCGCGGCCGATGAAACTGGCCAGCTGGTCGATGTCTGTCTGGTCTTCCGGGATGATGGCGGCCTCGGCGCCGGCGGCGATGGCGCTGTTCTGCGCCAGGAAGCCCGCGTCCCGGCCCATCACCTCCACGAAGAAGATGCGGTCGTGGCTGTTGGCGGTGTCGCGGATCTTGTCCACGCACTCCATGATGGTGTTGAGAGCCGTGTCGTAGCCGATGGTGAAGTCGGTGCCGTAGAGATCGTTGTCGATGGTGCCGGGCAGGCCGATCACCGGGACGTCGTGCTCCGAGGCCAGGAGCTGGGCTCCGGTCAGGGAGCCGTTGCCGCCGATGACCACCAGGGCGTCGATGCCGAACTTCTTGATGTTCTCGTAGGCTTTGGTACGCCCCTCGGGGGTGCGGAACTCGTCGCTGCGGGCCGTCTTGAGGATGGTGCCGCCGCGCTGGATGGTGTTGCTGACGCTGGAGCTTGTGAACTCCTTGATATCGCCCATGATGAGGCCTTCCCAGCCGCGGTAGATGCCGTAAACCTTCCATCCTTCATAGATGGCAGCGCGGGTGACAGCGCGGATGGCTGCGTTCATCCCAGGTGCATCTCCACCTGAGGTGAGGACACCTATTGTGTTGATTTTCATATTACTGTTGTTTATTGTCTTGTGGGAATTTCGGGTGGAAGGCGAGAATCACGGAGATGACCTCGTCGGGATCGTCGGTGATGGAGAGCAGCAGGTTCTTGTATTTGCCGCGGATGGACATGTCTTCGAGGAAGGGGTACACCGGCACGTCCTCGCAGAAGAACTGCTTGCCCAGGAAAGCCATCGGACTGGCGACCCCGCAGGTCACGTAGTGGTCCTGGGCCGCTTCCTGGAAGATTTCCTGCACCGTGCCGGCCGAACCCGGGGTAAAGACGATGCCGCCCACGGACACCGACAGGATGCAGTCCTCGCGTATGCTGTTGTCGTAGAATTTGGCGATGCGGGTGGCGAAGGGGGTGGCGGGTTCCTGGCCATAGAGCCAGGTGGGGATGCCCAGGCTCTCGTATGGGCCCCGCGGATAGCGGTCCATCACGCGGAAGGCGGAGCCCAGCCAGTCGTGATCCCGGAAGGTGTCCGCCTCGAATGCGAGCGAACGGATGGCCTCGTCGAGATCCTTGTCCGGGCGTCCGGCCATCCAGGCGCCGAGATGCGTCGCTTCCATCGCGCCGGGCCCGCCGCCGGAGACCATCAACTTGCCTTTCTCGGTGAGATGCTTGGAGATGTAGGCCACCTGCCGGAAGGGAACGTCGCAGCGCCGCAGGGCGTGGCCGCCCATCACCCCGACGACCTGCCCGGGGTCGTAGCCTTCGAGAAAACGCTGCATCGACTCGATGACGGAGTGATCGTGGAGCGAGCGGGCGAGGGTGACTTGGAAGTCCCGGCTCCACCGGCCGTGGTAACAATAGTCGGCATAAGCCTGCCCGTCGTAGGAGCGGGCGTATGACTTATAGTCGGCCGGATCGAAGCCTTCGTAGAGGGATGCCGCGTTGTAGAGTTCGCGTCGAATCTGGTAACTGTCCATTATGTGGTCATTTCTCTATGCGAATATACAAAAAAAATGCGGTTTACCGCACGGATGTCATCCGGTTGGGTAAAAATCATTTAATAAATTGAAAATCAATGAATGAAACATCGAAGTTAAACGCCTTAACATTTTTGTTATACTCTCACAACTGCAATTTTTTAGCAAAAATGGGGTGCAGCAGAAGATAAAATTGCTATATTTGTGAATAGCGAAAACACTTTAACACTTTTAATTAATACAACCATGGGAAAATTTGTTGTTACACTCCGCAAGAACGGAGAGTTCCAGTTCAACCTGAAGGCCACCAACGGTCAGGTCATTCTGACCAGTGAGGGCTACACCACCAAGGCCGCCTGCCTCAATGGCATCGAGTCCGTCCGCAAGAACGGCCCCGTCGAGGCCCGCTTCGAAGTCAAGGTCGCCAAGAACGGCAAGCCTTTCTTCAATCTGAAGGCCAGCAACGGCCAGGTGATCGGCTCCAGCCAGATGTATGCTTCCGAGCGTACGATGAAGCAGGGCATCGCCTCCGTGATGCGTAACGCTCCCGACTCCCCGGTCGTGGAGGAACTTGGAGAAGAATAATATTAATTCGCAATTGGGATTCTTTGAAAGCCGGATTTCCTCACGGAATCCGGCTTTTCTTTTGTATATTTGCGGGAAATGAGCATCACACAGGCAGAAATCAAGCAGATCCGTTCGCTGCGCGAAAAGAAATACCGCGACGCCCTGGCCCTCTTCGTCGTGGAGGGGGAGAAGCTGGTGCAGGAAGCCCTGGATTCTGATTTCGAAGTGGTGCGCGTGCTGCGCCGCGAAGAGGTGGGAGAGAGCGTGATGGACCGCATCAGCCAGTTGTCTACGCCTTCGCCCGTGCTGGCCGTCGTCGCCCGTCCGCAGATTGCCGTCCCGGCCCTGGAGCACGAACTCTACCTGGCACTGGACGGAGTCCGGGATCCCGGTAACCTCGGCACGATCCTGCGCATCGCCGACTGGTTCGGGGTGCGGACGGTGTTCCTTTCCGAAGATTGTGTGGAGCCCTACAATCCCAAGGCGATCCAGGCTTCGATGGGCTCGATCTTCCGCGTGCGGACCGTCACCGCCGACTTGCCGGAGCTGTGCCGCCTGGTCCGCTCGGCAGGAGAGCATGTCTATGGGACCTTCCTCGACGGACGCGACCTGTACCGCGAACCCCTGGGCGCCGCGGGGCTCGTGGTGATGGGCAATGAGGCGGCGGGGATCCGTCCCGCCGTGGCAGCCGAGGTGGATGCGCGCCTGTTTATTCCCGCCTTCGGCGGCTCGCGGGCCGAGTCGCTCAATGTGGCCGCCGCCACGGCCGTGACTTTGTCCGAGTTTCGCAGAAGATGAGGCGCATCCTTTTATATATCATCGTGTTGATGGCGGTTATCTCGTGCAGTACTACAAAACTGCTTCCCGAGGGGACCTACCGTCTCGCATCCAATAAAGTGGAGTTCGACGGCGAGAAACTGCCCAGCAGCGAAGTGACGCCCTACATCCGCCAGCAACCCAATTCCTATATTCTCTTCGGCTGGAATCCGTTCTTGTACATTTATAACTGGTCCAACGGCAGCGGGGAGGGGATCAACGCCTTCTGGGAGAAAGTGGGCGTGGCCCCCGTGGTATTCGATCCGGCCCTGATGGAGGGGTCGCGCTCCAATATCGCCGGCCACCTCGAGACTATCGGTTACTTTGGCAGCCGGGTCGATGCCGAGGTCGACTACGACGGCCGGCTGGCCCGTGTCAAATATATCGTCCGGCCCGGCCACCGCATCCGCATCGACAGCCTGGTCTTCGATGTCCCCGGCGGGACCTTCGGCGAAGAGTTCCGCGCTGACAGCGCCAACGTGACCGTCAAGGCCGGGGATTTCCTCGCAGAGAAGTCCCTCGAGGCCGAGACGGTGCGCGGCGCTTCGATGTTCCGCGACCTGGGCTACTACGATTTCAACAAGAACCACTATTTCTTCGAGGCTGACACGCTCACGCCCTTCACCACGCTCTACTACCGGATCAAGGGCCATACCCGCAATGAGAACGCCGCCAACGATGCGCCGATCCGCAAATATCGCATCGGCAAGGTCCGCATCTCGCACCCGGAGAGCATCCGTTTCAACGAATCGCTCCTGCGCAAGTTCAACACCATCCAACCCGGGGAGTACTACAGCGAGCGTATCGTCAACACGACCTATTCCCGCTACGCCGCCCTCAAGGTGTTCAACAATGTCGGGATCGAGATGACCCCTGTCGACAGCACCACGGTGGACTGCGACATCCGCCTCGGCGGCGGGGAACTGATGGGTTTCAAGGCCAATTTCGAGGGGTCCACCAATGCCTCGGGCCTGCTCGGTTTCTCGCCCCAGATCAGTTTCTCGCACAAAAACCTCTTCCACGGCGGGGAGTGGCTCAACCTCGGCTTCTCGGGCAACTGGCAGTATCTGCCGCGTTCGGGTGCCCATTCCACGGAGTTCGGTTTCTCCGCCTCCCTGAGTTTCCCGCGGCTGCTGGGCTATCCGCTGGAGCGCATCCACGGTATCAACATCCCCCGCACGGACATCAGCGCCTCTTTCAACTACCAGAACCGTCCGGAGTACCGCCGGAGCCTCGCCTCGCTCAACTACGGCTTCAGCGGGCAGATCGGCCGGGATTTCTTCTACCAGGTCAACCCCCTGCAATTCAACCTGGCCAAGCTCTATGCCATCACCGAGGACTTTTCGCGGATCATGATCGAGTATCCCTACCTCTGGGATACCTTCGACGACCATATCGACGCCGGCATCGGTTTGATGCTTTACCACACCACCGACGCTGACGTGGTGCCCAAGACCGCCTACCATTACGAACGCTTATCCCTGGCCCTGTCGGGGAATGTGATCTCCTTGTTCAACTCCGTCCTTCCGACCGATGTCACGCCCGCCGGTATCACCCAGCACCGGCTCTTCGGACTGCCCTACAAGCAGTACGCGCGCCTCGAACTGAACTTCGGCCGTGTCTTCCGTTTCGGCTGGAACGACAACCAGGCCCTGGCCCTCCATTTGGTGGGCGGCGCCGGTTGGGCCTACGGCAACTCCGCCGCCCTCCCGTTCGAGAAGCAGTTCTACTGCGGCGGCGCGAGCAGCATGCGCGGCTGGCAGGCCCGTACCCTGGGCCCGGGCTCCGAGCCCCTGAGCCAGTTCTTCGTGCTGCCCAGCCAGACGGGCAACCTCAAATTGGAAGCGGACCTCGAGTATCGTTTCCCGATGTTCTGGAAGCTGGAGGGGGCGCTGTTCGCCGAAGCGGGCAATGTCTGGGATATGGGGGACGGCGGCAAGGGCGCCGTGCGCATCCCCGCGAGCCTGGCCGGCGACTGGGGGCTGGGCGTGCGCGTAAACCTGGATTTCATCCTGCTGCGGCTCGACGCCGGCTTCCGGATCCACGATCCCGCCCGCGATGCGGGGGCACGCTGGGTCGGTCCGAGGGGCTGGTTCTCGGGCGGCGGATCCGCCATCCATTTCGGTGTAGGCTACCCGTTCTGATTCTTTAGATAAGCCGCAGGACGGCGGCGTCGAAAGGCGCGATGCCGGCGGCCGCGGTGTGCGGCAGGCCCGGGCGGCGGCCGCGCAGTTCCGCCGGCAGGACGAGTTCTACGCTGGCGGTGTCGGCGGAAAAGTTGCACACGACCAGCCAGGCTTCGGACGCATCAAAGCGTACGAAGGCGAAGTGGCGGTCGGGATTGAAGCCGGGAGCGGCTCCGTTGCAATAGCCCAGGTCCCAGGTGCCGCCCCGGGCGAATACGGGACGCCCGGCCAGGGTGGTCAGTTCCCGGTAGCGCGCCAGCACGGCCGCTTCTGCGGGTGCCAGGGGAGCGCCGCCGTGCAGCGAACGGTACAGTTCGCGCAGTTCCGGGGGATCGCTCCAGTTGAAGATGGAGGTGCGGCCGTCGGCCCCGTCGATCCCGTCTTCCCCGACCTCCTGCCCGAAATAAAGCATGAAGGGAGCGGTGTTGAGCAGCAGCGAACAGGCAAGCGGGGCGAACCCCCGGCGGGCATCGCCCAGGAATGCGGGCGAAGCGAGACGCTGTTCGTCGTGGTTTTCCAGGAAATTCAGCACGCGCGGCTGCAGGTCTCCCAGCCACTGCCAGTTCCAGCTGATCCCGCGGGCCGAGGCTCCGTGGCAGCAGACGGCGCGCAGGGTATCGTAGAGGCCCGATTTGTCATAGAGCAGGTCGAAGCCCACTTCGTCCAGGTAGGGCCGGTAGTTTTCTTTCTTGTAGACCTCCGCCACGAAGAGCAGTTCCGGAAAATCGGCCTTTACGGCCGAAATCAGCGCCTTCAACGCCTGGGGCGGCACCAGCTCCACCATGTCGCAACGGAAGCCGTCTACGCCCCGGGAGGCCCAAAAGCGGAGGATTTCGAGCATCTCCGCGCGCGTGGCGGGGGCGGACCAGTCGTTTTTGCGCGTGTCGCTCCAATCACCGTCGTGCCAGTCGAAGCGCCGGATGGGTCCGACGTAATCCGGGGCCACGTGGTTGGGGATGAAATCGATCAGAACCCGGAAACCCGCCGCGTGGGTCCGGCGGACAAGGGCGTCGAACTCCTCGAGCCGCCGGGCCGGGTCGTCCGCCAGATAGGGATTGACGTCCCGCCAGTCGGTGATGGCATAGGGCGAACCGGGATTGCCTTTCACGAAATCCCGTCCCGTCGCGTGCCGGGGCACGCCGGTGTACCAGATATAATCCACCCCGAGAGTGTGCAGGTGGGCGAACGAGGCGGCGTCCCAGTCCGAGAACCGGCCGCGTCCCCACAGGCGGGGGAGGACTTGGTAGATGATGTGCTTGCTCATAGAACGACGGGCAAAGATACGGAGCGGACGGCAAAAAAGCAAAAAGCGAAACACTCCGGCGGAGCGTTTCGCTTTTTGAACGGGGGAGCCCCCTGGATTACACCATCAGGGCGCCGACCAGACCGAGGATCGCGTAGAACTCCGGGAGAGCGGCGTAGATCAGGGTGTTGGTGAAGACGTTGTGGCCCTGGCTGATACCGACGATACCGTTGGCGCAGACCTGACCCTGGCGGATGGCGGAGAGCAGGCAGACGAGGCCCACGCAGGCGCCGATCGCAAAGACGATCAGACCGTTGGCTTCGGGATCGGAGGTCATCTTGCTCAGCATGAGGAAGAATGCCACGAATCCGTAGATGCCCTGGGTAGCCGGGAGGGCGGAGAGCACCAGATAGTTACCGGATCCTTCCGGTTTGAGTTTCAGCGCACCTTCTGCGGCGTTGCCAGCCGTAGTCGTACCGATGACACTGCCGATACCGCCCAGAATCAACACCAGACCCAGGCCGAGATAACCAAGTAAAATACTAAGCATAGTTGTAATGAATTATTGATTATTGTTTGTTTTCTGCAAAGGAGTATAGTTCCGCGGACTGGTCTCGTAGCCGGAATTCTTGAAGAACTCCAGGAAGTTGAGTCGGAGCGGGTGGACGAAAGCGCCGAGGGCGCACATCGCGAGATTGAGCGTATGCCCGATCACCACGATGAGGATGAAGCCGATCCAGCCGCCGACGCTGCCGCCGTCTCCGAGCGCCATCTGGCCGATGGAGTTGAAGGCGAAGCCGAGCATGGCGCCGGCGAGGCCGAGGGCATACAGTCGCAGGTAGCTCAGCACGTCGCCCAGCAGTCCGGTGACTGTCTGGTAAGTGTCCCAAAGGCCGAGTCCCGTGTTGACCAGCGGATTGCGCTTCAGGTTGTTGAGCGGGAAGATGGCCAGCGCGGACAGGATGCCCAGGCCGATGAGGACCCATTTGGTGACCGCCTTGTCGAGGACGCCCGCGAGGGCGATGCCGCCCACGATGGAGCCGCCGACGATCAGCAGGGTCCAGCCCCAGGTGCCGACGGTCTTGGCGAAACCTTCGTGCTTGGTGGCGTAGATGGCCTTGACGACCAGGGCGACGCAGAGGTGGACGATACCCACGACCAGGGCCAGCACCATCGTGCCGTCGTAGCCGGCGATCTTGGAAGGCAGCATGCATTTCTTCACGCCGTCCGGGATCCAGGACCAGGTCAGCATGTCCATCGAGAAGAAGGTGTGGAAGATCAGGCCGATGACGGTCGTACCGATACCCAGGACGACGACGAGCGGGGCCAGGGAGGCGAAGCTCTTGACCTTCTTCAGCAGCAGGCCCACGAGGATGAGGACGAGGCCGTAGCCGGCGTCGCCCATACAAAAGGCGAAGAACAGCAGGAAGAAGACCGCAATGAACGGGGTCGGGTCGAAGCCGTTGTACTGCGGGCGGCCGTACATGTCGGTCAGCACGGAGAACAGCCTCGTGAACTTATTACCTTTCAGTTTGATGGGCGGGTTGTCCTCAAGCTTTGCTTCAGCCTTGTACCAGAGCACGTCCATCGCGTCGAAGGCCTCGGTGAGGCGCTGGTCTTCCTCGACGGGGGCGAAGCCCTCGAAGAGGGTGACATAGCCTTCGACCGCGGATTCCGATCCCTTCCCGGCCAGGTACATATCCAGGTCGTTCAGGATCCGGGCGGTCTGGTTCTCGATATCCGGGATCTGTTCCTTGAGTCCGAGGATGTGTCCCTTGATCTCCACGAGCTCTTCTTCGTATTGCTGAATCTGCTCTTCGGAGAGGGTGAAATCTCCGCCGGGGGCGGCGATCTCCTGGACCGGGAAACTGTAGTCGGGATCATCGGAGATGGTCACGAACCAGATGTTGTTGTCCTCCTCGTGGATGACTTTGAGCGGGACCAGTTGGGCCCAGTCTTCGGAGAACACTTTCTTCGAGACGCAGTACCAGCGTGTCTTGAAACCGAGCTGGTCCAGTTCGTTGAAGTCGGCCTGGTTGAAGTTGCCCCAGGGCTTGCGGAGCGAATACTCCTTGCGGGCCGCTTCCAGTTTGAAACGCACGTCCTGCAGACGGCGCTGGAGCAGAAAGGTCTCCGCCGCCGGGTCCTCTGCGGACACCGGGAGGGGCGTGACCTCCGGGAAGTCCTGGCTGCCCAGGAACGCCGCGGCGGTCTTGAGGTTCTCGGCCTTGACCAGGAGCTGGTTAGAGGCATCGTCCACGGGCTTGAAAGACCGGGTGATGTCCACCACGCCCAGCTCTTGCAGATCGGCGAGGAACTTCTCTTCTTCACCTCCGAGGAGGATGAAGTTATAGCGGGTCATTTTCTCGATCATGCCTGTTCCTCCTCTTCTTCAGCTGCGTGTCTGCTCTTGACGATCTTGGAAGAAGCCTTGGAGAGGTTCTCCTCGTCTTCCATGTATCGCTTGATCTTGCGGATGGCCTCCTTGTAGCCGGGAATCTGGACCTTTTCGTACAGATTCACCTTCTGGGTGGTCTTCTTCCGCTGGAACTCGAGAATCCGCCGTTTTTCCTGGTAGACCTCGGACTCGATGCCGAGCCGGGAGAGTTCCTTGAGGATGGCCACGCCGTCGGCATACCAGGCAGGCTTGACGAAGGCGTTGAACGGCCGGATCTCGAAATGGATCTCGTCCAGCTTCGGCGTCTTGACGCCTGCAACCTTGACGGTGCGCAGGTCGACGTCCACGATCCGGACCAGCCCCGGCTCGAACTCGTTCCAGAGCGCGGCCAGGTAGTCGTACCGTTTCAGGGAAGCCTCCAACTCGCTGGCCAGCCGCTCGGACTCCTTCTTGGCCTCAAGCACGCTCGAACGCAGGGCCGACTCCTTGTTCTTGAGGGTCGGCAATGCGTTCTGGCGCACCTTGAGCTGCTTGCCCAGATTCGTCAGAGACGTCTTGTTGTATTGGAATTTAATTGCCATTTGTCGTAGATTTTTCGCTTTTGCTCAAAATGACAGGGGGTAACTGTTTATCATCCAGAACATCCCTTTGTCATCCTGAACGAAGTGAAGGATCTATTTCTTCCAGTATTTGTCAACGAGTGCCTGTTTGATACCGGTCTCTGCCGGCGAGAAGTACTTGGCGAAGATTTCCCAAGCGGTGTCCAGCATCTGCTCCACCGTGATGTTGACATCGATGGAGAGCAGGCGGATCGCATATTCCTTGGCATACTCAAGGCAGCGGAGATCGTAGTCCGAGAGGTCGAAACCGTTCTCGAGCTTGGTCTTGGCGTTCTGCGCATCCGCATACAGACGTACGCCTGCGTTCATCACCTGGGAGTGGTCCTCGCGGGTCTGCTTGCCCTGCACGAGCTGTTTGAGTCGGGACAGGGAGCGGAACGGATCGACGATGACCTTGCCCGTATCGGGATCCGCACGCAGGAAGAGCTGGCCTTCCGTGATGTAACCGGTGTTGTCCGGGATGGCGTGGGTGATATCTCCGTCGTTCAGGGTGGTCACGGCGATGATGGTGATCGAACCGCCGGAAGGCAGCTGCACCGCCTTCTCGTAGATCTTGGCGAGGTCGGAATACAGGGAGCCCGGCATGGAGTCCTTGGACGGGATCTGGTCCATACGGTTGGACACGATGGACAGGGCGTCGGCGTACAGGGTCATGTCGGTCAGCAGGACCAGCACCTTCTCATTCTTGTCCGCAGCGAAATACTCGGCGGCGGCCAGGGCCATATCCGGAATGAGCAGGCGCTCCACCGGCGGCTCCTCGGTCGTGTTGACGAAGGAGATGATCTTGTCCAGGGCGCCCGCCGCCTCGAAACTGTGGCGGAAGAAGAGGTAGTCGTCGTTGCTCAGACCCATACCGCCGAGGATAATCTTGTCCACGTCGGCGCGCAGGGCCACGTCGGCCATGACCTGGTTGTACGGCTGGTCCGGGTCGGCGAAGAACGGGATCTTCTGGCCGGAGACCAGGGTGTTGTTGAGGTCGATGCCGGCGATGCCGGTCGGAATCAGCTGGGAGGGCTGGCGGCGCTTGTACGGGTTCACGGACGGACCGCCCACCTCGCGCTCTTCGCCTTCCACCTCGGGACCGCCGTCGATCGGATGACCGTAGGCGTTGAAGAAGCGTCCGGACAGCTGGTCGCTCACGCGCAGGGTAGGGGGCGCACCGTGGAAGGAAACTTCTGCATTGGTCGGCACGCCTTCCGTGCCGGAGAATACCTGGAGGGTGACGAGGTCGCCCTTGGTCTTGACGACCTGGGCCAGCTTGCCGCCCACCGTGGCCAGCTCATCGTTCGACACACCCTTGGCGTTGAGGGTGACCGTGGCCTTGGTGATGGCCTGCAGCTGGGTGTATGTGCGTTGGAATGCTTTCGTTGCCATAGATCAGGAAAGTTGTTTTTTGAGCTGCTGCTCGTAATCGTGGAACTTGGGACTCTCGAACTCCGTGTAGTTCATCTGACGCAGGGTGTTGATCAGGTCCTTGAAGTAAGTGCGGCACTCTTCGAAGCTCTCGAATTCGAATTTGCGGTCGCAGATATCCAGAATGCAGTCGAGCATATACTTCTGGCGCTCCATCGGGCAGAGGGCGTCGATCGCATCGAACGCGTCCTGCTGCAGGAAAGCGAAGTCCACGAGTTCGGACTTCCAGAAGGCTTCGTGGTAGCTCATCGGCACGCCGTCGTCGCCCAGGATGTTGATCTGGTCGGCCATTTCCCGTCCGCGGCGGACGATGTTCTTGGCCTTGAGGACCTTCTCCGTCCAACCCTTCTGGACGGTCTCGTTGAGGAATTCCTGGATCTCCGGATACTCCAGGTACTTGGAGTAGGAGTCGATCGGGTTGACGGCCGGGTAGCGCTTCTGGTCGGCGCGGTTCTGCTCGAGGGCGTAGAAGCAGCGGGCGGCCTTCTTGGTGGATTCGGTCACGGGCTCCTTCAGGTTACCGCCGGCAGGGGAGACGGTGCCGATGAAGGTCACGGCGCCGGACTGGCCGTTGTTCAGGATGACCATGCCCGCGCGTGCGTAGAAATTTGAGATGATCGCGGAGAGGTCCACCGGGAAAGCGTCCTGTCCGGGAAGTTCCTCCATACGGTTGGACATCTCGCGGAGGGCCTGGGCCCAGCGGGAAGTGGAGTCCGCGAGCAACAGGCACTTCAGACCCATGGCGCGGTAGTACTCGCAGATGGTCATGGCAGTGTAGACGGACGCCTCACGGGCGGCCACCGGCATGTTGGACGTGTTGCAGATGATGGTCGTACGCTCCATCAGGTGACGGCCGGTATGGGGGTCGATGAGTTCCGGGAACTCGGTGAAGATCTCCACGACCTCGTTGGCACGCTCACCGCAGGCCGCCATCACGATCACGTCGGCGTCGCCCTGCTTGGCGATGGCGTGCTGGAGAACGGTCTTGCCGCAGCCGAACGGACCGGGGATGAATCCGGTGCCGCCCTCGGCGATCGGGTTGAAGGTGTCGATGACGCGGACGCCCGTCTCCATGATCTTGGAGGGACGCGGCTTCTCGCGGTAACCCTTGACGGCCACCTTGACCGGCCACTTCTGGGTCATCGTCACGGGGACGTCCTCGCCGTCGGCATCGGTCAGCACGGCGATGGTCTTGTCGATGGTGTAGTTGCCGGCGGGCGCGACCTCCTTGACGGTGTATTCACCCTGGAAGGAGAAGGGAACCATGATTTTGTGAGGAAGCCAGCCTTCCTTCACCTCGCCGAGCCAGTCGGCGGCGACCACTTTGTCGCCCGGATTGGCGATCGGGGTGAAGTCCCAGGTGGCGGCGTGGTCAAGCGGCTCGGTGTATTCGCCCCGCTTGAGGAAGACGCCCTCCATCGTGGTGAGGTTGTTCTGGAGACCGTCATAAATGCCGGACAGCAAGCCCGGGCCGAGGGTGACCTCGAGCATCTTGCCGAGGAATTCGACATTGTCTCCATTCTTGAGTCCGCGGGTGCTCTCGAACACCTGGACCGAGGCTTTGTCGCCATTTACCTTGATGACTTCGGCGAGGAGCCGGGAGCCTCCGAGGGTGATGTAGCAGAGTTCGTTCTCCGCTACGGGCCCGTCGACGGCCACGGTCACGAGGTTCGAGACGATGCCCGTTACCTTTCCTGTTGTACTCATATCGTGATATTCTGTTTTTTATTGTCGTATGTGGAACGGATGTCCTCGACCAGTTTGCGGAACAGGGCCCGGCCGGAGTCGGGATCGAGCTGGAGCCAACGGTCGACGATCTTGAGCTTGCAGACGAAACCCAGGATCACCTCGAGATTGAAGTAATCCATCAGGGTGATTTCGTTGGTCTTGTGCCAGCGGAGTTCGTCCAGGCCACGCTCCCGGTCCAGGATGTCGTCGCCGTGGAGGATGGCTTCCGCCTTGGCCCGTTCGGGGAACTCGAGTTCTTCGCGCCCCTCCAGCAGCAACTGGTCCCGGCCCTTTTCGCGCCCCAGCGAGTCGTTGAGGTAGGCGACCACGGTGTTGCGCAGGTCCAGGTCGAAAGCGAACCACTCGCGCACAAAACGGTTTTTGTGGGCGAGGGCGCGCTTGTAGTAGTCTGCGTTGAGCTGGTCGGGATCGTAACTGAGCAGCAGGAAGTCCAGTACGGCGTTGTCACGCCCGGAAAGCTGGCTGCGGATCTCTCCGAGCAGCTTTTCCGCCAGACCCTTGCCAGCCTTGAGGTCGTCCAGCCGGAGGACGGGCAAACTGGCGACGATGTATTCGTAATTGTTCATCGTCTAGCCGAAGAGGAGCTTGCGGGTGACGGGACGGAGGTACTCGGCGAGCAGCTTGCTGAAAGTCTCGTCCGTCATGCTGACGAACCAGCTGCCGTCTTTCGGGCCGATGGAGAAGCCTCCGGCGACTTTCTTCGTGAAATCGGCTTTGAGGCCGCTGCCGAGCTTCTGGCGGAGTTCACCTTCCACCCACGGCTCGAGCTCCTGCTTGAGGGAGGCGGGAAGCAGCAGGGACAGGTCGGCGGACTGCTCGGCGCTGAAACGCGTGGCGACCGCCTCGATGATCTTCTTGAGGAAGTCGGGATCGGACAGCTGCTTGCCGGCCGGGGCGGCGCCGATGGCGTTCACCAGCAGGTTTTCGATGTCCTTCTTGGTGGCCTGGAGGCACTGTGCGGAGGCCATCTTGAGGTCCGAGGCCGTCTTGTCCTTGAGGTCTGCGGCCTGCTTTTCAGCGTCGGAAATGATGGCGGCAGCCTGGACACGCGCATCCGAGACGATGCGGTCGGCTTCTTCGCGCGCACGGGAAAGCAACAATTTTCCTTCTTCTTTGCCTTTGGAGAGACCTTGGATGTAAAGTTTCTCCGTGAGTTCCTGTAATTTGTCTGACATATGCGATGAGTGTTATTATCGTGTAAAACCGGGCTGCTGGTAGTCCATTAACCCAGGAAGCCGAGGAGGATACCGGCCGCCACGGCAGAACCGATCACGCCGGCCACGTTGGGCGCCATGGCGTGGGTCAACAGGTGGTTGGACGGATCCGCTTCGAGTCCCACCTGTTCCGACACGCGGGCTGCATCGGGCACGGCGGACACACCGGCGTTGCCGATCAGCGGGTTGATCTTCTTGCCTTCAGGCAGGAACAGGTTCATAAACTTCGTGAAGAGCACGCCGAAGGTGGTGGCGATCACGAAGGACGCGAGGCCGAGGCCGAAAATGAGAGCCGAACGGCCGGTCAGGAACACATCCGCCTGGGTGGAGGCACCCACGGTCAGACCGATGAGCGTGGTGACCACATCGATCAGCGGACCGCTTGCGGTCGCGGCGAGGCGCTTGGTGACGCCGCTCTCCTTGAGCAGGTTGCCGAAGAAGAGCATGCCGAGCAGCGGCAGGCCGGACGGGACGATGAAGGCGGTGCAGAGGAAGCCGATGATCGGGAAGATGATCTTCTCCTGCTGGCTGACCACGCGCGGCTTGTTCATCCGGATCACGCGCTCCTTCTTGGTGGTGAGCAGCAGCATGATCGGCTTCTGGATCACGGGCACGAGGGCCATGTAGGAGTAGGCCGACACGGCGATGGCGCCCATCAGTTCCGGAGCCAGCTTGGAGCTCAGGAAGATGGCCGTCGGGCCGTCCGCGCCGCCGATGATGCCGATGGCACCCGCCTCATTGGGGGCGAAGCCGAGCACGAGCGAAAGCAGGTAGGCACCGAAGATACCCATCTGGGCGGCGGCGCCGATCAGGATCAGGCGGGGCTGGGAGATGAGGGCCGAGAAGTCCGTCATCGCCCCGATCCCCAGGAAGATGAGCGGCGGATACCAGCCGTTCTTCACACCGTGGTAGAGGATGTTCAGCACCGAGTTCTCTTCATAGATGCCGATCCGGAGACCGACCCCGGTGACCGGGTCGAAGAAGAGGGGAATGTTGCCGATGATCATACCGAAACCGATCGGTACGAGCAGCAGCGGCTCCCAGTGCTTGACAATACCCAGGGTGATGAAGATCAAGCCGATGCAGATCATCAGCAGGTGCTGCCAAGTGGCGTTCGCGAAACCCGTGAACTGCCAGAACTGCTGGAGGCTGTCGATTACGTTTTCCATCAACCGATCGTTACGATGTCAGCGCCTTCAAGTACGGAATCACCCTGCTTGACGTGGATGGCGGTGATGGTGCCGTCCACATCGGAGAGGATCTCGTTTTCCATCTTCATCGCCTCGATGACGGCGACTTTCTGGCCGCGCTTCACAGCCTGGCCCTCCTTGACGTCCACGGAGATGATGACGCCCGGAAGAGGGGATTCGATCTTCTTGCCGGCACCGGCCGGTTTCGGGGCGGCGGCGGGAGCAGCGGCGGCTGCAGCCGCAGGGGCGGCCGCGGGAGCGGCGGCGACGGCGGGAGAGACCTCGTTTTCGAGTTCGACCTGATAATTGACGCCATTGACGGTCACGTCGGCGTTCTTTCCTTCAATTCCGTTGACGGCTACGTTATATTCCTTGCCGTTGATCTTGAATTTGTATGCTTTCATTGTCTGGGTGATTTTCTGAAGTTCAACTGCTTGTTATCCCAAGGGGAAGGGTTGCGACGGATGGTGATGAACCCCGGTTCGACGTCGTGCACGGCGTCGGACAGGAAGAGGTGCAGGGCCATGGCGATGGCCACCTCGGTTTCGGAGCCCGCCTCGGCGTCGAGCGCCAGGGCGATCGCGGCCGCTACTTCGGGGCTGATCTCTCCTTTGCCGGCTTTCGGAGCGCGCGGTTTGCGCTTGTACTTGCCCGAGAAGATGTTACCGGAGAAATTATAGATGAAGTAGAGGATGATCAGGGCGGTGAAAACCGTGGTCACGCTGATGATCGTGAGGGTCCAGCCGTGAGGGTCGATTTCGGCCATCCTGTCTCCGCCGGCCGTAAGGGGCAGGAGAAGATTAAAGAGGAAGGTTGTCATGTTTCTTCGCGGGGATTTCCTGTCGTTTTCCTTCGAGGGCGGCGAGGGCGCGGATCACGCGGAAGCGCGTGTTGCGCGGCTCGATGACGTCCTCGATATAGCCCTTCTGCGCAGCTTGGTAAGGGTTGCAGAAGAGGTTGTTGTATTCCTGCTTGCGCTCCTCGGCGAGGGCGGCCTGCTTGGCCGGATCGGTCTCGGCCTTGAGCTCCTTGCCATAGAGGACGCCCACGGCGCCGTCCGCGCCCATCACGGCGATTTCGGAGGTCGGCCAGGCGTAGTTGACATCGCCGCGGAGCTGCTTGCAGCTCATCACGATGTGCGCGCCGCCGTAGCTCTTGCGCAGGGTCACGGTCACCTTCGGGACGGTGGCCTCGCCATAAGCGAAGAGGAGCTTGGCGCCGTTGGTGATGATGGCACCGTACTCCTGCTGCGTGCCGGGCAGGAAGCCCGGAACGTCCACCAGGGTCACGAGCGGGATGTTGAACGCATCGCAGAAGCGCACGAAGCGGGCGCCCTTGCGGGAGGCGTTGATATCCAGCACGCCGGCGAGCACGCCCGGCTGGTTGGCCACGACACCCACGCTCTTGCCGCCCATATGGGCAAAGCCCACGATGATGTTCTTCGCGAAATCCTTGTGGACCTCGAAGAACTCGCCGTCATCCACGATGCTGCGGATCACGCCGTACATGTCGTAGGACTTGTTGGGGCTGTCGGGGACGATGTCATTGAGCGCGTCGTCCATCCGGCCCGCGGGATCCTCGGTGGGACGCTCGGGAGCGGTCTCGAGATTGTTCTGAGGCAGGAAGGACAGGAGCTTCTTGATGGTCTCGATGCCTTCCTCCTCGGAAGCGGCGCTGAAGTGCGCCACGCCGGACTTGGAGGCGTGGACATTGGCACCGCCGAGGCTCTCCTGGTCCACGTCTTCGCCCGTGACGGACTTGACGACGGCCGGACCGGTCAGGAACATATAGGAAGTGTTCTTGACCATCAGGGTGAAATCAGTGAGGGCGGGGGAATACACCGCGCCGCCTGCGCAGGGGCCGAAGATCCCGCTGATCTGGGGGACCACGCCGCTGGAGAGAATGTTACGCTCGAAGATCTCGCCATAGCCGGCCAGGGCGTCGATGCCCTCCTGGATGCGGGCGCCGCCCGAATCGTTGAGGCCGATCACGGGCGCTCCCACGCGCACGGCCATGTCCATGACCTTGCAGATCTTCTCGGACATGGTCTTGCTCAGGGAACCGCCGTTGACGGTGAAATCCTGTGCGAAAACGAAAACGGGACGGCCGTCGATAGTGCCCTGTCCGGTCACGACTCCGTCGCCGTCCGGATGGCTCGCATCCATCCCGAAGTGGGTGCAGCGGTGCTGCACAAACATGTCGAACTCCTCGAAGCTTCCCGGGTCCAGGAGTTTTGCAAGACGCTCACGTGCAGTGAGTTTGCCTTTTTCGTGCTGGGCGTCGATACGCTTCTGTCCGCCGCCGAGTTTCGCATTAGCGCGGCGTTCGACCAATTCTTGGATTTTATCTTGTTGGATACTCATAATTCTGAAAGATGAAAATCAGACAAATATAAGAAGAATTCCCGAAGAAACCGCCATCCCTGGTGGAAAAAGCATGAAAAAACACGATCGGAATGGAACGGCTCCGCATTGCCGAAAATAAGTGCGGTTATTCTTATAAATAGTTGTATCTTTACAATGGAAATGAAAAACCTGTCGTCCATATTGGGCTCCGTCTGGCGCTTTTACCGGGACGCCTTCAAGAACATGACCTGGGGCCGGCCGCTCGTGTGGCTGATCCTCCTCAAACTCTTCATCCTCTTCGCCATCCTGCGCGTCTTCTTCTTCAAGCCGGCGATGGCCGGCCTGAGCGACGAGCAGAAGAGCGAACAAGTGGGCGAGCGGCTCAGCCGGCCCGCTTCCGGACAAGAAACACTGAACCTTATAACCGAATAAATTATGGATGTCGTAATCTGGTCTCGCATCCAGTTTGCCATGACCGCGGCCTACCACTGGCTGTTCGTCCCCCTGACCCTGGGCCTCGCCCTCGTCATGGCCGTGATGGAGACCCTCTATCTTGTCAAAAAAGACGAATTCTGGAAGAAGGCGGCGCGCTTCTGGATGAAACTCTTCGCCGTCAACTTCGCCGTGGGCATCGCCACGGGCATCATTCTCGAATTCGAGTTCGGGACGAACTGGAGCAATTACTCCTGGTTCGTGGGCGACATGTTCGGCGCCCCGCTGGCCATCGAGGGGATCCTGGCCTTCTTCATGGAGGCCACCTTCTTCGCCGTGATGTTCTTCGGCTGGGACAAAGTCTCCCCGAAATTCCACCTGGCCTCCACCTGGCTGACGGGAATCGGCGCCACCATCTCCGCCTACTGGATCCTGGTGGCCAACGGCTGGATGCAGAATCCGGTCGGCACCAGCTTCAACCCCGACACCGTCCGCAGCGAGATGGCTTCCGCGGCCGCTTTCTGGGAGGTGATCACCAACCCCGTGGCCGTCAGCAAATTCTTCCACTCCGTGACGAGCGGCTGGGTGACCGGCGGCGTGTTCACGGTGGGCGTGAGCGCCTGGTACCTGCTGAAGGGCCGCCAGAAACAATTCGCGCTCCGGAGCATGCTCATCGGCGGACTCGTGGGCCTCGTGGGCAGCGCGGCCGTGATGCTCTCCGGCGACGCTTCAGGCGTGCACGCGGCCGAGTTCCAGCCGATGAAACTCGCTGCGGCCGAAGGACTGCAGGACGGCGGCCGGGGGGCGGCTTTCACCATCGTCCCCGGTATCAAGGTGCCGAAAATGCTCTCGATCCTCGCCACGCACGACCCCGACGGCTTCGTCTCGGGCATCAATGACATTTTGAACGGCGATACGGGCAACGACGGCACCCCCGTCCCCTCCGTGGCGGAGAAAATGCGGCGCGGGCGTACGGCGCTCGATGCGCTGGCTACCTACCGTGCCCTGCGCGAAAGCGATCCCGCGGGAGCGGCGCAGGCCCGGGTGGTGCTGGAGGAAAACGTGCAGTATATGGGCTACGGACACCTCGCCGCGCCGGAGGACGTGGTGCCGCCGGTGGGCGTGGTCTTCTGGGCCTTCCGCCTGATGATCGGCCTGGGG